>Ga0070746_10001995_pt1 | contig 12158 bp, 10 predicted proteins | sample VirMetDEL_Mar_21_FD_77016 | JGI IMG/M metagenome (GOLD analysis project Ga0070746, IMG submission 77016) | Aqueous microbial communities from the Delaware River and Bay under freshwater to marine salinity gradient to study organic matter... | ecosystem: Environmental > Aquatic > Marine >... | reverse complement strand
TGTTATCGCTTTTACGACAATATGCGCAGACCCGATGACGGCCACGTCAATCACCTCCTTCTGTCATGCTATGTAGTCATTGATATTCTATACCAACTTCTACTACCCTAATGGCGAGTCTAATACCCCCGCAAATGGGTCCTTAGCGTTCGAGCTCATACGGGTGGGAGGGATGTATGGCTTTGTCTCTCTTGATTTCTTAAACGGGTCAATCGGCTCTGGGATGTCTTCTATCTCAAGTTCACTGTCAAGCATGCCGTAACTAGAGCTTGACGGTCTAGAGGTACTGTGCTTGTATTCTCTATTGTAGAACGTAGAGTAGAGAATCTCTCTTGCCTTGTCACGGGCCTCTGCCTGCTCTCCGGTTTGAATGCTCATGAATTCATCTTCAAAGAAGAAGTGTATAACATCGAGCATCTGCGACGCATCAAGATTTTGTAATGATACCCCGTTAATTATAGCCTTGCCGTTGACGTACGGCCAGAGGTCGACACTCCAGTCGATCAGTCCTCTGACCGCTGTGTAGGGCGCTCACCGTAGGTTTCCATTAGCCATTGAACGATCTCAAAGAGGGTCTCGACTTCAATGGCTACGTCTGGGTCCTTGCACAGCCCATCGAATCTGGAGTAGTCGTCTTCGGTCGCTAGAACGGCCTTGAAGAAGACGTCAATAGCTTTCGCAGCGGCACCGGGGTTTTCGTCGTCGGAAGACATTGCTGCAAGATCAAGCATGATCTTTCCCGGAATTGCAGACCGACACGCGAAGGACTGGCCGTGCAAAGAAAACGTAACGTCTTCTCTTTCTTCACTAATCGTCGGGGATCCGAAGTCTTTAAACTTGGTCATTGTATTCTCCTTGTATGATACGTCCAAATCGCGTATGCGTATTGTATTTTATCCTGTATGACACGTAGGCGTGATCACACAAGAACTAAATACATATTGTCAGTTAGGTACTTGTTTGCTCGAGTACCTGGATGATTCACTCTGTTAGTGTAGACTACTCCACCGTTTCTACCGGTGAATCTTAGAAGTTTCTCCGGACGAGCAATGATAACGTGCGGCCTAGTTCCTTCATGGTGCATTAAGGCGTAGTCTAGGTCTGAACCAACCATCACCTGTTGGCCTGTTGGATTTCTGCCATGAGTAACTTCTATAGACGCTTTCAGCGCACCGGTCTGGACGCCTACCTGCCTCTTTGCAGCAGTCGCTACCTTCAACCCTCTGCGATGCAGATCTCGACCGACAGGTCCTGCTCTAGATTTCAACAGTCTATCGAGCTCTGGATAATTCCAAATAATCTGCATTACGGTATCGCCATTGTCAACTGCATTGTTGTCAATTGAAACCCGCCCTGCGGCGGTGGAGTGTCGACCGTTGCGATTACGCCAAGACCGAAGCCGGTTTCATCCCATTGATCAAAGAGGTCTATTGACTTCAACAAAACCCACGCGTCTATCGCTGTTATCTGCGCAGCCTCAGTGATTTTTTCAGCCGTCGGTGGTCTACCGTTCACTGAGACGACCGGAATCTCTCTGGCTATAGTGATCAACATCACAGCTGATCTTGGCTTATTGCATCGTACTGGCTCAGATGCTTGGTTACCAGGTTCGCCTAGGTACGTTTGAATCAGATTGACCGTGACCTGTTCGCAGTCAATTGCTGTCTGTCCAACGGTCCAATATTGCCTTGATGGCAGCGGCACGCTGTACGACTGAAACACAGACACTGTTCTTTCAAGAACACCATCAAGCATTGTAATGATATTCAGCGCGTCGTCTGACACTCCAGAAATGTCAACAATTGCCATGTCATGAACCAATCGTGTACGCGTTGATTACGTTCGACGCAAGTGACACCTTGAGATTGCCTGAACCAACATACACGGTTTCTGTTACGCCACCTACTGTTCTTTCACCGTATAGGTCCCACGTTCCGGGGTCAATCATACCTAAAACAGATAGAGCGTCAGCGTACGTCACAGTGATAGTAATTCTATCATCTGTTGTCGACGCCGCTGTACCTGACGCAGCTACCGATGTGACATCACTCGCCGTTTTGCTGTATCTAAATGTCGTTGGTGTCGGCACCTGAGTAATCGTGTATGTGCCATTAAACGTTGAGTCAACACCGTCGACTACAACCGCAGTACCAACGTAGAATTTGTGCGACCCATCGGTTGTTATTGTAGCAACGTTAGAAGTTAAAGACACATTTGTAATGTCAATAGCAACCGGAGTCGGGTCCGTGATCTCGACTGCGTTCTCGAGTTCAAGCGATTCTGATTCACCGTAGTTTCTAATAACTACTTTTGATGAGTAGTCAGACCCAAGAAGAAACAAACCGTTTATAGACGACAGTGAGACATTTGTTGAGCCGGAGAGATCAGTGCCTGCCGGTACAGCAATGTCAAGAGAACTTACCCCGTACCTTAGCGGTTTCGGCGTGTTACGACGTGCTCGAGGCACATCCGGTGTGAAGACACGCGCACGGGCACGGGCACGATCTGGGTTCACCGAGCGTAGAAATAGATCTACCTCGTAGAGCCCTGTCTTCAACTCGTCAATAAAATCCTGATTATCAAGAATAGTGTATGAGACGCCCTGGCGAGAAATAGATGTCACTCGCTCTGGCAGATCGCAAGGATCGCCGCTGAGAGATTTTGCAAACTCCATCGCGAGTTTTCTCGCTGCAACCTTACCGATTGTCGGTGGCTCTGCTCCATAGCTATACGTGACCTCGATATTGCATGGAGTCCAACCAGTACCTTCTGTCGCCTGCAACGTTGAGTGATCAACTAAGTAGTAGAGATCTGGGCTTAGAACGGTGCCTAGTCTATTTCGTACCGTATGAATCTTTGTCACGGGGCGACCACGAAGACGAATTCTTGACGATGGCGTTTGCCCATCTGACGTCATGTCCTCGAAAAAGTCAATGTCGTCCGCGTAGTAGTTGTACATTTCGCCCTCGATTAGAGCTGCTTGCACGTTTCTATGACTTGGCCCAAACCTGAATGATCTACCAGCGCAGATGTATCTTTCAGTGACCGTTGTCGTACCCGAGTACTTTCTACCAGACAGCGCCCACAAAATATTTGACGCAGACTTCGCTGCCTCGTACGCAAACTCAGTCTCGGAGTACGCACCGAGCTCTTCTGGTGTAATCCACAGGTTCGACATTGTTCACTACCTCTTTCGCCAAAAACGCAGACGGCGCGTCCTATGTATTCTATACACAGAACGCGCCGCCTACTTTTGGGTTGCTTGATATCAGGACGTGGGGTCCTCTGTGGAAGCGATGATGAAGTCGATGTCCTCGTCAGCGTTGTAGTTCTTGTTGCCAGGTACGTTGTACTCGGTCGTTGAACCCTGCGACTCGAAGTCAGTGACCTCACGGCTATTTGCCGCGACATCAGCAGTTCCGGTATCAGATGTTGACGTAATGTCAGACGCCGTCTTAGCATAGGTGAATGTCGTCGTCGTGGGGGCAGCTACGATTGTGAACGTCCCGTTGAGATCTGTGTTTGTCAGATCGGCTACAACAACAGTGTCGCCTGCGGCGAACCCGTGAGCGGCGCTCGTTGTGATCGTCGCGACGTTGCTCGTAAGAGCGACGTTTGTGACTGTTGCACTGAGATCGCCGTGCCAGGTGTAGAAACCCTTGCGACCGGTTGGCGCCCATGAAGCACGAGCGTACGCGTACGGACGCTCTGTCGCTGTCGCGAACTCCCAACGATCGTCGAGGCCGTCGCCGAACGCCACGTTGCCAAGGCCGTAGCCTTCAAACGTTGTTGCGATCATACCGTTCTCGATTACGCGATCGCCTGAAAGACGCAGTCTTGCGTATGGGAACACCCAGTGGAAATACGGGTTTGTTGCGGCGCGCTTGCCATCAGCAACAGCGAACGACCAGCACTCGATCGCAACACCGAGACCAGCGGGATCATCACCAACACCAGGTGACGCCCAGCCGACGCTCTTGCGGTCGGGGCTAGCGAACGTGCCTTCGTTACGACGGAGGAGAAGACCACTTGAAAGAAGCTGTGTAAGCTCTGGGTCGGGCTCACAGATCGCGAGCTCCATGGTCACTCTCTTCAGCGTGTCGGGCGCCTGATACGAAACACAGATTGTTCCATCAGCAGACTTTTCAGTGATCTCGTCACCGGCCTCGTATTCCGGCGTGAATGACACGCGCATAAATGCAGAGGTGGTGTAGCTGTCACCAGGGTTGTTTAGGAGGTTACCAGCGGCATCAAGACGCGTCACGCGAATTGACACTCCCTGGATACTCGCGGCGTAATCTTGAGTTGCCATTTGTTGCTATCTCCTCGTTTGAGATTGGTCCGTTACTTGATATTTTAGGCGGTCAAATCGACCTTGACTGCGTAGTGTATCGCTGGATCAAAGTGAACCGCGGCTGGGCGCAGTGCCTTGATAAGCATGTCATTTTGATTGCCAGAAACATCAAGTCCCTGGGCCAATGTGTCATTGACAACTTCAGGCTTGCCTAGGTGAATATCTACACAACCTGTAGCGTAAATCCACTTAGTTGTCACGGAGCCTGTCATCTGAGCAAGACCAGAAGCTGCAGCAGATGTCACGTTAGCCGCAGTCTTAGAATATGTAAACGTTGTTGTAGTTGGCGCTGAGGCTACAGTGAATGTGCCATTAAACGTTGCATCTACTCCAGACACAGTCACTGTATCGCCAGCGACCAAACCATGCGAAGTCGACGTGGTAATAGTCGCGACGTTGCTAGTTAGCGCCTTGTTAGTTACTGTAGTAAACGGGCCATCGCCTGTATAGCCGGAGCCGACAATCACTGGAGTGCCATTGATTGTCTCGAGACGTTCCCCGCCATTTTCAGTTTCTACTCGAATAAGCGGGCCATCTGACACTGCCTGAATTGCAACGTCTCTAGACACATGAATAACGCCTTGCTCACCGGTAGGTGACGCCGCCATCGCGCCTTCAAGAATAGCAATTGCGCGCCAGGCTGATACTGCAGTTGCAGCGGTATCGCCGGCAGCGTACGTGTATTCTCCGGCCTCGCTTAGATACTGACTCGTGGTGCCGTCGTCTCTAGCGACATAGCCGTTCCACAACTCACGCTCTACAGCTTTTTGAGTAGCAGCCTCGAGCTGCTTAAGAACTAAAGCGAGTCTGTCCTCGCCTGTTAGACCAAACGTAGATCTAGAATCTTCGACCTCGATGAAGAACGGCTTTACGTCAATGTACTGGTCCAAGCCTGACGCATCGAAGATCGTGTGAACAGAGTTTCCGGTTTCTTCAAGAAGACGAACCGTAGGCTCTGAGTCGTATTCAAACGCGTAACCGCGAACCCATCTCTCTTCGTTTGGGCTTGCGGTGTGGTCTACCACACGAGCGACACTGAGGATACCATAGGTAGATGGCTTTAGCTCGGCTGCTGGAAAAGTGCCTCTAAATGCCATTTTTATTCTCCTAGGTCCTCAATGCCGCTCGTGGGTAAACTACTTATTGGTTAGCTACTGCTTACTGGATCAGTACTCGATCGCAGCTGCAGTCGCGCCACCGGTTGTGTCACGGAGGGCAGCTGCCACGCCGTTGACCGCGATGGTGGATGTCACGACGAGTGACTCGATGCCAACCTTTGCGACGCCCTCGAAGGTCTCAACGAACATCTTGTAGTCGTTGGTGCCAACCAGGGTGGAGTCGCGGATGATGCCGAGGTCCAGCGTGCCGCCGTCGAGGAACAAGAATGTCCCTTCAGCGAACATGTACCACGTGAAGGTGTCGCCGAACTCGTTGAGGGCGCCCGCGCTCTGGGCGCCAGCAACGTTGAGGTCGTGCGAGTAGGTCATGTTCACACCACGCGACGCGAGGTAACCGTCGATCTCCGAAGCGGCATTGATTGTGCCGTCGCCAGGAGCGGCGATCGTGAGGTCAGCGGTCATGGCGTCCTTGATCCAGTACGGCGCGATAACGCGGAGCTGGGTGTCGGGGGCCAAACGGTGACGGCTACGGTAGAGAGAAGCCGCGCGACCGACCTGCACGAGGAAGTCACGAGCCACGCCGATAAGGCTTGTGGAGGTGACTGCCGTGGAGCCATCGGTGATCTTACCAAGCAGGTACTGCTCAGCCTCACGGGCGTGCTGGATCAGAGCGAGCTCGTTGTGACGAGCGACGAGCTCTGGGTAAGCACGTGTCATGAGGTTGCCGAACTGGAGCTGCAGGGTCACAGCGTCGGTAGCGACGGTGGTCTCTGTAGCCGCAGAAACGGTGAGGCTGTCCTTGGTGCTGCTTGCTGCGATGTCGTCAGCGTTGGTCCAAACGCCAACAGCGTTGGCGTGGTCCGCGAGCACCGGCGGGACGATGTAGCGAATGCCGCCACGGTCTGCCTGGAAACGGGGAAGCGAATCACGGATAGGACGATCGCCAATCCCGAAGCCGAAGATGTCGTAGCGAACCTCGAACGGCGTGCTATGACCACCCGAAGCGACGAGCGCCTCTGGGGCTGTGACATCCTTGATCTTCGAAACGTTGCTGTCAACGTCCTGACCGAGAATACGGTTCTCTGGGTACTTAGTTGTGAACGAAGCAACGATGTGCTGCTCGCCGTCGCCACCCTTAACGCGGCTCAGGCCACGCAGACGGGAGACGAAAGCCTCAGCGACTTCGTCGGTGTTGCTCAGTGTTGTGCCGGCAGTGTAGCCAGGGATATCGGCACCAGCGGTGATTACCACCGGAGTCGCCTCCTCTGACTGAACTGGGCGGCGGTCTGCGGGGGCCTGGACTTCTACGTCCATCCCGTCTTCAGCGGCGGCAGTCATTGGTGCCTCCTGACCTTCCTGCTCTTCTTGAGCTGTTTCAATGATTTCTGATGAAAGTTCAGCAGCCTCTGGAGTCTCCTCCTCAGCAGCTTCGGTTGTTGCTAGTTCAGCCTCATCGGTCACTTCAGCAACTACCTCTTCCTCAACGGCGAGCTCAGCAGCTTCAGCAGCTTCAGGGGCGTCAGCCTCTGCAACTGCTTCTTCAACCGAGTCACTGGAGAGTTCAGCGGCAGTTTCTGTCGCAGCCTCTTCGACTGTCTCTTCGGCGACTTCCTCGGTGGCAAGCTCAGCTGCCTCTTCGGTTGTCTCCTCTGTGGTTACTTCTTCTGTGGTCGAAAGCTCGGCCTCTACCTCAGACTGGTCAGAAGTTTCAGCGGCGGCCATCATGCCCTTGTCCTCGTCCTCGTCTTCCTTGTCCATATCGGACTCGGGAGCCTCGGCCTCGGCTTCAGGTGCATCTTCACCGTCGCCACTCTCTTCCTTCATACCCTTGACGCGGTACGCGGCCTCAGCGGCGCGTGCGGCAAGCTCTTCAGCCTGAGCAGCACGACGCTTCGACTCATCACGAACTGTGTCGAGCATGTCGGCGAGAGCAGTCATCTTCTCAACTGTCTCTGGTGTAGGATCCTCACCCTCGACCGCTTCAAACTCGCTGACGATAGCGTCCTGAAGTTCGATCACCTGATCATCATTCAGTTCAGCAATCGTGTCGAGCTGTTGCTTGATACGGTCCACTGTCCCTCCTCCGGGCCAGTCACGACTTTCCCAATTGCAGGAAAGTCTCGGGTTTCTGTCCAAGGGAGGGACTCGCACCGCGCTGCGGCGGAGGCACTCGCCTAATTAGTATAGTAACATATAACTATGTTAGTAAGCGCAGAAGAGTTGACATCTCAGAAGAAACCTCGCCTTGGGAAAAAACATCGGAACCACCGATATATCCCTTGAGTTTCGCGGTTGGTTTCTCAGCGTCTTCAGCGCCAATCTTTTCTTCTACTCTGCCAATCATGTCTTCGATCAAGTCGCGAAGTACCGGCGGCAGGTCTGTGAACTTAACCTTTTCAGTATCCTCGCCGAAAGGAAGTGGCAGATTAGACATTACCTGTCCGAGAAGACGTGCCGATTCCCTAACGTTTTCAAGGGATTGAGCGTTCAGTGCGCCTTCATCTAGCCTTGTCAGCATCTTTTGCAGGTTAGCAGCGGCGCCTGCCGCAGCAGCATAGTTGCCGGCGCTGTCGAGTTTTTCGAGCTCTTCGACTCGCTCTACAGCGCGCTGAAGTCCCGATACTCCAAGGTTTTCTTTGATTCTCGCTAGAACAACCCTAAATTTGCCTTTTGCGTCACGAGGTTGATCTACACCGGACGTGTAGATCGTGTTTTCGCGGTCATATTTTGCTGCTGCTAAAACTGCTTTTGAGCCCGTCATTCTGAGGTTTTACCTTTCACTACACCGTCTGGGATCAGCGCGAATCTGCAATAACCCATCGGCTCGACCTCGGCAGAGATGATCTTGCACTCAGTGCCGCCAGCGTACAAAATGCAGTTTTGGCAGTTTACACCAATCTCTGCATTTTCGTTTTCTTCAGCGGTTTCGTACCCTGCCCACACACCGGTGTCGTCTTCATTGAACTTGCCGTACTTCTCAGTAATCGCGATCAACGCGTCTGCAAGCTCCTGCTCTTCTGCAATGATTTTGCCAGCGGCAATCACTGCATCGGCGGCGCTTTTGGGTCAGCATCACCACTTTCAATTTCTGACTTTGTCGACAGCATCTGCGCTCTAGCGCGAATGTCATCAACAACGTCATCATCAATCAGACCAGCGTTCTTCCACTTCTCGGGAATTAGATCTGCTTGCTTAAGAGATCTTGCTCTTTTCATGATGTGACGACGAACGGCTGCGCGCTTGCTTGGCTTTGAGCGCCCGTACGCTTGAATAGCGTTCTTAAGGTCTTCAACGTTGCGAATCGGATACGACCCGTCAGGCAGCGCCTTGCCTTCCTTCGCGAGCTTTTCTCTTGTCTTCTTTGACATGTACCCAAGTTCATCGTACGCGAATTGTGAGTGAACTCTATTTGCTAGTTCCTCTGCCTTGCTCTTAGCGTCGTCGCTGACTACCGACAGTTTCTCGAGAGCATCGAGTCTGCTCTGAATGTCAGTAAGCGGGTCGTTCTTCATCTTGGCAAGCGTAGCGGCGCCGGCAGCAACGAGTGCGTATACTTGGCCGCTTGCAACTCGCGCACGAGCGATCGGGAAACCAGGTACGTTGACTTGACATACGGCTACGAGTTCAAGGTTGCCCTTGATCGGTCGCCAGTCACCAGATGGAGCTGACGCACGGAGCGCTCTGATCTGTTCTGGAGTAGCCTCTGGGCGAAGTGAACCAGCAACCCAGATACCGTACGCGTCTTCGCCAGCGTGAACGTCAGCGATGGCCGAGCCGGTGTCATCGTAGTGACGCGCCGCGTCGGCAGCACTTGCTTCGAGTGACGCGTGCCCACCACTAAGTGTTAGCTGTCCGACAGGGTAATCGTTGCCGTCGTCAGCGCGAAGTACTCCGGTGTGGAAATATGAGTAGTTGCTCTTACTTCTTGGAGGACGAGTCCCAGAAGCCATGCCAATGTGATCTACATGCCATGCAGCGATATGACCGTACACACGACCTTCATCGGTCACCGTGAGAGGCGTTGCCTTCTCAAGGTACGGGTTCTCAAACCACGTCGCGGGTGGAACCGTCGGGATTGAACTAGCGATCATTCCGCACGCGACTAGCGCGTTCGCGTCGAGATCGTTGAGATCCTCGACGTATATTCCGTCAGGGGTGACTTGCATTTCTTGGTCCTCCTGTGCCTGAAGATCCTTGGAATCTTCTTCAATGTAGATTCTGCATTCCTGGAACGCAGGCTTAGGTACTATTGTAACAGCCATGACACGTGCCTTATCGACAGTGATTTTCGTGCCACCGATCTTGCTCTTCTTTCCTTCGATTTCTTCGACAATGTCTTCAACCTTGTCAGAAATCTTTTCTGCTTCATCTTTATCGTCAGAGTCATCCTTGAAGACGATATCGACATCCTCTTCTTCGCTAGCCTCGAACATGTCGAGATCAGCAGATACTCCACGGATAAAGCCGTTCTTCACGAGTCTTTCAGCCTCAGCGCCGTACGCTCCGGTATCGAATACACCGTACGCATTTCCAATGCCGTCATCGGTTCTTTCCATGTGATCAATTCGACCAACAACTACTGAGCCGTGGTGCCCGTCACCTGTCTTGATCTGCCACAGCAACGGAAGCGGTAGATCTCGAAGAGATATTGCGCCTTTCTTAAATATTCTGCCGTCGCCTGTTTCAGTTCCTTCTGGGATGACAAGAGGGATCTTGAACTTACAGCCGTCGGAGGAGTATCCACCTGCTACAAGCCCGAACTTTTCTTTTGCCGCAAGATACCGAGCACGATTCTCGAGAACCTCGAGATAGTCTTGCTCTGATCTAATCTCGTACGTGTCCAACGCGCTGCCACGAATCTTTTTCTTCCTACCAATGTTGTACTTGCTGCCCGGCCATACACCTGTAGCTTCCTTGTGCCGCAGTGAGCAGTAGCCCTTAGCACGAGGTCCCATGTACTTGCGGAGATGCCTGTAACAACGTGTCCAGTCGCCTGGAGTATTCCAACGAATCTTTAACGCGCCCTTGCCGTACAGCCAGTAGCGACGCAGCTTTTCTGCCTTGCCTCTGTTCCTGTCAAGACCACCGGCTGCAGTCACAGCGTACGGATTGATCTCGGCCATATGAATACTCGCAATTAGCTGATCCACCTCGTTGACAATGTAGCCTGACGCTGACATTGCCTCGTCGACCTGTGCAAGAACATCTTCGTACAGATCACCATTCAACGCCACAACAGGTGGTGGAGTAGCGGACATCAGATCTGTAAGCATCTGTTCGTCGCGCACCCATTCACCGTCCTTGCGAACGTATGTTACTGGGCTGTTAGACGTCGTGCTGGCGGGTACGACGGAGACAAGATCCATCACAGCCTGAGGATCATCAGGAGAAACAATTGCAACATACATTGGCTGCACGTCGCTGTTCTCAGGTGTCATCTCTTCGCCAGGCGCCTGAGGCTCTACAGAGTCGTCTGAAGTATTCTCATTGATGTCGTACGCTGCTGATGTAATTGGGTTGTAGTATAGAGAATTCTTTGGTTTTCTAGCAAAGAAATCCTGCAAAAGCGGGTGATCCTTCGCGCTGTCTGTGTACAGCTTTTCGCCAGTTTCTTCTTCTAACTTCTTGGCGTAGTCAGACTTCTCGTACTCTGGCGCACGATCGCCTGGCATTTCATACTGATCTTTACCCTTATCAAACGACGGCTTAGTCGCGGCGCCAGACTGACGCTGCTCCATGACCCATGCAGGGAAGTTCTGAATAATCTTCTGAAAATCACCTGGACGAATTGGCGGAAGACCATCTGGCAAATACGCATTAGGTCTGTCGATTGGAGGACGTGGTTTGGCAAGAATACCCGAAGTGTCTAGAGGAGTCTGCGGTGGCATTTCGCCAGGCTCAATGCCTTGGGTCGGTGGAGCAGTAAATGACGACTCGGCCTCGGTACGCTTTGCGTCAACCTCCTCTGTCGAGCCGTCGTCCATTTGCACAGTGACAGTGCCAGCGTCTGGGTTAAGTCGCGTGATGGCGCCAGCCTTTGATGCGTCGCCATCAACGACGACACGGCCGCCCATCTTCGCGAACTTGCCAGACTTGTCACGAACCTGGCGTCGCGCCTTTTCAGATCGCTCCTCAGGAGTGTAACCGTCGTCATCCTTGCCCCCGCTAAGAGGCTCTTCGCCCGCTGCAACAATTGCAGCGTCAATTTCTACCCAGTCAATTTCATCAATTGCAGCCGCGATTAGATTCGACTCTTCTTCGTTGATGTCCGAGTAGCACACCGGAGTGAATGGACGCTCTTGAAGATACGCAGAAATAATCAGCGCAGTTTGAGGGTCGATAACGATATGACTCTTATCAACGGTGTCGTACGGATCGTCTAGCGATCTATCGTACGTGTAGATGTCGCTGTCGACGTGCCCGAGATCGTCCCAAGACCCGTCGTCCCATACGTACACCTGATCGTCAGTGTCTAGCATGTACAGTCTGTCGATGCCAGTACCGTCAAGACGAACTCTCGCGACAAAGTCAGGCGCGTTCTCTTCGCCGTATCTCTGAGCGATCTCAAATGCGTCAATCTCAGGCTTAGCGTATCTGTTAATTGAGTACGACTCTTGATCGCTGTGCTCAGCGTACGGATCAATGACATTGCCAGAAGCGGTCTTTGACTCTTTCTTGTTTTCTCT
>Ga0070746_10001994_pt1 | contig 12159 bp, 18 predicted proteins | sample VirMetDEL_Mar_21_FD_77016 | JGI IMG/M metagenome (GOLD analysis project Ga0070746, IMG submission 77016) | Aqueous microbial communities from the Delaware River and Bay under freshwater to marine salinity gradient to study organic matter... | ecosystem: Environmental > Aquatic > Marine >... | reverse complement strand
GACCTTCTGGTGTAAAATCCCAATCATTGTATTTAGTTCTTACTTCGTCTGCATTAATATGCACGGCACCAAGTAAGTTTGCTAATGGTTTTGCAAGTGTAGTCTTACCACTACCTGGTAAACCGCATATTAAGATTTTCATTCTCTTTCCTTTAATACGGCACTACCAGATTCGATAGCTTCTCTAATAATCTCTTGTAGTACATCTCCAGCCCATAACTGTAGATCAACATTTTCGGATGTCAATTCAGAATCTGGTGATGATTCAACAAAGAAATTAAAGGACATAGTATTTTCATCCTCTTCATTGACAGTAATGGATCCAAATTGAATTACAGTTTCAGCAAATGGGCCCTCGAGAAAACGAACTAACCAATGCTGGTCACCGTCTCCTCCAGGTACAAGAGCATATGTTTCATTTTCCTTATGCGGAATCGGCGAGTACAAGCTCATTATCTCTCGTTCCTCCAATGGCAAATTTCGATTGAATGTAATCTTTGAAATCGGTTTCAGCGAAGATTGGTTCCCAAAATCCGGATTCCAATGTGTCTTTTTCTCTACACTTCGGATCGACGAGTTCTCCAGTAGTTCGATCAACACGACAGTACCAACCGTTACTAGGCTTAGCAACGTAATTGCCTGCAAGAGCGACGTCGAGTAAGCCGCTGTAAGACTGAACGCCGCCATCCCAAGACACGCTAATAGGTATTTTAGACTTCTCTTTGACATATCTAGATTTCTCCACATTGATTACAAAGTGGTAACCTTTGATCTCAGTACCTTGTTTGTCTTGTTGACGACCAAGAATCCAGATATTGTCTGCCGAATAATAGATACCAGTACCACCAGATACTACAGCTTTCGGGAATAGACCGATTTCCATATATGTATGGTTAACTGCAATCAGTGGAATATCACGCATATTCAAATAAGGTGTTGTCATACGGAACAAACCTTTGAGTGCTTTTGCTCGTGACATATCTGCAACAGACTTTTCGTTGATAGCATCTTCAAGTTCTTTTTTAGAAGCAAGGTTACCAACAGAATCAATCATGATTACGACTTTGTCTTTACGTTCGATATTTTCTAATTGACCAATCAAATCAAATTTGAGTTCTTCTACATTTGTAATTGGTGTATGAAGAACACGCGATGTATCAATGTCATATTGTTCGAAATAAGCTTGAGGTGAACCAAACTCTGAATCATAGAACAAGAGTACAGCGTCTTTATGCTTTTTCAGATAAGCCGCTGCCATAATCAGACCGAACGATGTTTTAAAATGTTTTGATGGACCGGCAAGTACTGTAAGACCTGGTGCCAGACCACCATCTACAGAACCAGACAAAGCCACATTGATCATAGGAACATCTGTGGCAACCATATCTTTTTCTGTAAAAAATTTAGAATCAGCGAGAATAGAAGATTCTTTGATCTTACTATTCTTCTGAAGTTTATCCATAATACTCATACATTTCTCCTTAATATGTGTATATTATAACACATTTTAGTTAGGTTGTACATAGTTTAATACGTTAATTGTTGGTTTAAAACCAAGTTCCTGAATGTGTGTAATGTCTGCAGTATTATCTTGTGCTTCACATGCATCACCAGGTTTATGATCAATATGTGGATAACGAATTCTTGCAACTTCAGATACTGTGTTACCAATACCACAACCGATATCGTATGCAGCACGAAGTCGAATACCTTCGAAGAGATGTGGCTCTAGAATACGAAGCATGATGAGATCGATTGCGTGTACAACATCATCAACATGAATAAAGTCACGCACATGATTTGTTGCATACTTTAATTCACCTCGCATAAGTTTACCGATAAACATAGAATCACGTGCACCATCACCGTATACTGTAGTAAATCGTAATCCCACTTGACCGGGAAATGCCGTCTCTTCATTTACTTTTTTACTGATACCATACGGTGACTTATGCCACTGATGAATACAAGAAGAAGATGCATAGAGAAGTGGAACACCTGCCTCATAACATAGTCTTTGAATACGAGTTGTGGGTGTTACATTATTATCCCAATAGAGATCAGGTTCTTCAATTGATCTTCGTACATCTGCATCTGCTGCAAGATGAATTACAAACTCAGCGTCTTCAAGTTCAAAGTCAGAAATATCTCTATCAACACGTCTGTCCCATGGGATAATGTGATGGCCATCGAGCTCAAGGTAATGTTTCAAATGGTGACCAATAAATCCACTTGATCCTGTAATTGCAATGTTCATGAGTTTTCCTTTAAAAATTTTTCAGCTGTAGCCATTGAAGAGTTAATCGCCTGATGCATATCTACATATACGTATTGACCACAGCGACCGATAAATGTCATGTTTTCTTCTACGATGTCTCTATACTTTTCATATGTCTTTCTATTTTCACCATCGATGTCTTTGACAGGATAATATCTTTCCATGTTATTGTCTTGATAATCGCATGGCTCTTCATAAGTAAGAGTGGTATATTTATCGGTGTCTCCATGTGCTGGTAAGTTTTTCCATTCTGTTACTCGGGTGTATGGTCCGTCATGAGTAAAGTTAACAGTACCTGTCGGCAATGCCTTACTCATAGGTAAAGTTACATCATGAAACTTAATAGAACGATACGGTAATTCTCCAAATCTAAAATCAAAGTATTCATCAATAGGCATACTGTTAAAGCAATGAGAATATGTATCGTAAACTCTATGTCTTTTTTCCCATGGAGTGTTAAGAACAACTTCAATGTTCTTATGATCAAGCATATTCTTTACTAGATTAGTATATCCGTCTTTCGGTAAGGCTTGATACTCGTCATTCGGAAAATAATATTCGTTATCGTCATCTCGAACTGGTACTCTCTTTAGAATACTAGGATCAAGTTCTTCGATTGTCTTACCCCACATTTTATATGTGTATGGTCTGAAAAATATATCTATAACATTCTCTTCGCCGACAATCTCTTTCGTTTCCTTATTGACAGGCAATGTGACATATCTACCATCACTTAGCTGTGCTTTTACTTTATGTTTGTAATCTACCCATTCAGTAAATCGACTCATAAAGTCAAATACCTTTTTGTTGTTTGTATGAAATAAATGTGGACCATATTTGTGTATACGAATACCATATTCATTTGTGTAGTCATATGCGTTGCCAGCAATATGATCTCTTTTATCTATGACAACAGCCTTATGACCTGCATCTGCAAGCATTCTTGCAATTGTAGCACCGGCAAAACCAGCACCGACTATTAAGCATTTCATAGTACTCTCCCTAGTTCCTCTTGTGTAACACTCTTATCGAGCGGGTGAGTAGTATATATGGCTTGCTTTTGGGCCTCTGCCACATCTTCAAGTTGTTTGTCCGACATCATAATAATGTCTGATGCTTTGAGAGAAGCAAGTTCATCATCATCGTAATAGAGAACCATTTCTTTCCAATCACCAATCAGAATAGATCCACTGTCTGCGACCTGTAGAGGTCTTGCTCTCCACCATCCAGATCCTGCATGGAAATAACCTGGCATGAGAATACCCCATTGTTGACCATAGATGTTGACCATTTCTGGTTCAATCACACGATCCTGACCGTCTTTACGTGAACCATATTTCTTAAGTGGCCAATCACCAATGTTCTGTGCTTTCAACCACTTCTTTGTCTTGTCTTGAATCAGACCAGCAAAGTTAAATACCTTTTGCTTTTCCTCAAAGAGCGGATTGAAATTAGAGGAAAGATTGATGTGATATGGATTTGGATTGAAAGAGAACATCAGTTCTTTTGGATAGTCAATTAACAAACTGAGATTACCACCGGCAAAAGCACTAATCAGCATTTTGTTTTTCTTTGATTTTACAATCTCAATACCATTCAGTAATTGCTTTTTGTAATCTTCAATATTATCTGGTACATGTTTATGACCGTCTTTGACATATGGTCTGAAGAGTTTCTCAGGATCTTCGAGAGCTGTCAGACCTTTGTAGATACTATCTGTCTGCCAATCATCGAAAGCAAGAATACAATCCGGATATTCATTAATGAGCCACAAACCATTGTAAACAAATCCAGCAAAACCAGATGGATTATGAATGTAGCAAATGATACGATCGTATTCTGATAGATCTTCACCGATTGTAACGATACGCTGTTCTACAGTATGACCCATATCTCGTAGACATGCTATCAAAGAGAGATGGGATGGCATTACTTTTAATTGAGAAGTTTTGTAGAAGTTCTCAGTACATTGCTGTTTGTTCATCCCAGTTATCAAGATTTTCATAATATAATACTCCGCTATTTTGTATATTATACAACATTTAGATACGAATGTAAACTGTTAATTACAGCTGGTTCATATGATTTATCATTAAAGTTTCTATTCAAAGGACTAGGATGAGGAGCAGCGAAGTGTGGGATGTTGTTTTTCTTGAAATATTGTGATACTTCTGCACCTAGAGTTATAACTTTATTATAACCGTCTAGACAATTCTTTAATAATGTTTCATCAATATCACTGCCATTAGCAAACCTTAAACCTGGTGTACGTAAATTGACAAAGCTATATAGATATACATCACATGCACCCAGCCACTTGTCTAGACGTTTAATTGTGGCAGACTTAGATCTGAATTTTATCTTAGAACTTCCAGGTGCTAAGCCTACCACAATTACTTTCATTAGTCTGTTTGCCTTAAATCATATATGCGTTGCTCTTCAGGACTTTGAGCAAATCTTATTTTCTGTGTATATGCCATATCCGTTTCAACCTTTTTCAATCTTTCTTTGAGATCTTCAACTTCTTTGCTTAATCGCATGTTCGTATATTCCACGTTTTCACCTACGATTTTAAGCTCGAGTTCGTATTGTTCTTTAATCCAATCTTGAGTTGCGGACATTGATAAACTCCCAATCTATCATTGCTTGATCAAACATCCCAGCCGTTACCTTCCAAGATTCTATCCATTTTAATGGAATCTCTTGTTCTTTCATTACGACTCTCTTGATGCCGACTTGTATTACACCTTTTGCGCAGTCACTACAGACTGGCAACCCTGTTACATATAGTGTTGCACCATCTAAAGACACTCCATTATACGTAGCGTTATATATGACATTCATTTCTGCATGAACGACATACTTATATTTAGTCTCACGATCTTCATAATGTGATATATTGTCTTCAATCCCACGAGGAAATCCGTTGTATCCTTGAGACAACACTTGTCCTTTAGATCCAACTGCAATTGCTCCAATTTTGGTTGAAGGGTCTTTCGACCAAGAAGCCACGTTCTCGGCCAAACTAAGATACCTAAGATCCCATTTACTTGACAAGGTGAAAGTGCCTTTCGTAAACGTGAAGATTTTGTACTTGCCATGTAATAAATCCTGGTTCAATACCAAGATCTCTAGCAAGAGTTTCTAAAACATACTGCTGCCAAGCATAATCATTTTTGTATCCGTACACGACATCGTTTGAACGCATTTGGACCACTGACTGTAGTTCATCATTGCGAATATAATAAGTGACAGCATTAGTACATATGAAATCGCTTTTACCATTAGAATTATATTCTGTCCATATAGACGGCCTTTGATAAATCATTGATGCTCTACGAGAGTCCGGATTCTCAAGTAATTCTGTAAGTACGTTATCGTACTGTCTATAATATATATCACTGAAAATCAGATGGCCGTAATTAGAATTTATGTTCCCATGATTGTCAGCAGCGAACTCCCATGCCGAAGGAGGAACAACGTTCCTACCATAAATATCACGAATGTTAGTAGAACCAGAAAGATACCAATTAATTTCTCGCTCAATGTATTCTGCACTGGGTTCTCCGAAAATTGCGGGTTCCGTTGCAAGAAATGAAGCGCCAATAAGTTCGATTGTCTTTTGTCCAGTTTTGTCGGTGGTGAAGGCTTTGTCATTCAATTCTCCAATGAAATGTTCTCTAATATCACTTACGGTTTGCATTTGCTACTCTTTCTCTTAGATCTGTAGACGAGAATCTGTGGTCTCTCTTATTGAAATATAGTTCAATACCTCTGTTACGACATTCATCTTTACCGGTAAAATCTTTCTGACGATATTCTTCACCAAGAATCCTGACATTAATTGGGTACATGTTTATTATATCAAGAAGATCAGCTTCTGTACAATAAATAAGTACCTCATCAACATATTTTACAGCAGCAAGTTGAGCTTGTCTTTCGACAATGCTCTGTACTGGTGCGTTCTTTTCTTTTCTATCAAGTGTAGGATCTACTTGTAATGCACATATAAGATAGTCACATTGTGCCTTTGCTTCTCGTAGCATGGCAATATGACCTGCATGTAAGAGATCAAACGTCGACGCCGTTATCCCGATCTTCATTTCTTGTCACCTTACGATTATACATATCACGATCCGGAAGTTGACCTTCCATTTTACCACGCATGAATGATACTGCAAAAGAACAATAGTTAATAATATCTTTATAGGTATCTTCAAGCGATTCATGGTTTGGATCACTACCAGATTCAAGTAGTGATTGAGCACGATAACATTTACCTTGAATGATATCGTGAATGCTATCTACGCCACGACGATAGTGCATGGCTTGCAGAACATTTGAACCTTCGTTCTGATAGTCTTCAGACTTTTTGGCCTGTAGTTCGGCACATTCTTGTAGTACTTTAATTGACTCTTTCATTTTTTACCTCCAAGTATATTATAACACAATTACATGTTTTTGTAAACATATTCGAGTGCGCGATCTGCTTCTTTATCAAGTGGACGATTCTTGTACCAATTACCTGTTTCCACATCAAGTTCACGACATAGTTTTGAGATTTCATTTGCAGTAATAGGATACTGCCTTTTAATTGCGTTACCAGCAATGGCAACCATTATTTGGTACATTTTGTGATACCATCCGGTACTATTGATGAGTCTGTATTCTGCTTCGAGTTTTCTAGGAAAAAAGGGACAGTCCCTATAGGACGTCCAAGATATGTTAGAGTTATCCATTTTCCCTTTTCTGTGTTCGATAACTTGTTGTTGGAGTTCTTCTGGGAGTCTGTCGAAGAAGTTGTTGAGGTTGGCTTTTTCGGCATAGGGATGTTTCCTCATAAGATCGTTAGGATCAAGTGGGTCGCCATCATGACTGAAAATAAAGTTGTGAGCGCCAGAATATTGCGCAGGGATATAGTACATGCGTGATAAGTCTTTAGTTTGAGCGTCACCGAGTTCTCCGAGTTCGGTGTTAAGAGAATGCCAGAAATGTCTGATTTCCTCACTTCCAACTCGTCTTCGCAAAGGGAACACCATTCTGAACTTAGGTGTATCCAATGTACTGCTAGCAGTGCTATAACAAACGAACCTGTAACTAGAAAACCGATTAGATAAATCATCTTGTAAATCTCCTGTAGGAGTATACTCATCAACATCTACGCAACACCAGCCTGCCCAATCGATAACATTTGCGTTTGCTCGAGTGGTACCAGGCTGGTAAGTTGCTGGAGATATGAGTACGGCATCTTTCTTTGATGCTTTATTAATTTGAGATAGTTTATAGAGGAACTTCTCGAAAGCATCAAAGCTATCAAGCTCAAGGCCTTTATCAGTCTTGTTATCAAATATTGAATTAAAGACTGTGAGTGAGATATCCATAGTTTCCACGGTGCTCTGGACCTTTCCAACCTTCAGGTTTGATGAGGTCTGGTAACCCGAGCGGGTTAGGACGTGACTCTTTGATTCCTGGCTCTTTAGACATGTTTGCATTATGTACCTCATCCCATGCTTTATACGCATCAATTCCAAATGCGTCAAGAGTACCAATTGCGACAACGCATAGATCAATAAGACCGTCGACGATCTCTTCAGGATTTTTATCCATGATTACAGCTGCTCGAGTTTCGTCGAGTTCTTCTTGCAAAAATCTTAGACGAAATTCGAGGAACTCTTGTAGCTTTTCTTTGTCGCCAGCTACGAGCTGTTCTGATACCCATTTGTGCACACCAAATTTGCGGTGCATATCATTAATATCTTGTACCCAATTTTCTGACATTTATATCTCCATTTTGTATAATTATAACACATGTAACCGTAAAAGTAAACAACTTTATCCAAAGAAAGCTTCCAGTGTTGCTTGCTCTTCTGCATTCCAACCGACCGCATTGAGAATCAATTGAAGTGGATCAAGGAATGTTTTCTCGAATTGTTTGTCATAATCAATATATTGATCTAATTTGAATTCTCGTGGTAGACCCACGACTGGAAAAGACACAACATTCTCTTTAAGATGGTTTGGCAATCTTAGATAGAGAAACTTAATCTTATCACCATTACCAATTGATTCGTACTTGTTTGAAAGTTTACTTTGCTTTAGAATATTGTTATATAGTATGGCACCACGAACATGTATAGGAGTGCCTTTCTTATACACTAGTTTCTTATCTTGCCATTCTGTAAGATTTGTAACACCGCGAGGAAATGCAACTTCTTCTGCGGGAAGCTGTTTAAATTCTTGTTTGAATTTTAAGATATATTGCTGTACGTCGGCTTCTGTGCCAGAGATAATGACTTTGAATATCTCTTTGAACTTCTCACGGCATACCGTAGGTGTAGAAGATTTGATAGCTTCAATACCCATAATCTTAAGTTTTGGTTCTTCGTACTGTACACCCTCAGAGTTATGTACATTGAGAATATATCTTTTCTTTGCAGTCCATATACCACGATCAGCAATTACCTCACGTTCCATGACCATTCGATTCTCAAAGCAATTCATATCTTTGAAGAGTTTTTCCATGGCATTGTCAAGGATTTTCTGAAAATGTTTTTGACACGACTCATCAAGAAATTTTACAGGTTCTTTTGGTTGAAACTTCTGTACAAATTTAGAGAAGTTAACATAGATTGAATCTGTATCGATTGCAATCACATAATCGCTTTCTGTTCCGAGTAGCTTATTCATCTCATCGTTCACTGCTTTTTCGCATGTCTTAATCACGTGCTGACCAGTAAGAGTAATACCTTCTGCAACTCGCAGATCAAAATAGCGAAACCATTTATTACCCATAGCACCGAACAAAGAGTTCATCAAGATCTTAATAGCCATTTGTTTATTATTGAGTGAAGCAATTTGCTTTTCGATCTCAGTGCTTGTACCTTCTCTTTGTTGTTTCTTTTGCCATTCAATCATTTCTTTCTTAGCAGACTTACGATCATCGTAGTACTGCTTGACAAGCATAGGGAATACACCTTCACGATTATTATTGAATGATACTCCAGTTTTTGCAGAACGAGAAAGATTATCACCATTCATTACAATAGTTTCAGGCGACATATTCCATTGTGCAATAATGTTAGGATACAAAGAATTCAAATCAAAGGAAACTACCCAGTCGTGTGCACCAACCTGTGGCTCTTTTACATAACCACCTTCGAACTTAGTAAATGCACCTTCGCGTTCACGACGATCAGGCGGACCAGGAATTACAACTTTTCTTTTTGACAGTTCGCGATACACAATAGAATCCCATATCGCTGTAGTGCCAAATGTATCACCATAATTTACACCAGCTTTGTAAGCCATTGTAAAGACAAGATTCAAAAGATCAAGTTTAGTGTCGAGTTTTTCTACGAGTTCGACATCTTTAATATTATAGTCGATGTACAATTGATAGTCTTCATTATAAAGATTACGTAAGCTGCCATGTTCTTCGTATGACATCTTCGATTCACCAAGCACAACATGTGAGATATGATTGAGTGAATAAGATTCTTGAGGACCGTAACTATAACCAAACTTTTGAAAGAGATCCATATAATCAAGCTGTGATATACCTGCAATTTGATAGGTATTCATAGTCTTCATTTTGAATGCAACAGACTTTTGACGAATGGCCCAGTCTCTGAATTGTTTATGCCATGGTGAAAGCATACGAGCAATATGTTCACCAAACAGAATCTTCATACGATTTACAAGATATGGAATATCAAAGCCGCGTACATTCCAACCTGTGATGACTTCAGGATAGACTGATGTCCAATATCCCATGAATGATTCAAGCAAGGCGTATTCATCTTCACAGCGAATGTATCGAATATTGAGATGAGTATGTGGTGATTTTTCTTTATCATACTCACCACAACCCCATACGCGATACACACCTTCTTTCGAAGACTTAAGAGCAATAGCAGTTACTGGCCATTGAGCATCGTCAGGTTCAGGGAAACCATCTTCTGAATGAACTTCGATATCCATGAAGACAGTATTGACAAGTGATGAATTGAATTCTACTTCTTTGGGAAATTTTTTCTGAATGAATTGCCAGATAATTCTGTCTTGACCATACCACTTAAAGCTATCAACATTCTCATACTTCTTAATGAAGTCTTTCATTTCACTATAGTTGTGAAAATACACAGGCTCTACGTAATTGCCATCAAGAGCCTGCCAATCCGTCTTACCTTTTGCTGGTACATAGAGGACTGGTCGATAGTCGTTACCTCTATCGAGACCAAGTTTATATTCTAAAGTCTGCGGAACACCTTGGTGATTATATCCGCGATAAAGTATTTTGTTGCCGTGACGATCGACATTGGTATAAAAAGACATACAACCTCCAATAACATGATATATTATACACTAGTTTCAATGGATTGTACACTCTTTTTTATGCAATAGCTCTCATTCTTTCTACGAGTCGATCTGCACGATTAGTAACTTGACGATACCAACGAGAATCTACCATTTCATCTGCTGCAGCATTCCAATCACGAGCATCAACTCCACGCTTCATTCCTTTAAATGCAGAGAGTCGAGGGTACCCAAGATTGAAGCACATATTTGCGATAATGAGCTGGGCTTCCTCTGGCAATTCGTAAAAATCGGGATAGAGTTTTTCGCAGTCTTCAATTGTGATTTGTATATCCTGTTCGAACGCTGAAGCCACTCTATCTTCAGAGACTGGAGTGCCAACGTCCTCTCCATACTCTGGATCCTCATCTCTGACCAGATGACCGATGCCAAAAGTAGGGAGACCAAGGTGATCCAAATATATTTCATACTTTATTCCTTCATCTAACTCTAAGTCCGCTCTTAATTTTCCTAAGTCCATACTTCTTTTCCTCCAATGGCACCTACATGAGTTTTTTCCATATAACAATTTGTTTTTGGGTTTGTTCTGCCCATGTCTTGTGCCCAAGTTAGTTCTTGTATAATTCTATTATACCACTGCTTATCATATTCATCACTTGCTTTATTCATATCGTCCATTAATTGTTTGATACGCATATCAATATATTTTTCTTGTTTATTTTTTATAGGCATTCTTTTAAATGCGTTCGGTCCCATTATGTGTTCTCCTTTGTAAATGAATCAGGTAAATCTCTAATTGGTAAATCACAGTCACAACCGTAACAAACATCATTATGACATTCATTGCATTCTGTAGTAAGACAGTGGCAGCGATGTCCACATTTTTTACAGTATCTTGGTTCTCCTATCATACTACCTCCGTAAAAAAGGAGCAAGTAAACCTCGCTCCTTTCTATTTATATTACGATAGTTGATCGTTCTCTTCTTCAGTATATGGCCACATTAGTATCTTGTCCCGTATCCATTAATCTCTGCATTCAAGCGACGCTCGAGTTCTGCAAGAGTATATTGTGATTCACGATATTTAAGTAAAGGTGCGTCCTTTGCCATATCGATCTTTAACATTTTTTTGAGTGCTGCAATCACTTGTAGTACTCCTTTAATGTCTTATCATTAAGGATAGCAAGAATACCTGCATAATCCTCATGTGGATATTCGTGACGTAGATGATGTGCGAGACGTTGATTCACTTCTATTTGTCTAGAAACTTGAATCGCTCTACCAACTGCGTTTAGGTGACCAATGATCCATGATGCGAATGCAGCAATGAATCCGTTACGTACGAGAGAATAGCCTCTTAGTGCTAGTGCTGTCATCAGTTTTCCCCTTATGACTATTAATTGAGATCATTTGGGGACGCTTCTCTTCAGGAAGGACTACCTCCAATCCAACGGACAGTATGCCATCCTTCAGTTCTGCTCCAGTTACTTCCGTATATTCGGACAGTCTGAATGACTTCTTAAACTTTCGAGCTGAAATACCTTTATGTACATACTTATCTTGTT
>Ga0070746_10001992_pt1 | contig 12160 bp, 11 predicted proteins | sample VirMetDEL_Mar_21_FD_77016 | JGI IMG/M metagenome (GOLD analysis project Ga0070746, IMG submission 77016) | Aqueous microbial communities from the Delaware River and Bay under freshwater to marine salinity gradient to study organic matter... | ecosystem: Environmental > Aquatic > Marine >... | reverse complement strand
TGAAAATTCCTCCAAGGTTTTACCTTTTGGAGGATTATTAACGATCAAAAGTTCATTTTGATCTAGTTGGAAGTCAAAATCTTGCAAAACTGGGACAATGTCGGATTGTTCCAAGATTGAATTTTGAAGAGCCAACATTAAGGCTCCCATTGCTTGTGGTGACAATTTCATTTTATCTCTCCTTTAAATTTTTGAAACTGCTCGACCTTTAAGACTTTCCCAGTCTTTTTCTGGTCTCGTGATTAAATCCATAAGTTCTTGTTCAAAAAGCGACAAGCATTTGTGTCCCACATGTCATTTATATACATGTGCCATTTATATAAACAATGATTGTTCAAGCAATAGTGATCGGGATATTTTCTAAGATTTTTGCTTTTATTTTCTTTTTTTAAAAACTCATTTGAAAACTCTTCACAATTGTTAGAATCAATCCAACCACCTCTCATGCTATTACAATATGAGCTATTTTTTTTTAGATAACTGATTGCATGCTTGTAGATGTCACACATCACGTTTATATTCTCAGAATTTCCATAGAACCAGTGATCTGAAATTCCGGCATTTATCTGGTCCCAATAAGCACTATATACACAATTCATATCCCTATCGGGACTAAAATCTATATAACTAGTTTTATTACGTCCATGATTGTGATATCCAACATCAAACCTCGATGTGACAACACAATCGTATACAAATCCATTTTCTTTTTCATACTCACATTTTAATTCATTACTTTTCAACCTTGTATAAAAAAAACTTAGTGTTTTGAATATATCTCCTCTACTATTTCTAAACCTATTCATATCTAAATGAGATATTAAGTGGTCAAATTTTCTCTGTTTTTCAAAAATGAATTTTTTTGGTTTAAAGATCTCATTTATTTCACCCTCTAAGGAACGTTCCCAACTGTGTATAAACACATCTGGGTCATGAATCATTACTTGCTCTCTTAGGTGATTAAATTTTTCCTGATATGCTCCGCCAGCATACACTGTGCTACCTTTTGGATAGCCGAATAAACATAAGGCAATCTTCATTTCATATCCTTTTCTTAATAAAGGTTATTACCTTGTGAGAAGCGCCTCTTTCGGGATAACATAATCGTCCAAGTTCGGATAGCTCTGCGCTTCTAAATAAAACCTATTTTTCATTTTTTACCTACCAAGATTCCATGATTATAAAAATACAAATAATCAATATTAGTTTTCAAAAAACAATTAACAGCATGTGTAGGAGTTTCTACAATTGGCTCTCGATCATTAAAGCTCGTATTTAATATAATAGGAACGCCATACAGTTCCCCCCAGCGTCTAATGAACTGATAGTACCAAGGGTTATCATTTGCTGTGACGGTCTGTAAGCGCCCCGATGCGTCTGCGTGTAAAACGGCGGGAACCTTATCTTTCATCTCTTCTTTAAAATTCAAAACAAATTCCATATATGGTGACGAAACATCTCTCACGAACCATTCACCCACTTTCTCTCTAATAATAGACGGTGCGAATGGGCGAAACCAAGCACGGTGCTTTACTTTTTCATTTAAAATATCCTTCATATCCGGGTGGGTAGGATCTGCTAAAATAGAGCGGTTGCCAAGAGCGCGTCGGCCAGATTCAGAACCTCCTCCAAATACAGCAATAATATTTTTGTCTTTTAGTTTTCTTAACACTATTTCATCGTCCGCTCTTTCGACAACAATCGCCTCCTCACTATTCTCGATAGCCACTTGAACATCCTCAAGAGGATATGTTTGCCCAAGATAGGGAGTAAAATTTCTACCTGTATATTTACGAGGCTGCTCTTCGATGCAGTGCCAAATATACTGAGAGCATCCGATAGCTAGCCCCGCATCGTATGGGATGGGGCAAACATAAATATTATCAAACTTATTATCATACCAATTGAACATGTTTCCAGTCATGACACTATTGAGAGCGACACCTCCTGCTAGACATAGGTTATTGATATTTGAACTTTCAACATATGGCCGAATGAGTTCTCTGATATAATTTTCCGTTGCTGATTGTAAAGCAGCAGCGAGGTTCAATTTTTCGTCAAAATCTAGAGAAGACCATTTGGAAAAATTAGAATAATCAGAATTCTTAATTGCATGAAGCATAGTATCATAATATTTGTTTGGCTCTTTTGCATAAGCTGCCATGGCCATCACAGTCCCACATTGATTACCGAGAGGCGGTCCGGAGGAATATCCATAAGTGTGTTTAGTGATATTACTCCAGAATCCTCCAATATTTATACTAAATGGAAACTTTTTTATTAATTTAATTTTATTTTCTTCCCCTTCATAGATTGTAAAACATGTCGTGCTATATTGACCATTTTCTAGTTCTTCTCCACCGCCATCCATTGTTACAATAAAAGCTTTTTCAAAATTTGATGAGAAAAAAGCATTTGCTGCATGTGCTTTATGATGAGAAATCTCAACATAAGTGCCGCCATATTTCGAAAGGTGCTCTTCCATTTTTCGATAAGAATCTGGATATTGTTGACGCAAACCCCCACGCCATCTCATAGTAAAATGTGTGAAGTAATCTACTGGGCCGATGTCCGGGTTTCGATCAAAGAAAAATTGAAGCACATCTCCCTGCTCTTCTTTGATGCGAGAAAATCTCTCTAACTCCTCGTGGACCAATACCTCTCCGTTATTCATGATAGAATAGGCAGTGTCATGCGCGCCGCAAGCTAAACCAATTATCTTCATTTTTTTAAATTCCGTTCTTCCATGTACATCTCCGCCCCGTCGTTAAAAAAATCTACAGATGTTCTAATAGAAAAGTTGTGAATATTATTACCAATTCTAGTCATTTTTTTCAATACCTCAGATGGAACCGTAATTATGCTTGTTCCAGATGACTCCGCATCTAAGATATCCCGGACCCTTTGACAGCCGGCCCATAAAGTTTTAATATGCGAATCAGAAACAAATCGCTCATTAGTATAGGACATAATCTCCATCGCGTCGGTACCAGTATCATTAATCCTGCCGCAAAAGATCGAGACAATTGAATCTCCGGAGAGTCTTGCTTTATAAATTTCATCAACTTGTTCTCTAGTATAGACACATGTTACATTAATTTTAAAACCCTCGTCTGAAAGTTTTTTGATCAGAGGGACTGCCGACTCCCCGGAGGGATATACAACTGGTATTTTCACATATACATTCTCACCCCATGAAGAAATTTCTCTTGCCTGTTTTTCAATGCCTTCCGGAGTAGGGTCAAAAACCTGAAAAGAGATTGGGCGACCATTCATCATAGGAATTACACTAAGAGCAAAACTTTTGTAATCCTTAACCCCGGCTTTTTTTAGGAAGGAAATATTTGTTGTAACCCCCCTTACTAAAGGATAATTACAAAATTCTGCCACACTTGAACCATCATAAAATATTTCAATTTTCATTTTCAAACTCCTCGGTTATTAATTTATTAAGCCACACAATCGCCATCAAAAGTGAATATATCCCATGCTCTCGACCCAACTGTAGGCGAAATGGAACAAATCTTATAAAATATGTTGACATGTAGAAATATGCCTTCCTAATAGTGTCTCTTTGAGGGACAGATAGAATAGAAGACCACCGATCGAACAAATTATTTGATAATTGTGTATTAATGTGAATGTAATTTTTCTCTTCTGTTATAAATTTTTTCTGCTCGATATTCACAGATCTAATCAAATTAGAACCTTCTAGCGATTTCCATGATTGATAGTTGGCAATAATTGACTGTGCTTGTTTGCCAAGATCCAACTCTTTTGCATCAAACAGCCTAGAACCGTCCATGTCTATAAGACGCACATCTTTATTTTCGTTGTTATATAAAATATTTTCAAGCGTCAGATCTCCGTGTACAATACTAATCTCCCTTGGTCCTAAATCCTGAAAATCTAAAAGGTCAAAAAGTTTGCGCAAACCTACATATTTTTTCTCGTTGATCCATATTTCTTCGCTTTCTATAATAGTCAAAAAATCTTCCCCCAGCAAAGAGAAGCTTGTAAACTTTGGATATATTTTTTCTTGTAAAAATTCATGCACCCAAACAAGAGGATCAACACGCGTGGAGTAAGTGTATATGCTGCTTCTCATTACATCTAGAATCTTTTCCAAAGCAAATAACACAACACCTTCGTCGTCGAACTCAGAAAGAGGTTTATACCCAGAAAGATATTCCATATCGTAATAATATTCAATATCACTATCATGCTCACAATATATCTTTGGACATACGCCTTTTGCAATAAAGTTCATCCTCTCTATATCATTTTTTTGCCTTTTTAACTGGCCGTAGTGTTTTTCTCTCCCTTCTTTGAAAATGTGCTTTCTTACAAAATGTTTTTCGCCGTTTTTCAATAGATAAGTTTTAGCAAAAGAGTTGGCACTCATATCTGAAACTATTTTGATATTATTAGAATCTAGAACTCTGTCGATGTCAAACAAACTTAGACCACGATCTCTTTCCACTTCATAGGAATTTGCCTGTGAAGTGAAAGGTTTTTTTGGCTTTCGATCATTAATTAAAAATCGAGGGCCAGAAGGTAGGGACATAATCAGTTCATCATAATATATTCCCTTTTCTTTAAGCATTCTTTCCAATTTTTTTCTATTTTTTGAACTTCTAGCAGTCGTAAGAACAATTTTGTGATTCTGTTCGGATAGTTCTTTCAACTTGTGAAATCCTTCGATTACGATATTTGATTCTTTTTCGTTTGTTGAATGATCTTTATGCTCTATTATCACGCCGTCAATATCGCAAAAAATAGTACACTCTCCTCTCCTTTTTTCTAAGCATGCTTGCAGCATTGGCTCGTCACCATAAAAATAGGCATTTTTAACTCCCGCTAATTCTATACCCTTTCCATTCACAAATTCGTTTTGCATAAATTCAAAAAATTCTATCTGTTTTTCCTCGATATTGAGAAAACTTTTATAATCTCTAAAAAATAGGCATCCTATGATGCCTCTCACATCATATTTCTTGAAATCAACTTTTTCTTTATTAGCAAATTTTTGAATCTTGCCGTCACTTAATAATATTTTAGACCAATTATGCTGCTCTTTCTCTTCAATTTTATAAGTTGGTATTATGATATCAGTTTGTTTTTTTGTTACTATACTTTCAAATAAAAGATCCACATTAACAGAATGATCACAGTCGCATACGATCACAGAAGATTTTTTATCCTCTTTCTTGTTCAGACTATTTTTTTCAAAAATATAACCTTTACAAAAAGTTTGTAAAGGACCTCGTGTCTCTTTGTCGAGTAAAAGAACTTGCACCTTATCAGAAAAAAGGGCCCTAACCTTAGAAGAAACTTTGTAATCAATTTCTTGTTGTTTTGTAATAATTATGTATATTTTGTTGATGAATTTATCCCATTTTATAAACGGTTCATATGCTTTTTCTAAAAAAGTTAAGTCCCCAATTTTTAAAAAAGGTTTAAATTTATTTCCAAATCTTTCCCCGCGACCAGCGCAGGGAAATACTAGATCAATTCTATCAAGTGTCATGTTAATTTTCTTTCAAATTATTAGTATAATTTACCAAGTCTTCTGGGGTTCCTATTCCCCACATCTTATTGACGTAAAATGGAATCAAAGTTTTTCCATTGGCAATTAGCTCATTATATACCGGTGCAATATAAAATTCATTATTAACACGAATATCTTTGTCTATCATATTTTTTGCATATTTTACAAAATCAGATCCACGACGATACCAATAAATTCCACACGTTGCAATATTTGAGATTGGCTTTTTTTCTGCCACTTCTATGACGAATCCTCTGGTATTAGTTTTTACAAACGACCATTTAGGATGCACATCACTGAACGTGTATACAATTGCGTCAACGTTGGTTAGACTCTTTAGAGTTTCAAAATTTTCTCTGCTATATTCGATAATTTGATCTGAATTTGCTATCAGAAGATCTTCATCATTGTCAATATATTTTTCCGCCAATAGCGCTGTGCATGCCGCCCCCTCTGTTAGCTCATCCACTATTACATATTTATAATTTCCGTTTGTAATTTTGCTTAAGGTATAAACAAGGCCGTCATATTTATCCAGATGAGACTTTCTAATAAGAAAAATATACTCACAATTGAAATCTAAATTTTCAACCACGGCTTGTATCATCGGTTTCCCGTTGACATTTATTAGAGGTTTTGGAAAAGTATACCCCTCTTTTGCAAAGCGACTACCCTCTCCCGCCATCGGAATAAGCACTTTCATGAAATGAACTCCCTTATCATTTTTACATTGACTTCTGCCGGGTTTTTGACTTTTACCACAAAACACCCGGAATTTATAGCGGCTTCCAGCCCTTTTGGAGAATCTTCTACAATAATTGTATTTTTCTTATCAATAGAAAAATGTTCAATTATATTTAAATACCCCTCCGGGCTTGGCTTTGGCTCGCAGACATCTTGATTTGTTAATATTAGATCAAAAAAATCAACAATCCCTGTTCTCTCTAACATCATATTAGCTGTTTTTCTAATGCTGTTTGTATAACAAGCAACTTTAATTTCTCTTTTCTTTAAAAAAGATAAAAGTTCAATCTTTTCGCGGCTTACAGTGGCATATTTATCTATAATCTGGATTGTTTTTTCTTGTTTAAGATTGTTGATTTTTTTATGATCTTCTTGTCTTATGTACCCAAGTTCTGTGAGTTTTTTTAGTTTTTTCCGAGTGGGGATTCCGTTAAATGTCTTGATATGCTCGGCATAAGAAATTTTATAATTAGCTATTTCGTCTAGAGCTTCATTTAGTGCTACATAGTGCCACTCACATGCATCAACTAAAACACCATCAAGATCAAATATGACCATTTTGACTTCCATAAATACCCCTCACTCTATAATCTATCGAATATTCCTCTAGTGCCTCTTTTAATAAAATTGGATATTGAGATAAGTTCCACTTACCTTTTCCTATGGCCGTTGCAATATAGGGAAAGACATAAGAATCCCAATGTAAACTTCCTCTGCGTGGCTCACTATAATAACAATAACAACTCCGCTGATTTATATTATTCATCGCAAGGCTTCCATACGCCTCCACATCTCTAAACGTCACAGGTTGATAAAAATTCATCAACCTAATCAAATCCTTCTTTTTCCATATGGCACTTTGCTGAGAATATAAATATGGAGATTCTCTGGGTATTTCATAGATACCCTCTTTTATCTTTCTTCCCGCTAATTCTCCACTTTTTATAAGACGAAGTGAACTATACTTGCTTTCACTAAAAAATAAAAATAATTCTTCTAATTTTTGAGAATCAACATTATCATAAAATATATGATCTTCTTGTGAATATATTATATAATCTTCATCAACTTTTTGTAAACATTTAACCAATCGTTCAAAAAATGATTCATTTTCATTATTAGTTATTTGGATGTGTTTTTTATCAATTTTTTCACTATATTCATTCAAAAAAACGTAGCTTTTTAAAAACCCAGCATGCCTATCTAAACGACCAAAGTACATAGGCCACACATCAGAACATTCTGTATTTGTCCATGTGACAATAGCTATATTATCCATTTATTTTTTTCCTAAATTCTATTATATTGTCAGAACACACACCAGAACATTTTTTTAATTCCACAATCTTATAATTTGCCACCTCTGGCATCACTGCTATAGATCTGGAACTCAACTGCTTTGCTGGATATGTCCATATATAATTTTCGGACGTTAAAGTTACGTCGTCCGTCTGGTGCCAAAAACAGTGGGAATCTATACGTAATAAAGACCCCAGTGTGTATATGTCTTTTGCATGGCACCAAATTCTTTCATCTTCTAGAAATAACCTATCCACTCGATATTCCGGCTCATCATGTCCCAGAAACCACTCTTCTCCAACTCTTCTCACATCAACTTCGACATTGAACCCCATTCCCAAAACTTCCGAAATATAAAACGGATTATTTTCACGCTCTCTAACTTTGCCATGTAAGTTTCCACGATGAGAAATAAAGATCATGACCACACGCACTCTTTAAAGTAGCTTTGACCTTTCCTAAGATAGCCTCTGTTTCTCCCCCCTTCCCCTAATAAAAACACATTTAGTGTTGAACCGATATCAATATACGTGTTTTTATCATTAAATTCAAAAAGCTGGTGCGCCAATAAGTTTCCAAACGGGCCTGCACAAAATAAAAATAAACTATCTACAATATTGTTATCTTTAATGCATTGTTTAATCTGCTCTACCACTTGATGATCATTGACCCAAGCATTTTTCCCTATTGTAAAATGCCTCTTAACTGGAAAGGGTAGGTTATCCAAATTTGAATCAATATTAGAGACTAGAACAACATCTCTTTTGGCATACTCTGGCACCATATTTTCAATATAATATTGATGGTTTCCATTTACAAATAAATTGGCCCAAGTTAGATTTTCCTTTTTCTGTCCGCTGTTCTTTTTCATCCAATCATGAACAGACATCCCGCCAATACAACATGGGCAAGAAACTCCAACATAATAATTTTCATTCCGATAGGTGAAAGATTCAATCATTTCTTTTCTGAACTCTTGGTGTTCTTCTGGAATAAACCAGAATTCACCGTTATTGATTGGCTTATTTGACAGAATATGAAGCTCACCATCAGCATATTTGCTAAATGAGAAATTTTCTTTTGATCTTAGTTTGTTAATCAATGTTTCTAAATCTTTTTTAAAATTCTTTTCTGACCCAGACTCAAACATTCACAATGTATCCTTTTTGGTTAAAATTTCAACAATCCTAGAAGATGACTTCCCATCTCCATATGGACATTCCTCCTCTATTTCATAGTTTTTTTCAACTTCTTCCACTATCTTATTAAGAGTCTTTGGCTCTTTACAAAGAATTAAATGCCCACTGGTGATTCCTTCCGGGCGCTCTGTTGTCTCTCTACAGACAACAATCTTCTTATTGAGGAAGGAGCCTTCTTCTTGAACTCCCCCGCTGTCTGTTATAACATACTTTACGTTTAGTAAGGCATTTATAAACTCACTGTAACACAGAGGCTCTAAAATTTTAACATTCCCTAATAGAGACTTTATCTCTCTATTCTTATGACGCGGGTGAATAATAAAAATAAATTCGGTTCCTGTGTTTGTTGAAGCTATTCTGTTTATGGCTTCAAGCCATTTTTCTAAAATCTTGTCGTTTTCGCTCCTATGAAGAGTTACAAGAACCTTGTCTCCATAGGATGACTTGCTTTTTAAGGGCAAAAGATTATCTAAAACAGTATTGCCTACAACATAAATTTTCCCTAAAACACCTTCTTTTTCTAAGTTTTGCCTAGAAAGCTGTGTTGGGCAAAAATTAATATCCGCTATTCTAGAGATCATCTGTCTGTAACCCTCTTCTGGATATGGGTCATCCAAAGAAAAACTTCTCAAACCAGCTTCTAAGTGAATAACTTTGATACCCCTATTGTAAGCGGCTACAGCACAACCATACGCAGATGCTGTATCTCCCTGAACTATAACGTGAGAAAATTCAACATCATTTGGAAAATTAGCCAAACAAGACACAATTACATTGTCTTTTCTATTTTTGATTTTAAAATTTTCACAAGTTTCGTTCAAATAATCCGGCTTGATTTCAGAAACTTTAATCAAGTCTTTGTGCTGCCCTGTGAAATAAACTCTGTAATCTGTCTCATTCATCGAGTCTAAGACAGGCTTTATTTTTATCCATTCCGGTCTTGTGCCAAAGCAAAACAAAAACTTCACTAGATTCCCCTCATTTTACAAGTTTTCCAGCCGTTTCCTATGCTATGTTGAACAGCAGAATCTCTCTCTAGATAGAACTTTTCATGGCGACTAACGTGTGAAGATGCCTTCTCATCAACTCCATATTCATAACCCTTAATCGAACTATGAAGCTCTTGCCTATTACGAGGGTGTGGGGGGCAAAATGTCCGAATGTTACCATACTTCTGAGCGCAATAGGAAAAGTGGATATCTTCTCCATTTTCGTATGTGTAGGGCTCTTCGAGCCAGATGTACTTAAGCCACTCTTTCTTGAAGAACCAAGCATGACCGACCAAATCCACCTCTTCAACGTCATCATTTAATGATGACCACCCTACTCTGTTGTGGCCTTGGTAAATCGAATGTCGGAGCTTAACCCCTGCGCCCCCCAAAATACCATTGAACTTATACATTGTCTCTAAGCAGTTTTCAAACCACTTTGGTCCCGGAATTGTATCATCATCAAACATAGCAACATATTCTGTCTGGGCTAGCATTGCGATAGAGAACCTGCCAAAATATTTCCAATTAAAATTACTTTTAATCACCCTATCCACCCCCAAACTGGTGAAGTCAAACCCCTCACTGTCTTCATGGTGGTTTACCCAAACCCAAATTTGTTTCGGACTCACACTCTGCTCTCTGATGGCCTTTACCTGTTCTTTTAAATATTCAGGTCTCCTATAGCAATTCAAGATAACGGTCACATTTTCTTTTTTACACTCCAACGAGCTTAAAATAATGCTTTTAAATTTCTTAAAAGCATTTTTATTCCTGTTTTTAATCTGTTGTATTAAATCAAGTCCTTGCAGTTCTGAGATATCTTCGCTGCAAAATCCAACCTTATTCTTGTTAGTTATTAAATGTACGCCCAGCATTTTTGCTTCCGCGCAGACCCTAGAAAATGTTTCTAAAACTTTTGGAATAAAAACAAAAGTTTCAAACTTACTCATAATCCTTAAAAATTCTCTATACTCAGGATGCCTTATTGGGGTAACTGGTGTTAGGCCATTTGCTTCACAATATTCAATTGCCTTTGTAGTGTTTTTGATTGCATTATCGCTCTTCAAAACGCACACACCTTGCCTGTTTTGCTTTGAAGCTTTACAAAATAGGTCTTCTATATAGTCTAAATCGGCACTATCCCACAGGCTACAACCTATGTTGATAACATTAGTATTTGGTATATTATTCTTTAAAATCTCGGCGCAAATTGAACTTAAAACAACCACCGCCCTAGCATTTGAATAAAAGTTCTTGTTTGTGATATTTTTTTCTGGTATTTTATAACCTACGAAGGTGGATGGATCTCTAGTATCAACGTATTTATGATCGTGTTCGTATATTAAATACCTTGCTTCTCTTTGTATTTTTTGAACCATTGTATGAGAAAGTTGTACAAAATTACTGACGATTATAAAGTCTGCCCTGTCAACATCAGTATTTTGAACTTTTATTGATTTTATATTCTCTATATTAAAAGATTGGGAAAGAAAGTTAATTAATATTTTGTCGTTTAACTCTGCCCCTCCCAAAACCTCGTCATAAAAAAAATCAGATATAAAAAGTATTTTTTTCATAACACCTCAAACCAGTTCAATTTCTGAAAGTTCTTGTAGCCACTTCTCTTCTTCTTTCGTCATGGTGGGCAAAAATGATAATAAATTCTGGTACTTCATTTTCGCCTCAAACTCCTTCAAAAGCCACTTTCTCAATTTCTTCGATTTTGAGTGATAAACTCCATAACTCTTAACAATGTCTCGCAGTCTTGAAACATAAGAGAACCTTTTTGGGAAGGCCCAAAGAGAGTCCCTAATCAAGACAGGCTCCCAGATAGCTTCTTCTTGGACCGGCTTTAGATCGTAATCAACCTTCATGAAGTGAGCTTTTTTCTTTCCTTTGTCGTCCGGAGCGTAAAGAAAATCGACCACGCCGCCCCAATCAGGGGCAATCACTGGAAGTCCATAATAAGCCGCTTCAAAGACCGGTAGGCCAAAACCTTCGCCATGAGCCAAGTTAATAAAACATTTAACTTTCTGATGCTGATAAAGGGCTGAAAGTTCTTCTTCTGTCATATCTCCGTGAAGATAATAAACAGAGCATTCTCGTTCTTCAAAGTCTTTGAGAATATGATTGATTCTTTGCTCAAACTTTTCTCGATCCATCACACAGTTCTTCGAAAAGTTTCCTTTTAGAATCAAACCGTAAGGCTTGTCTTGAAATTCTTCAAGCCACCAGCGAACAGTATTTTCCAAGTTCTTTCTTGGAGACCATTGCGCATTGCAAAGAAAGTTGAAATCGTGCTTGAAATCAAGTTCCAAAAACTCCGGACAAGGAGTAGCTTTACGAACAGGGTAGTGTGTCACTTCCACAGGAGT
>Ga0070746_10001990_pt1 | contig 12163 bp, 10 predicted proteins | sample VirMetDEL_Mar_21_FD_77016 | JGI IMG/M metagenome (GOLD analysis project Ga0070746, IMG submission 77016) | Aqueous microbial communities from the Delaware River and Bay under freshwater to marine salinity gradient to study organic matter... | ecosystem: Environmental > Aquatic > Marine >... | reverse complement strand
CGCGTTAGCAGGGTCTGAAATACTTCCGTTGCCTGAACCTACAGACTGGCACTGACTTTGCTTGCAGTTTACGTTGCTGGTTCCCCCGCCAAACCCAACTACCTTTCCTCTAAAGTCTTGGTCTGTTGGGCCTGGGCTAGCAGAGCCTAGGTTGGCACAGTCGCACCATGCAAATCCTGCTGCTTTTTCAGAGGATATAAACTGAGCAAAGTCTTCCAAGCCTGAGCTGCAAGTAGTTCCGTCCTGTAGATTGAAGCACCCTTGACAGTCTTCCGTGTTTAGCCATACTGCCTGACAGCAGTTAGCGCACAGGTTCTCCATCGTCTGGTTACTATCGGTAGAGAAGTTCAGACTGCCTGCGCTTATCGCCAAACCCCCTGTGTCGTAGACCATTTTATCGCCCGCGCAGTCTTCGTTGAAAGCGGAGCGATCTATCTTCTTGCATGCGGGTACAACTGTTCCGCTGCTGTCAGTAGTTGCTTTTATCTGGGATTCGGATCGGATATCAGGACTGCCTACAAAACAGTGACCCCCAATCTTAAATGCAAGCGGCCAAGTTGTTCCTCCAGCATCTGCAGGAAGCCACCCCAACTGAGACATAGTAGGCCCCCCGCTACCGATCTCCATTTGCTTGAAGTCTTCAAGGCGCATGTAGACAGACTTGCACATTCGCTTTTGGGTTTGTGCCACTCCGTTAACTATGTGCGTTCCGCCTATCTGCTGTTCGGTTGCGCCAGAGCAGTTGTTCTCGTACGCCTCAGCGGTGGTCTGCTTGTCGTTGCCGGTAAATGCGGAACAGTCTCCGACACCTACTTGGCAACAGTCGCTGCCGAAAGTATCTGCGTCTTTACATAGCGACTCGTGGTACGCCCTGTCGGCAACACTACAGGGGTTGCCGGTAAAGTTTACGTACTTGTCTGCAATGTGTGTGCCGCAAGAGGTGAACTCAACGTACAAAGGATCCGCACAGCAGCACTCCCTCATTAGCTTTCCAACCTGATTTGAGTTGGTTGCGGTGCTGTGTTTGATCAGCGCTTTGTCGCTGGGGCGGAACTGCAGGGTCATGAGTCACATTCTTCAGCACACGTAATATCTCTTGCAGTGCCTCCGTAGGCGGTGCCTGTGCTGTCAACACCAACAGCCCCTCCGGTACCGGACCCGTCAAAAAAGCCATAGACGCGAGTAAACTGTTTCTTCAGGCACTGGTCACTTGTGTCGTAGGTAACATCAGAAACAAAGTCGATGTACCCATTTACACCAGGACTAGACCCATTAGATCCTGAAGGCCCTGTAGGACCGGGAGGTCCGGGAGGCCCTGCTGGTCCTGCTGGTCCTGATGGTCCGGGAGGGCCTGCTTCGCCAGGGGTACCCGTTTCAGGGTCGATTGGTTCACCGCCCCCGCCGCCGCCGCCGCCGCCACTTCCATCAGGAGGAAAACCGCCAACGCCTCCGACACCGCCGGAGCCAAAAGGGTTTGGTCCTGGACCTGACATCAAAAAGTCAGATCCATCACGAACGTGGCTAATACGAAGAGGTTCTGCTTTCAAGATGCCAAGTGCAGCAACAAGCGCTTGTGCTACCTGAGCGTCAGACTCTTCGCGGGTTCTGGTGTTAGAAGGTCGTGCTCCGAATCCCATTAGAACAACTCCTGCCCAAGATTGTAGGTGTGCCTATCTTGGTTGTCCACGGTGTTCTTCTCAAACTTCTTCGGCTTACGCATCTGCATGTAGGACAAGTTGTCGCCAATGGTCTTGATTGCTTTGCGGTACTCGAGCTGGAGAAACTGCATCTTCTTGTTGGACACATCTTTCATGACGCCGAGGTTGATCGCAGAAGCAGCAGCTATTGCCTGCATCAAGGATTGGAATCCCTGAGGCACAATCTCGTAGTGAATGTCTGTCTTAGATCCGTACGCTGACGTATCAAACGCCACCCGCACAGTCACTTGGTCGTCACCCGCATCGGTTGCTGACAAAGTGTGGGAGTCGATGATTCGCTCTTCGACTACGGTTGCGTTGCCGGCAGTGTTCTTCAGCAGACGCAAAGTCGCACCCACGTAGGAGTTAGGTCGACGGTCGATTGCACCCACGGTTACCTGCGACGGCAAACAAAGGGTAAGCGTTTTCCGGTCTGCGGAGAGCTGCCCCTGCCCTTGGTTGTAGTGGGGGAGAAAGTCACCGTTCGGAATGTAGAACACTGTGAGGGTGTCTGTAATGTCTGGCTTTGGACGACACGACAAAAGGTTACCCTCGAGTGACCAGTTAGGCCCGTGGGGAGACATCTGGCTAAACGGGATAAACTCTTGCGTCACAACATTGTTTGAGTCCAGTTTGACCAGCCGAAACACTTCGCCCACGTTGGGAGGCAGTTGGTAGTACTCGGTGCCGGAAGCAAATGAGATGTTGTGTCGCACGACGACAGGGTTGTCGAAGTTCAGCGACAGCCGGGAGAGGACGTTAACCATCTCCGGCATGATGACGTTGCGAACCAGAAAGTCGTTCGTGTACTTAGAAGATGGCTCGTCGAGGTAGGCTCGAACACGCTCAATGACGGAGAACAGGAATGAGCCGGTACTATGCATAATAAGTCTTTCCGGACGTCATGTCCTTCAGGGAGTCTTTGGTCTGCTCCAGCGTCTCTCCGCCCTCGCGCTGGCCTGTAAACCTACTGATGGCAAGGTTCCTGGCGGACTCTTCCTTACCTGTTCTGCGGGCCCACTTCATGGCGTCATGCTTCTCTTCGTTAGATTCGCGGGCCGCTTCTATACGTTCGTACCTTGCGTCCTCAGCCTGCTGCCGGCGTCTCATCATCTTCTCGTCGTGAGGCATTACGGTCAGCTGCAGGACTCGCTCGCCCAGCCAGCCCCCTCTGTCGGGAGGCCCTTGGAGTACGGTGAGTTCGACTGCGATGCGCAAACGTTTGACCCGCCAAGCAGCAAGTACAAAAGTGTTGTGTTCTGCGTGTCGGTACACGAAGAGTTCTGGAATGCCGGTTACCCGGCGGGCCCAACGAATCCACTCTCCGTCTTCCATAACGCGGTGGTTTTCGTCCATGTGTAAGTCGTCTTGGAACATACCTAGATAGTAGTAAAAACCCCCCTCATCCGTAAAGGACAAGGGGGGCCGAAAGGCAGGAGCCTTGTATAAAGATCAAGATTACGATCAATCTGGCGTGTATTGCTTGTCAGCGTAGACGCGGTCTTCAGTGATGTTCTTGATCTTGATGCCGCAGAACTGATCAGGACAGATCTGCATGCGCATGTATCCGGGCATCTGGGATGCTTCGGTAGCAAGGTTTCGACCGTTAGCGTTCGAGTAAATCGGCAGCTGGTTGGTGGAGGTGCCGGTGAGGGCGCCAGCCACAAACTCAAACGGAGCAAACGATGGAGACTTGTCGAAGGACGAGGTGCCCGAGATGCTCGGTGGCACGTACTTCTTGTAGTTTCCGCCGCCCATGCGGAGGCCGTAGCAGATGCCGTTCTCGATGTAGGTCGAGGTGTAGCCTTGGTACGACTTACCGTCAATGGTGAAGTTGAAGCCGGAGTTGAACTGGTTGGTATCACCACCAGCGCCGCCGCCTTCAGAACCTTGCGTAGAGAGGGAGGAGAGTCGGCCAGTGCGGTCGAGAACTTCACGACCGATCTTGGTGGACTCGTAACCCAACCACACACCGTCGGACGCAACGAGCGTGTCGACGAAGTAACCGTACTTGTTCTTCGCAGCGTGGAAGCGGCGGAGGATCTGACGGAGAGTGTGCTCAGTGAGCAGGCTGCTGTTCATGTCGTACTCGAACGAACGGTGTTCGGGCTTGACGTTCACATTGATCTGCTCGTTAGAGATGGACTCGTAGGTACCCAAGAGGGTGTTGGCGTCCGTAGCGGAACCTGAGGTGTCACCGACCTTGAGGTATGAGTTGATACCTGCGATGTTGGTGAACCGGGTGTTGCCACCGTCGGTGTGATGACTGTTGGCGTGAACCACGTAGTCAGCAGCAGTAGCACCTGTGGTAACGGTAGAGAAGTTGTAGTCGTTAGACACAAGACGAACAGTGTTAGAAAGTTCGTCAATGAAGTCCACAACCACGACTTGTCGCACACCACCAGATTCGTTACGACGTGCGGAAGAGGTTCCGACGTTGTCCCGAATGTCAACCTGCATACCGACATAGAAGCGGTCGATAGCTTGGTTGTCTGGTTGGAACTCCAGGTAGTTTGGAGTGCCTGCGGTGTCCTTACTGTTGGTGATCCGACAGAGCGAGTAACCTTCGTTCTGCGAGGTGTACCAAGAGTTACACAGGGTCTGAGCAATGTTACGAGAGAAGCCTTCGAGCTTCGGAGCAACGATCTGCCCGATGAACGAGGGGGTAGCTTCTGCTTGCAACTCACCAAGGGTGAAGGCGATGTTAGCGACCATGGTCCGCATCGGAAGACCGAAACGGTATGGCAGCTGGTTCATGCCGTCCATTGCATCAGGGAAAGATTGGGTCAGACTCTGGGTATGGAGTCGATCACCAAGTGAGGTTGAGTTATCGCCAAACAGAGCGAAGTCATTACGACTACGACCTTGTTCGAGGATACCAGTCATCCCGCCCATGAAGACACGGAGGACTTTAAACTCACGACCGAGAGCGTCTGCAGGACCAACGCCCATGGAACTAGTAACCATGTTCTCCCAGATGGGGTCCACCCCTGGGAGCATGATGTCGATGTTTTTGTTGATCACATCTTCAATGCGATTTACTTGGCTATTGAAGAGTTGACCAGATGTAATCAGAGCCATTGTTGGCTACTCCTTTACAGCTTGGAATCTCCGCCCTTGGAGATATCAGCGGCCATGTCCAGCAGTGTGTCTTCCGCAAACGTCTTCGCTTTTTCGTAGACGCTGGCGGTAGTGTCCTTGCCGGGACTGAACTGAGGAATCTCGATGGGCTTTTTCTTGTAGAACATGTCTTGTCCAGAAGCTGTTTCCGGAGCACGCCCGAGTTTGTCGGGGTCTCCGATTACCGTCCGGTACCGATCTGCTACTGACTTCGCAGCAGATTCAGATGCTGCCCGAATAGAGGCATCATCAATATCGCCCCCGGAGGAACGAACCCTCCGAAGATTGTTAACCGTTTCACGGTGGATGTCTTCACTAAGAACCTTCATGCGGTCTGCGTGTCCTTCATCTCCGTGAATTCGTTTGAATGAAGAAGAGATGGCGTCGATGCCGGTCTCTGTAGATACTTTGCTTACTGCGTTTTCGAGTTTGGTTCTCAGCGCATCCAGGCGAGTTTGCGATTCACGCTTCTCAACCTCTTGAAGCCGCTGGGCCATTTCGTCCACGCGAGGGTCATTTGCGGCCATTTCGGGAAGCTCCTGCGTTTGTTGGAGGGGGTTTGGTGTTTTAAGGGAGTTGATATAAGAGTCAATCTGTTCGGGCGCATATCCCTCATAGGACATGACATACCGAAGATCTGACTCTCGATCCTCGTCAAGCCCCGCCTGCTCGTTCTTCATCAAGTTAGAGGCAGCGCGTTGGTACTCCCGAAGGACTTCAACTTCTCGCGCTTGGTCTTGAATCTGCTCGGCGGTCATAGTCTCGCCGTTAACGTCAAACTTCGGGTTTACAACCTGAGAGTCTGTAGAAGCGGGTGCCTCTGTGGTCTCGGCTGCAGGGGTCTCCGCCGGTGCTTCAGTCGGGGGAGTTTCAATATTCTGCTCTTCGCTCATCGTCTAGCTCCTGCCTGTTGGGGCTGTTGTTGTGGTTTGGGCATCGGACGCCCTTGTTGCATCATGCGCTGCATGGCCGCTTCTTCAGGCAGCGGCACGCCTTCCGGTAGTACGTTTCCGAGTCCCTGCTGAAGGAACTGCTTGTACTTCATAAACTCGTCTTGGACCTCGGGGGATGCCATAGACATCTGAGGGCCTGCCATGAAAGAGGTTAGAACCCGAAGCTGCAAGTTTGGTAGTGCAGTGTGAGGGGTCAAAACAATTTCTCCTGGCATTTCTCCGTTGCCGTACAGGATGAGGCAGTTCTTAACCACCATCTCGTAGGCGGCTCGCTCCTCTTCCATGTAGATTGCGAAGTCCAGTCCCTCAGAAAGAGACAGAAGCATAAGACGCATAGGGTCGTTAAACCCAGGCGCAGCATAGAGTTGCAACGCTTCTTGCTTTCTGGCCACTTCAGAACGGGGGTTGGTTTCTTTGATCGTCACGCCGAGGTTAGCAATGACGGGCAACGGGTTATCAGCAAAAGACGCATATCCGCTTTCGGGGTCGATAACCGCGCCAGCAAGATCCAAAGTCAGGTTGCTAACCGGAACTGCCCTACGGCTCATGCCCAGCACACGAGCAGCCTGCGACAGCATGGCTTTGTGGCTTTGAGCAAACGCCTTTTCGATGCCCTTCATAGGAGTCATCATCAACTGACGGTTCTTCTCGTCAAGGAAGCCAAGCCCCGCAGCACTGTCGACTCGACCCTTGTTAGCGACGAGGTCGCGGAACGGGTTGATCTGGTCAAGCAACTGTTTGGCAAATGCAGCAGTCTTGCCGGGCAAGTCGCCGGTCGTCATCGGAGAGATGTTAAACGGACGGAAGCCGGGGTCGATTGCGTCTGGTTCGTAGGGGAGAACACGAAGTCCACGTCCCACATCCCGCAGCGCAGCACGTTCGTTGAACTGACCCTGAGGCAGTACAAGAATCCCGTACTGGTCCATATCTCGGATGTTGTTGAACAGAGACTTCAGAAGCTTCTCCATCTCACGGCTCATGGAGAACAGGAGGTCGAAGAGCCCTGCTCCGTAGAAAGAACCAGTTTCGATGAATCGAGCCATCCCGATTGGGCAGTACACTTCTACGTCTGTGTAGTCCTCGTCGATAATGACGTAGTCTCCCGAGGTCATGACGTAGCGGCTAACCGTGTTGCGGTGCCCCATCATCCACAGCTCACGGATGCGGACAAGGGAGTACTTGGTTTTGTCTGTTGACGCACCGCCGCCTGGGATAGCGTAAGAACTGTTGTAGCGGGGGCTAGTGCCGACAGCGTTGAGGCGGTCAGCAAAGTCTTCGTTGTCGTACGGCGCTTGGCCGGCTTCGACGTCGAAGTAGTACATCTTCTCGATGTTGGTCTTGATCTTTCGCCCGAACTTCTCCACGAGGTAGTCCATAGGCACAATGCGCTCACGGATCAGACCACGCTGCTTGGTGTGATCCATGCCGGTAGACGGGAACGCGTACAGTTCACGAGGGTGCACAACCTCAAGGTCAGAGGTCAGTCCCACGGTGGGGGAGTCCACGATGTGACCTGCAATACCGCAGCAACCACAAGAGGCCAGTATGTAAGAAAACTCTGCCAGAGTTTCTTCCGCTCTGTCTCGGGACACCATTGCGTCCGCGATAACTTGAGCTACTGACCGGTCGCGGATCTGTTGCAGCGACGAACCGGAGCGGAGGATTTTGGGTCGGACGTCCATTGCAGACAAAACGCCGACGACCCGGTCAATAGCTGACAGAAGTTCCTGGCTCTGGAACTCCATGTTCCCATCCTCATCGAGGTGGTGAGGCTGAAGCATTCCAGTCTCTGGATCGAATACGTCAAAGCGACGAGCGCCGTTCAGGTAGTACCACGCAAGAGACCACATTGTGTAGCGGTAAGAGTTGTTGGACTCTTCCCTTTCAATGTGGCGGTCAATGATGCGGCAGATCGCATCCTTGTCCTTAGGTAGTGTGTAGGTATCCTCAGGCATCTTCCTCGTCCGTTCTTGCCGCCGCTCCGCGAGGGACATACCCCTCTGGTACGTATCTGCGCACGGTTCTTACATCAGGTATGTTCATATCTTCTGACGGCCTAAACGAGGCAGGACTCTGTAACGGCTCCTTTTCCTCTCTTCCTACGATGCCTCCTCCCTTGACTGTGTAGTAGACCTCCATCACTCTCTCAAAGAATGCGATCGGTACTACAACGTGACTGGGGTGGACTTGAATCTCAGATTTTGCTTCTTCCATCAGGCTCCTGCTTTCTGGTTAGGAGAAGTGCTATGTCCTCTTGGGTGAGGTTCTGTAGCGGTATGCCGAACAGGATAGGGTTTCCTTGGTAATCGTGCGTCTCACCTGATCGAAGAAGATCAAGGGCGTTGGGTTCTTCCTCTTCTTCTTGGACTGCCTTGCCGGGTTTACCTCGAATGATGTACATCGACATGGACACGGTGTCGATCTCATCATCATGCTGCAGGCCACCGTCTCGAGCCTCTGGGTTGAACTGCTCGATCTGGTCGATCAGCGCACGCCACGGTCTCCGTTGCTTGTCCCGAAGGGGTAGTTTGATCTTTCCGTAGTCAAACCGACGCAACAGGGTGGCAATCTTTGCCGACTTGGATGTCATGCCTGGGTTGAACTTCTTGATGCGGGGAAGGTGTTGAACGTTCGCCATGTCAGACGCTCGGGTGCTGACGATGGAGTAGAGGGTGTCGTAAACGCTAAGCCCTTCTTTGATGCCCTCAACGTGCACGCTGGGGCAGCGCCACTTGTCCGCCATCTGCAGTGTGGCGTCGATCAGCTTCTGCTGCTGACACTGTTGCGACCACATGTCAAAGACAAACAATTCGTTCTCTTTGTTGACCCCCATCAGGGTACACACCTTGGAGTCTGAGTCTTTGGTGGAGGTGTACGAGGTGTCGACGGACATAAACAGACGGCAGCACGCAAGAAGGGACTTGAGGCTTTGTCGTTTCAGTTCGTCATTTGAGTACCAACACACTATAGTGTTGGAGTTATGTGGTTCGATTTCGAACTCTTCATCCGGCTCCTCAAACCAATATCCGTGCTTCTCCTCTTCTAGGTTCGGGAAGAAGACTTCGTCACCCCGCCCAGGCTGAGCCATGTATTCAGAGAGGTAGTTGGCAACCCCAATGGTTTCCTTGATCTCTTCGAGTGACACGCACTTTTTGAAACGCTCATCTTTGATTGCCAGCTGATCACGTTCTTCGACGGTTGCTGGCCACATGTCTGGCCAACAGCTTTTGGTGTTTCCTTGTTCATCTTGGTACTCCGAACGGATAATGATGCGGTCCCACTTGTTGAACCGAGGGTCGCGTGCTTTGCCGCCTTCTACATCCATTGCGTGGAATGCGTAGTGACGACGAGACACAAACGTAGCAAGCCATCTAGCACCGCAGCCTGCGCGCATAACCATGGGGAGCACGACCTTGAAGAGCAGCTGATCCATGTACTCACGGATGAGTGACATAGAGGTCGATGCCTTTGGGTCATACTCTGGGTCGTCCAATACGTAAAGGCGCGGACGACCACCACGTTGCTTTGACTCCGCAGAGATACAACGCAGCGATGAACCGTTCATAAGCTGCATGTACGTGTTGCCGTAGGGTGCTTCGCCTCGTTTGGGGGCAAGGCGCCCGTAAGGTGTCTCGGCTCCGAAGTCGTCGCTGATGCGGGGGTTGAAGCTGTATTGGTCTTTGATGGACTGCCCGACGGACTTTGTATTGTCGCCCGTTGACGTAGCGTAGATTACGCTGAACTTGGGTCGCGCTAATGTTTCTAGCAGGATTGTTTTCTTGACCAGGCTGGACTTTGCGGATCCGCGAGGAGCGATTGCGATTGAGAGTCTTTCTGTTGCCCATTGTCGTGCGATGTCGTAGTGCATCTCCGGTGTAGGTAAGGGTGCGTCGTCATAGAACATCGGGTCGAACTCAACATCCAAGTCTGGATGGAGGTAGTAAAAGTCGAGGAAGTTCAGTGATGCGACGTATGCCTCTGCCTTCTGCCGGTCGGTTAGGCCGGGAACCAGAAACTGCCTGCATGCGTTTGTTCGGGCTTGACGTTGCCCCTCTTCCGACAGCTCCATATAGTCTGCCGGAAGGGGGTATAGGTCATTAGGGGTAATTAGTTTAGGAATCAACGTGTCGTTCCATTGCCTCCCGCATGAACACCGACACTGTCGCAAGTCTGCTTACCTGTGCAGCAACAAGACGCTCATCTCCACGCATCATAGATAACCGTTCAAGTTCAATCACCGCTGCTGCATAAGGGGCGCGCATCATGCTGCCGACAAACATCTCGTTGTAAATCTTGGATGCTCCTTCTTCAGGAGTATCAGCAAACATCGGAATCGGGTTCGGGATCGCCATGTCCTGAATCGCCGGCAGGGCGTACTGAATCAGTTGCTGCGGGGAAAGAGACTTGAGATGATTTTCGACTGCGATCACTAGGGGGCTCCTCGGCACTTCTTTCTTGGGGGGAGTGGTGTTCGAGGTGGCCTTTTTCCGGGTCGTGGTTTTGGACACGTGTCCTACCTTCCTTGATCCTGCTGATCAGTTTGTTTGTGGAGACCACCTGCCGAACCTTCGATCCGTCTTCACCAGTGGACTCGCGTACTTCGCTCATGCTACCGACAATGCCGTTAGCTGTAGCGACGTCTTTGAGAATGGATCTGAGGTGCCGAAGACCGGCAAGTGATATCTTCGGATCTGGGTCCCGCGCATGACGAACGGTTATCTCCATTTCCTCACGCGCGTCAAACCTAGACGCTAAGATGCCCTGTGCGGCGCCTTCCATAGAGAAGAAGCCAACGATTGCGTCATCAGGGTTGGGTTTCTGAATGTTGCCTTTCGCTGTCATATACGCGCCTTTGTTGAAGTTTCCAAGGAGCACGGTGTAGAGCCGCGTCTCTCATTCTCTCCGCTGCTTTCTTGGCTGATTCCCGCACGCTGCGGGTCAGCTCTACACCGTTTACCTTCTTGGATAGGATCAACTCAGTGGTCAACACTTCATAGTTGTCTAGTATTTCTTCGGGTTCAAGGTTCACACGGGCCTTGAGCGACTTCCGGTAGCTCATAGGTGCAGCCCCTGGGAAGATAAAGTTCTCATTCCCAATGCGGGTAATCGCGTGCATTGCCATCTCAAACCGGTTCATGTCAACGTAAACCCCTTCTCCAATAAAGATTAGGGGCACCCGGAGATTAGCGCAAAGAGCGCGGAACCCCTTTGTGGTGATCCCGCTGCCCATTGCTTTGATGTACTCCCCCTCTTCCATCAGGCGTACGCCCGAACCAAAAGAGATAAAGGTTTGAGGGTCAGACATTAAAACTCACTAGGAGGTTGTGCTCCCGGCGTAGCTTGCACTCCCCGGGCGCTAGCACCATGAATATTGGCGTACTGCCGTTCTTGTTGTCGTTTAACTACTTCTCTACGAGCCCGGTCTCTTTCGAGTTGACGGTTTTTCTTCTCAGCGTCTTCCAGCCTTTTTTGCTTCTCGAGCAATTTATTTCTCTCGTCGAGTTCTTGGAGTCGGTCATCAATACCATCTCCGTCCTCGTCAAGCATTGAAGGGGTGTTAGCCGCGAACCCGTCAACCTTTCCCGACTTGAACTCGCCAAACGTAGGAGCACGACCGGGGGCGGGAGGCGTTGGCCTACCTCGTTCTTGATTTTGGGCAGTGCGATCTGCAGCCGCGCCAACGCTCCTGCCCATCATCCTGTCAACCATATCAGGGCCTTGGGCTGGGTTATCTCGAATGCCTTGCTGGTATGCTGCTAGGTCTCGCTCGTACTGTTGATACGCAGGGGACATTTTGTGGTCCCCTATGAAGGTCCCTGCGCCTTCCCCTGTCAGATAATCAAGATAGCCCAAACCGAGCAGGTATTCACGATCGGCGTCCGCTCTTGACAACGCTCTGCGAGAGTCTCCTCCTAGTCGATCCCGAGCGCTTGCTACGGTTCTTTCCGCCGCAGCTATCATTTCATCTAAGCCCATGGGTTCTCGAGGGTCCGAAGGGACCGGACCAAAGTCGCCAACTACGTCAAGCACGTCGCCAAAGGTCATCCCTCCAGCAGCAGTCGGAGTTTCGGGGCTTCTGCGGTCACCTTCTTGTGGCCGTCGAGGACCTACAAAGTCGCCAGATCTTTCATTACGTTCTGCGGCTTCCGTTCGTTTTTGTAAGTTCCGCTCTCTCAGCTTTTTACGTTGCGCTTGGAATCGTTCTTGAGCAGCTGCTGTTTTCTCGTCAACTCGCTTTTGACGCTCTTCTCTGCGTTGACGACGAGAGTCGGCTTTGCTTGTGAGGATGCCCAGGTCTTCTAGGTCTCTTCGGGTAATCAAACCGCGAACAAGAGAAGGGTCTCCGCCATCGCGGACAAAGTCCAACACGCTTTTTACGATGCTAAGTCCTTG
>Ga0070746_10001988_pt1 | contig 12167 bp, 21 predicted proteins | sample VirMetDEL_Mar_21_FD_77016 | JGI IMG/M metagenome (GOLD analysis project Ga0070746, IMG submission 77016) | Aqueous microbial communities from the Delaware River and Bay under freshwater to marine salinity gradient to study organic matter... | ecosystem: Environmental > Aquatic > Marine >... | reverse complement strand
TCCATGCGTAACATCTTTTCTTCTGTATCATCAGACGACACTGCCTCTGGCATGATGTTCTGCATATCTTGCGCTATAAAGCCCATGTTCTTAGGGCCGTCTGGGTCAGCTTTCCAGTTGAATAAAACTGGATTCATCTCCATTAACTTATCGGTGGCTTCTAGAGGTTCTATATTTTCTTTTAATCTACGGTCAGAGGTTGTGTTAAAAGTTACGCCGCTACTTGATACGGCAACGCCACCTTTTGCAGTTCCACTCAATGCTATAGAAATTACACCACCAGCATTATTTCGATTGCCATAAATTGCGTCTGAATCTACATCAGAGAAAAAGGCGTCACCATTTGTTCTTAAACCAATTCCAGCGGTGCTGTTGCCAGAACCCGGAACGTCAGTTGAGGTTTGCCCAATTCTAAGTGCGCCAGTGCTGAACATAGCCCTCTGACTGCCGCCAGTGTAAAACTTGATAGTGTTCGCTGGGTTAGAAGATATGTCCATATATGTGTCAGTGTCACCAACACCAGTAAAGAACTGCGCTAATACTTGACCGCTGAAGTAACCGTCTTTGAAACGTGCGCCATTATTGCCGAGGTCTATTGCAGCATCTCTACCAGAGCCATTCGTGTTGCTGGGATAAACTTGGTCTGCGCCATCGTGAAAACGCAGTCCGGTGTCACCAGTTCCAGCAACCATATCGCCACCGATTGTGCCGATTGAGCCAACCGCAGAGCCATCTTTGGATATTCTTATTACTTCGCCATCGTTCCCAATAAGATTTGCGCCTAGCACTGTTGCGCTTGTGGCTCTAAAGAAACCTCTACCATCAGCCCGTAAAGCTGACCCAGAGCCAGACGACTGGTTCTGCGGGTTGATTTCCGTGCCACCAACCAGCAGATTGCCGCTGCTGTCGAGGCGCATACGTTCCGTATTACCAGTGCCAAATCGCAACTCACCACTTTCACAGTTTGAAATTGCTGCGCTTGTGCCTTGCAGAGTAATGCCAAGACCTCTGTTTGCTCCAGTTGCAGGGTCGGTTAATTTAAGAGTTGCGCCATCTCCATCATTAACGTGCAGCACAGTTCCGCTACCGTTCACAGACAAGCCAGCTAGGCTCCCATCTAAGGTAGGTGACGTAGTACCGATGCCGACATGGCCTATGTTATTGAGGACCATTGGCGCATTGGTACTGGATGGGCGAAACTCTAAGTAGTTTCCACCTGTGTTGTGAATACGGAATCCATCAATCGAACCACCCACACCACCGAACGCAACCTCACCAGCCGTTCCACCACTCGCTCCAGCAGAGCCGACATCAAGTTTGCCAGCGATTGTTGCGCCTGTTGATGAAGTTTCTACCTTCTTTGCATTGTCGTGATATAGTTCAACTGAGCCGTCAGTTTTAGCAACCAACATCTGTTCAGCTTGGTTTTTCATAAGCTGGATGTTGTTGCCGTTAGTGGTAATTAGGAAGTTGCCCGTCCCTACATCTTCGATAAATGAGTTGTTGTTGGAGTGATGTATCTTCAAGCCATCATTGCTTGTTCCAACGTAAATATTATCAGTATCAGCTATAACAATATCGTTTCCGTTGCTTTGCAAGTCACCGCCAAGCTGGGGGCTGGTGTCATTCACCAAGTCGGTGCTTACAGTACCAAACGACAGAGTGCCGGAGCCGTTGGTCTTTAGTACCTGACCGTTGCTCCCATCCGCTGTTGGATAGGTTAAGCTGTTTATTTCTGCGGAGCCTGTAACAGTCAGGCCATCAGCAGTGTTAAACCGTTGTACACCAGAGCCAATATAACCCATCAGGTAATCTCCAATATGGAAAGTGTAACATCAGCAGAAGTTGAAGCACTTGACGTAACCTTCAAAACATCTGATGCGTTCATCACAACCTTCTGGTCGCCTCCTACAACAACCAACGATGATCCAACGGGAACCGGAGCATCCTTGATAATGTATACGTTATCGCCGTCATTGTTCTCTATCTGAACATCAATCTCTATTTGAGATGTCACAATGTTAGCTATACTGAGGCCAATAATCGTTGTCTCTGTGGAACTTGGGCATGTGTAAATAGTAGCCGCGCTGGTACCAACTCCCGTGTCTGTTACAAGTTTAAAAGCATTCGCCATAATATCATCCTAACGCAATCGCCATAGCGATGCCCTGTCCTGCGGGATCAAAAAACGTCAGACCCTGTGTTTGAAGGTTGTCGGTATGGATAGCCTTTTCTGCTGGCAACGTGCAGAAAATCGTCTTGGTTCCAGAACTCCAACTCACAGCGTTGTCACTGTTACTGGACTGCAAGATGGTTGTACGCGCCAATGTAGTGCCGGATGACGTATACGTTCCAACCCCAACCTCAAAGTCAGTGCCGTCTGTGCAAGCGTAAAATGTCGTGTTCCCGTTTCCGACAGAACCAAAAGTCTCAAAACCAGTGACCGCACCAGCCAGTGTATATGTGCCAGTGCCTGTCGTGGTGGTCGTTTCTTTGACCCTATCCGCAAGAACAAGCGCCATTTTACTTCAACTCAACAGTGAAGTTACCCGCGTTAATACGGAAGATATCGCCGCTTTGAATTGTCTTGTTAACATCCAGTGCGCCAACAAACAGGATGTTTCCACTGGTTGCCGCGTCTGCAACAAAGGCATGTGTGATAACATCATCCCCGCCACCACCAGATGCTGGGAACTCAACATTCGCTGCATTTGTAGCTGTCTGCGCGTCTGTGCCAACAGCAGGAACCGTCCAACCAGAAGCCGCTACCTGCTGCCTCGCGTAGTTGGTAAAGTCCGCTTCAGTGACAGATCCTGTTTCAATACTACTAACTGCGGTAGCTAGACCGATATAGATACTGTTACCGGGAGTCGCAAAACTCTCCGCGTTATTCTTAAACAGAAACTGCAAGATCGCGTGTTCTGTATAATTGGTTGCTGCATTTGACGTTGCCATTTTTTACTCCTCAAGTACGGGGCCGTTCCGGCAAACCCCTGCGATATGCATCGCTGTTTTCTCTGGCCTCTGCCAGATCCTTAATTCGGCTTAAAGCCTCATTAAATTGTTTTTCATAAACGCCCAATAAATCTGGCTCTCCCTTCATGTAAGTATACGCTTCAACGAGAGAACCGTAAAGAAGGGCATTGGGAGCGTTATCACTAAGCCAAGTAACGCCTGAATCTGCCCCGGCTGTTAAAGAGGCTGGCAAATAATAGTAGTGAAGCTCAACCGCGTAGTTTGAATCAGGAGTCGGAGCAATAATAAAATTATCTACATCAAAAAAAGCGTAGTATTTTGGTGTGCCTGTTGAAGATGAATTAGGATGAAACTCTTGCAAAAAGTTAACGTCTTTTTGCAGCAAAAACTCCTTTGAACTAGAGTTTGTTATAGACATAGAAAACGATGCCAAATAATCTGTTGGGACGGAAAGATAAGGGTCATTTTGACTTAATGAGCTTGTGGCGTTTTTACGAAAAACCTCCAAGTCAACAAGTTTAAATATGCGTTGCTCTGCATTTTTAATGAATGTAGGCAGATTTGTAACAAACGAAGTTTCAGTGTTCTCCGTATAATCCTGTATTGCTGTCTTTAGCTGTGCATAAGTATAGCTCATTTAATTCTCCAGCGTTACAGGGCCAACCGTGGCTACTGTGCCGCCTCCCCTTACATTGCCTGAAGTAGCTGTGCCAGAGGAAGCAGTAAACGTATAATTGTTCGTGTCAGTTACTGTAATCAAATAACCAAAAGCGTTTTCCAAAACAGACACAGAAAACCCATCAAAAGATTGGACTTTTCTAAATCTCACTCTGTCATCTGTTGATCTGCCATGACTTGGCTCATTTACTGAAATAACATTAGAGCCAGAGGCTGATGATTTAAATGCGTTAATCCCCAATAAATTAGCGACAGAAGGCTCTGTGCGCGTATCTGGGCGAGGATCTCTTAATGCTTCAGGATCTGGGAAGCTTCTTATTGGCTCTAATTGAGGATGTTTAGGCTCGTACTCGTCTGGGCCAACCTTAAAGCCATTCCATTCTGTACGCATTTCACGCAACCGATAACGAAAACCTGACCTATCAGATATTCCGTAAGCATCTTTGCCTGTAGCGAAACGTGCCATTATCCAACTCTGTAATACTGCAAGTTAGGAGAAACGCTAAATGAAGCTCTGTCACGATCCTCTGCCTGCGCTCTATCAAACTCTTCATCGTATATTGCTTTTAGAACCTGTATGCGATCAGGCGCTCGTTTTATAGAAAGATAGTAAGCTAACCCAGCAGCGAGACATGGATAAAACCGAAATGGGACTTCTGTCGTGTTTGTGTATGTATCAGCGTCATCAATCCGTGTTAAGCAATCGAAAACAAGTACATCTGTACTGTTTTCAGGCACAGGCCAAATATTGATTACAGGAGTTATCTGTCGATCAATAAAAAATTGCGTTGGTCTTGCCTGAGTTGTTTTAGATGGAATGTTAAGGTAAGTATCTCTGCTTATCCTAGACATGCTAAAATCAGTGGAATCTCTGCGAACAACCATAGACAAAACGTCAATTACATCTGCGCCAAGATCATAATTTCCATCAGCTTGCGTCACAGTTTGTGTGCGTTGTGTAATTGTCCATTGATTAAGGCCTCGATTCGCCCAATCTGCAAACAACAGGTTGAGCGATCTTTTAGCAGTCTTTAGGTCGTAACCTGTTCGGACCTCCAAACCACAGCGTTCAAATGCCTCTTCAATGTAATCACTTACATCTAGTTCAAAGTTTGTAGATCCTGAAACAGTCATTACTTTTTGACCTTACCGCCGCCACGCATACGGCGTTTCGCAGCTTTTTTAGCCGCCCCGCCACCCATCATCTTTTTAACGGCAACGCCACCTTTTTCCATGCCCATCGCCATCGCTTTGCGAGGAGAAACCTTCTTAGCAGCGCCCCCGCCCTTCATTTTTTTGGGCATCACTGAACCGCCACCACGCATACGTCTTGCTTTTTTCTTAGCACCCGGCATCTTTATGTCTCCTTTCTCTGCGATATAATATGAGATTTAGATAATCATCAGGCTCATAGCTTTCATAGTATCCCATTTTTTCTAGGGTTTGACTAGCATCATCCAATTCTGATAGCTTTTGAACAAAAATCATCGTAAAGTTCCACCTTTGAAAAGCAAGTAGCCAAACATCCATTTTGTTCAATGCAAACCATTCATTCATGGCAATGCAGCCAGCTTCAACTTCATCATATGTCTGAGAAGGATCTTCTTCCGCACATATAATAACAGAATATTGAGGGTCAAAACTCTTGGACTCTACAGACACTTTCTCCCATAAATCTTGCCTACTAAAACACTCTACAACCTTTAACTTGCTGTCTTTAAATGCTTTTCTAGCGTAGGGGCATGGAGCGAACCCAGTATCAAGATCTACCACACCAAGATCCTTCATTATCCAACCCTCTATAATATCCTCTACTTTTTCTTTCTCCGTAATGATTGCACCCTTCTAGGCTTGCCTGCTGGCTGTCCTATCCTTTTCTTTTGTGAAATACGGCTTTTCTTTTCGGAAGCTGTCATTTCTTTAGATGTTTTAGGAGTTTCGCTGGAAACTCTTTTAGAGGGGCGACAATATGGAGTACCCCGTTTTTCACCCTTTTGACGCCCACACGCCTTACCCGTTCTGACATCCTTCCAGTCTTCTTTAAACCACCTTTTAAGTGCCAAGCCCTTTTTCGTCTTGCGTACTGCCATTGTTTATTCCCTTGACTTTCTGATCGCATCAAATGTCTCACGAACAGTGGGTGGCCTCTTTTCGTTAGGCTTATACTCGCATTGAATTTCACGAGGGTAAAATTCAATAGGGTCTAGCCACACGCTGTCAACAGTATTGTTAGCACCATGATATATGCAAACACGCTTTTCGTCTATAATGTCGCATCCTTTAAGCCTGCAAACAACATACTCTGGGTCAGCAAAAGCATTAGCTACGGTGCTTTTCAAAAACAAAACAAAGCCAAGAAGCAGGCCAGAACCAAAGACAGCCATCAAAATCCAAGCAACAATTTCTACAAACTTTCGCCTTCGTTGCCTCTGAATATACAAAGTTTCCTGTCGCTGCTTACGAATTTTGCCTTCCATGGCAATTAATTCGTCCCATTTCGACTTGCCCATAGTCAAGCCAATCCAGTTTTGCAACTCTCTGCGTTGAGCCTCTGCCTTTTGTTTTGCAGCAAAAGTTTCCATTGCTTCTTGCTCGACAGACTTGCCAGCAAATAACTTCTTAAATATTGGGGGATTTTTTGCTTCTTTTTCAAGCATGTCTAGGTCGCTCAAAGCGCCCATCCATCTTCCAAGATCGCTTGCCATAGACTCAATATCACGGCCTATAGCAAAGCCTTTTTTAATGGCACTGAAAGCTGCTGAAGCAGTAGCCATTGCGGACACGGGATCCATTAATAAACCTCCACGCTGCCCTCTTCAATGTACTTCGGAATGCAGTAAGCTGTGACTTTATCCTTAGAGTCCATCAACTCAATGCTAGTGTAATTCCCATACCTTTTAGCAGTTTGTGCCGCAAAATAATTACACTCCGTAATTGAGTAAAAATACATATTATTACTGATAAGCTGCCTATCAGCACCAGTGCCTAGATAAACAATCAATAAAAAAGCATGTATCATACAAGCCTTGTAGCTTTTCTTTTCCCTTCTAATACGGCCCCACACCCACGAGCAATCATCCCATTTTTGGGTTGATTTTTTACTTTACGCTTTCTTGTTTGCGGCTCAATAGTAGCCAAACCGCCACTTTCCATCTTCTTAGCTTTTTTCTTTTTCTTCCCACCAGTACCGTAATTAGCAGCACCAACCTTTCGGCACTTAGCGATGGCTCCGCTTGCGTAAGCGCTTGGAAAGACTCTGTAGCGAGCTTTTACTTTTCGATAACATGCGTCTTTTGGCATTTTTCTTCCTTTTCATAGGGGGTTTGCTAATTTGCTTACCCATCTGTGAACGGCCCATAGCCATTAGAACAATTGTTCCATACCAGCCGCTGCAACAATTAATATAGCTATACCCCATAGCCTAGTATCAAGACGTTTTAGTTGGTCCTGTATATCGGCGTAACGCTTATCACAAGAAGCTTCATGCTTTTCTAATTGCTTCAAAACATCTTCTGGGGTCATTAACACTTCCATCTTTTTCTAGCCTGTCTCAAACGGCTGTTTGGATTTTTAGCTGCTTTAGGAAACTTCTTCATTTGCCCAGCAGAACGAGCGCAAAAAGACTTTCTACGCTTTGCCGCTTTGCTTCCGGGTTTTACTTTCCCCGTAACCGCTGTCTTGAGCTTGCTGCCGGGATTTTTACGTCTGTATGCAGCAACGCCAGCTTTAGTCATTCCCGCCCCAGATTTGGTGGGGCGGAAGTTCTTTTTATTTCGTGGGGGCATCTTCCCTTTGGAACTAGCCATTGTTTTCTCTACGACAAGAAAATGGTTAATTGATTGCTAGAACCAGTGAAAGCAGAGACAAACGCACCGCTCGTAGCAAGAATACCGTCATCTGGAATGTTCAGATGGTGCATCCCTGTTGGAAACGTCTGCGTAATCAAAGTTTCACCGGAAGCGCTGCCATTCTTAATCGTAAAGGCACCAGCCGCATTTGCAAAAATTACAATTTGACGGATGCGAGAACGAGCTGGGCCTACAACAGCAGCAGAATCCCCTTGAGTATGGTTAAAGGCTCTTACTGGACCAGCCATATCTGCCTCCTAATTAGCTTGCTGTATCGTAACCGATGATTTCAATCATGAAACGACCAGCAGTGTATGCTGCATCACCAGTGCCTTGACTTACAAGGTAAAGATACTGATCTGCTGCAATATCACCACCAGCAGTCATTGTTCCAGCCGATGCTGCTCCTGCGTTAATAATCTGAGTCTCAGTAAGATCACCAATAGCTGTGTCATTTACTCCAGTGCCTTCAGTAGCAGAAAACAGATCAATGTCTGTACTACCGCCAGCGGGAGTTTCCAAGCATGTCATTGTAACGCCAAAAACTGTGCCTTGATTGGCTGTGGTAACTTGAGCGATATAGGCGACTCCTGAACCATCTTTACCAATAATGTCACCAGCAGTTCCGCCATCTTTAAGGCCTGTTAAATCAATCATAATTGTTGACTTAACAATGTTTACACCAGTTGAAGTATCGCTGTGATCACGAACAACGGTAGTAATATATGTAGCCGCAGTGCCTTCAATACCAGCGCCACCAGCAGCTTCCGCAGCCATTTTGTCACCGCTAGTTACGGTAATAGCGCCTGTAGTAGCGTTCTTCGTAAACATTTGGAAACCGTTTTGAGAGCGGACGGGACCGCTAAAAGTAGTATTAGCCATGCTTATCTCCTGTCGTGGCTAGTGTCAGACTCACAATGAGTCTGTCAGGGATTAATCTATTGTACATAAAAAAAGGGCGACTGTGAAGCCGCCCTTTTCTCACCTCGGAGAAGGTATTCTTTAGGCACCCGGTGAACCGAATACACAGCGTGGATCTGAGAATCCAAAGCTGTAACGCTCACGAGCCTTGAACCGCATGTTACCTGAATCGAAATCAGCTTCCATGTTGGTTGCAAGAGGCGCACGTTCAAAGTGCTTGAAGCCATTTGGAGCATCAGTCTTGATGAAGAACGCATCAGGATCTGTCAGGAAGTGGTTAATTGTATAACCCTCTGGCAGCATACCCATGTTCCGCATCGCGTTGATGTCATTATCCGCTGTTGATGGGCGGAGTGTTGACTCAAGCAGACGGTCAGCAACAAACTGAAGCTGTGGTGGCACAATAAGCTTCATGCCACGCAGGGCAATAATCATATTGCGCTCATCAACGAATGTTGAGATGTCGATAAGAGCATTCTCAAGTGATGTTTCGTTGAGGTCAGCAGCAGTTGATGGCTCGTTGCGGAAAGTTCCGCCACCAGCAAGCGGGTGAACCGCAGAACAAAGCTCAACGCCGTCACCACCAGTAAAGTTGGCATCAAATGCGTTGTTCAGTGTTGCAGCAGCTTTCACTTGTTTAGTGTGAGCCATTGAGCGAGCAAGAGCCTTTGTATAACGCGCACCAAGGCGGTCGTACAGGTTATCTTCCATAGCTTCTTCGGTCAAAGCAAACGCAAGAGCGATTGTTTCGTGCGTATAACGAGCAGAGTATGCTTCGTTTGCAGAATCAAATTGTACTCCAGCACCTTCAGCTTTGGTGTTGGCATTGCCAAATCCTACGAGCATGACCTCTTCTTCAAATGCACGATCTGAAGATTCGGTGTCGTAGATTTCAGCATGCTCGGCATCATAACGCTCATATTCCATTCCGAACAGAACGTTGAGGCCGGGTTCTAGCTCTTTCGCTAGTTGGGCGCGAGAAATAGCCATCAGTCAGCCTCCTTATGCCAAGCCAGTAGTGCCAGCGCTAAACAGATGATTGTTGATAACAACAATTACATTTGTATTAGCAGAACTAACATCACTGTTCTCTGGGTCAGTGGAAATGTCGATGGCCTTGAGAGGCAAGCCAGCGGTAGTCGCGCCAGTTGTCACATCAATCTCTGTACGAGATGTGCCGGAGACAGTGCTACCAGCAGAGGCATCAACAATATCGAAATTACCAAACAGATCCGCTACAGGGAATGCAGCATCAGCTTGAATTTCGTATTGAGCATGTGGCGCATCAATAACGAAAGCTTCAATATCAGCAGCATTTGTAGAGGCTGGGTAATAATTGGAAAAGGTTTCTTTTCCTGTAGTTGGATCAGTGTAGCGGCATCCGTTGAAAACACCCAAAACAAGATCCGTATTGCCAGCCGCGATACGCTCAATACCACCACCAGTGACAGCTTTTACAATGTCACCTTGGAAGATTGAAGTACCGTAGTTAGCCGCAATGCGGTATTTGTTCTGCATGCCAATCAGATCGGAGCCATTACCTGAACGCGAAAGGCGTAGGCCAAAAGCGGCGTCTTGATTAGCCATCTTTTTCTCTCCTAATTGTCAGCTACCCCTTTGGGTCCACCAAAGGACACAGAGGAGCTACGTTGCGGTTTTAGCTTTGGCATCGCAGCATTGGATTCACGCATCCAATCACGATCCACAGCTTCCATTTGGTTTTGCGTAGTGTTCTGGTAATGAGCATTACGCTGATCCGCAATTTCTTCAGGAATCCTAGCAAGAACTAGGCCTCCAACGCCAATTACGCCAGCGTTTCTTCCTTCGTCAATCACAGGCGCATCAAACTCTGGGTAATCCTCGGCACGAACCAATTCATATCCTTCGCGTCTACGCTTATGGACGTTATTGCGGTCATCGTATTCCATTACAGACTCACGAATCCACCTGTGTTTAAACCCTACAGGAGCTTCGGGTGCTTCCAAGGCTGAAGGCGGACGCCAATCTGCAACTCTCGCTTGTTTTTCACGGGTTTGCGAATCCCGGCTTGTGCGATCTGACATTATCCGTTCTTCCTTTTCTCTAGCCTTGCGACTTCTCGTGCATAATCTTCAAGCTTGATGCCCATTTTTTTGCAAAAATCGACCTGTCCCTTGTTGAGTTGCACGGTGTCTTTCCGCCCATTTTTGGTAGCTGACCGTCCAGAGGACGCAGGAGCAACAGCTTGGGCGCTTTGCTTTTGCTCCTGAAACTTGTGCGGGAAGTGATGACGCATACGCTTATCTATCTCCGCATAATATTCATCTGTAGATGGATCGTACCCTTCAACACCAACAAGCTGCGTGTGAATGGCCTCTGCACCTTTGCTCATAACCATATCCCCACCGGGGCCAAACCAAGAATTACGAGACATCCAAGACTTTAATTTGGGGTCCAAATCTTGTTGTTGAGGGGCTTGAGCGGGTTGCGCTGGCTGTTGAGCTTCAGGCTCATCAACAACTTGCTCTGAGCGAGCCTTTTGTATACGCAAACGCTCTTTTTCAATTGCAAGCTGCGACATCGCAGACTGCGCTTCAGCAACCTTTGCCATATCGCCAGCATCATATGCTTCTTGCATGGCCTTTTTAACAGCGGCCTCTTGTGTCTCTACACGAGCGCCGTATTCGCTAACGTAGCCTTTGTCCAAGTCAGCAAGACGCTTTTTCATTTCTTCGTTTTGCTGTTGAACTTGACGCGCATAAGCGTATGCAGCTTCGCTTTCCTCAAGAGCCTGCTTACGTTTCGCCGTAAGCTGGTTAATTCTCTTTTTAACGTTGTCGCTGTAATTTTCTAGTTCGTTATCGTTTTCACCGTCAGGAGAAGCATCCTGTACAATTGTACTGGTTTCTTCTTGAGGCTGCTCGACAGAATCAGAAGAAGAGCTTTGCGGCTCATCGTTAAATTCGACAGCAACAAGTTCTTCTTGAGGTTCAGTTTCAGTTTGCAATTCTGCGTTCATTTCCATGTCTCCCACTATACATACGAAATATCGGCTGGGTCAAGAATAGTAGCGATAATATTGTCATCGTTGATCAATCTTACCTCTAATCCATCGACTTTAAATCTGTTTCCAGCGTATCTTCCCATTAATACCCATGACTTCTCACTGCACCATGGACCTGATGGGAATTTATTAGCGTCCAAATAAGCGTCTGGACCGACTTTTACGACATAAGCCGCAACTGTTGCAAAGCTTTCACGCTCTCTAACAGAGTCTGGGATGATAATCCCGCCAGCACTTTTTTGTTTCATGTAATATGGGATCACAAGCAGACGATACCCCACAGGCTGTGGCAGTCTATCAATAGCACTTAGCTCCATCTTAGATGGATCTTCTGTGTTTTTCTGATTGGGATCTTCGGGGCTTGCCTCAAACCCTTTGGAGATAGCGGCTGGGACCGGACTGGACTCAACCTCTTTAGGCTTTGACATCCTCTCTGGGACGAATAGTTTTTTAGCCATCTTCTAATTCCACACCTTTCATCGCGGCCCTAATAAGATCTTCTGAGTAGGTCAGTCCGCGTATTTGACCTACGATAAATCGGTAATCCTGTATGGATTCCGCTGCACCATCCGCTAACCTTTGGGTGTAACCCTCTTTTTGTTTGCGTATGTCTTTAAGTAAATACTCTGCTAATTGTAATGCGTCCATTACTTCTTTCCAAAAAACTTGGTCGCTGATCTGACGGCGAAGCTTGCACTTAC
>Ga0070746_10001987_pt1 | contig 12168 bp, 15 predicted proteins | sample VirMetDEL_Mar_21_FD_77016 | JGI IMG/M metagenome (GOLD analysis project Ga0070746, IMG submission 77016) | Aqueous microbial communities from the Delaware River and Bay under freshwater to marine salinity gradient to study organic matter... | ecosystem: Environmental > Aquatic > Marine >... | reverse complement strand
GCAGTCATTGATAGAAATGAAGAGCTTGCATCTTTAAGAGATGATCTTAAAGTAGCTGAAGCAAAATCTAAATTAGATATGAGCGACAGCCCAGTAGCAAGCATGCCTAACCCATCAGAAGAATCAAAAGGTTCCTCTTTTGGCGCAGAAGTCATGAAATCAGCAGCTTACAAAGCATATACTGAAAATGGTGCTAAAAATATTCAAAGCACAATTCCTTTTGAGTTAAAAACTAATTTAACTACAACTGGATACCCACCAGAGTCTTTAAGACAACCTGGTATTTTAGAAACAGCTCTTCGTGATCCTAATGCAGTGATTAATCTTTTTGATCAAATCACAACTGACCAAAATGCATTTGTTTACTTGGAAGAAACTACTTTCACAAACAATGCAGCTGAGGCCGCAGAGGCAGCAGCAGTTGGAGAAGCAGCATTAGCTTTCACCGAGAGAACAGCAACAATCTCAAAACTTGGTGTTAACATACCTGTCACAGATGAGTTAATGCAAGATGTTAGTGGTTTAGAGTCATACTTGAACTCAAGACTTCAAACAATGATGAGATTAAGACTAGATAGCCAACTACTTTCAGGTGATGGAACATCTCCAAACATCGAAGGTTTGTTGGACGCTGGTAAAGCTAGCGTTGGATCAACTGACTATTCTGCCTACACAGGTGGTTTAGGAAGAATTGGCGCAATCTATGGTGCAATTACTGACATTAGAGTAAATGCATTCACAGAGCCAGATGCAATTGTTATTCATCCGAATGACTGGTCACAAATTGTTCTACAATTAGACAGTGACTTTGCAGGAACTGATTCAGCTGGATACACAGCTAAAGCACCTGTATTCACAACAGCAGGTGGTTATGCTGGAGGAGTAGCTAATCAATTGTGGGGACTTAAAGTTGTTCCTTCAACAGCTATTTCCGAAGGTACTATCTTAGTTGGTAAATTCGGTGGTGGTGAAGCAGCTCATGTTGTTATGAGACAAGGTATGGACATCGCTGTATCTGATTCACATGGTGAAAACTTTACAAAGAACATCATGGTGATCAGAGCTACAATGCGTGTTGGATTCCCTGTTTACAGACAAACAGCTTTCCACAAGATCACAAGTGCTTAATAGCATTTAGTATTAATTTATGGGGGTTAGAAATAACCCCCATATTTTTTTATCTACATTAAAAAGACCTTAAAAAGGCAAATCATAAGTTAGGATTAAATCATTATGGCAGAGAAATTTATAACACTAGAGAAAGATCTTTGGGTTTTAGGAGACGGTTCATTTTTTGAAGGACCAAAAGCTGAATTACCTAAATCTAATGCTTCTAAAGTTGGTGGTGCTGGTAAGTCATATCCAGAATCTTGGTTAAAAGAAATTGGATATATCAAAGCAGAACCAAAAAAGAAAGCTGCACCAAAGAAGAAAGTAGAAACTAAAGCTGTAAAACCATCAGAAGATAAGTAAGGAGGTCTAAATGGCTCTCTGTACAGTATCTGATGTTGAGGCAATAGTCCAAATCGACTTTAGTTCTACACTAGAAACATCAATAACTAATAATATTATTCCTTATGTTGATAAGATTATCAAAACATATCTTGGTTACGATATAGAAGATGGCGATTATACTGAAACAACATTTGGTGATAATTTAAGAGAAATACAGGTGAAACATATTCCTGTCAATTCAATATCATCTATTACAGAAGATGGTAATTCATTAACTAAAGGCAATGAAAACGATTATGTATTTCACTCTAACGGAAGAATAGAGAGAGTACTAGGTCGTTGGTCAGGTGCTAAACCAAAAAATATTACAATAACCTACAACGCAGGTTATGCAACAATTCCTGAGGATATAAGGTTTACAAGCGCTAGAATTTCTGCAAGAATAGTTTTGTCGGCTATGAATTTGAGTAGTCAAGCATCAACTGGTGAAGCAGACACTCATCTATCAGATTCGACAAACGGGGCTAGTATGGCAATAGTAGAAGAAGAACGCATTGGGGATCTAAGTGTTAGATTCGCTGATCCAATGGCATATTATGATGGTGATATCTTAAAAGAATCAGATAAAATGCTACTTTCACCTTATAAAAAACAGGTGTTTGTTTAATGGATTTAGCAGTTTACACATATCTTATAGGTTTCCTAAATTTTCATGGATTATTAACCGTTCATCTAAATCAATTTGCTCGTGAGAGAGTTGAGTATGAAGAATTCGTAAATCAAAAGTTTTACGAAATTATACAAGGTGAACAATGGAATATAGAGAAGAATCTCTAACTAATTTATTAAGACTTCAAGAATTATGGTGGCAAGTAGACGCTAACTGTAAAGACGCAGATCCTGATATCTTTTTCCCAGATCGTGGGGCATCAACAAAAGCTGCTAAAGAACTATGCAATGCATGTAGTGTTAAAGAACATTGTTTAGAGTATGCAATTGTAAACGCAGAAAAATTTGGAATTTGGGGTGGACTATCTGAAAGAGAGAGAAGAAAAATTCGTAAAGAACGAGGTTTGACAAGAAGGAGATCTAATGCCAAGTAGAAAAATACCATCAGTAGAACAAGCATACGAAATGTTTAATGAAGATCCATATAAGCCATTATCACATTGGGCTGAAGAGTGGGAGTGTTCACATGAAAGAGTCAGACAATTAAGAGAGCAATGTGGTTTTCCACCAATATCATCTATAGATCATGGCATCGCAAGAATTGTTATAGATAGGCTTTATACAGGTGAATATAGTTTGACTGTTAGAAATCTATATGATGATCTACCTATTGGTCTAGAAAAATTTATGAGTTGGTGTAAAGAAGATCCTGCGATTTGGTTAGGAGTTTTACATGCACAGCAATATGTAGAACAAAAGTCATGGAATCCTGATGAAAAACAATGTCAAAAATGTGCAGAGGTGCAACCTATAGATAGTTTTGGAAAAACACAAAAATATAAAGATGGCAGACAAAAAATTTGTAATCTATGTATCAAAAATCCAAGTGGTAGGTTAAAAGATATTCAAGATAAAAAGAAAAAGTTGGAAGAACTTCGCAAAAAACTAGATAACTAAAATCAAATATTTTTCTAGTAAAGTACAGGTATGTCTTATAATTTTCAAACATATTTAAAAGATGATATAACAATAGAATCAAGATCTACAACTTCTGTAGATGATAGAGGTCTATATACAGACAATTGGTCAACTTTATCAACTACAAAAGGAAGAATAGAATCTGTTAGATCTCAAGAACAAGAAGATAATTCAGAAATGTTAATTAACGAATTTGATTTATACATTCCTGCAAGTGTATCTATAAAGACTTCTCATAGAATAAATATAAGTTCTAGTTATTACGAAGTATTAGGAATTTTTGATTATAAAAATAGACATGGCAATTTAGTTCTTAAAAGATTAAGACTTAGGAGAACAAGCTAATGGCAAGTACAGGTAATCAGTTTAGGTCTTTGTTTTATCGTACATCTTTAAATGCAGGTGACTTACTATCTTTTGATGTTATGTCAAAGCAAGTTAGGCCTTTAAGAAACTTAGCTTTGCAGTATGCAAGAATATTTGCTGACTTTAAGTCTTTTTCAGGACAAGGTGTTGATCTTCGTATTCAAAGAAGAATTGCAGGTCGTTTTACTGGTAGATTAGGACAAACGATAGTTCCACAAGGCTTTGGTTATGCTACTCGTCTTGGTAACAGATACTACGGTAAATTAGCGACTATGAAAGTACAAAATTATTTTAATGCTAAACAAAGAAGTAATTATACCTATAAACAAAATGGAAAAGTTTTAACTGATAATGTAAAGAGGATGATCAACAGACAAAGTGGTGGTAGAGTTGAACAAGAAAAAGCTAGGGCTTTAAAAAAATACAGACAATTAGGAATACAAGTTGAAGAATTCAGCTTACCTGAATTGCTAAGTGACATTCAATATAATATGTTGGGTATGCATAGTTTAGGTGGTGGTTTAGCAGCACCTAAAGTTACAGGTAACCTACACAACTCAATAATAAACAGAGGTATTAGTACAAAGAATAAAAATGCAATTGCTACAGGAACAATTACTGTTGGTAGTTCAAAAGGTAATCGTACAAGAAAAGCTGATCAAGCACCTTATTGGTGGAAAACTAATTATGGTGGTTATTACAAATGGTCAGGTGAGAGATTTATACCTGCAAGAAACTTTGGTTGGTTAGGTAAATCTATTTATGGTGCTTTACTACATCACTTTCCTGGACAAACTAGTTTTGAAGTTATGGTTAATAGAAAAAGAGCTGTGGGATCTGGTTATATGGATTTCCAACCACCAAGACCACCTAATGATTCTTTTGAAATTAGTGCTGATAACGAAATAGAAGTTGAATTAATTGCAACAGATGAGGTTCCATTTTAGGAGATGATATGTCAGGAATAAATAGTAACGCAAATTTACCACCAGATCCAGAAGTTGTTTTTAGAGCTTGGTTATTAAGTAAATCAACAATTACTGATGAAGTTGGACAAAGAGTAGCAACCAGATTACCACATGAAGCAACACTACCTTTTGTAGTTATAAGAGCTGAAGGTAATACTTTATTAGATGCTCAATCACAAGCAGCTGTAGGTGTTGCAGCAATGAGAGTTATGGTTTATGCAGGAAGATGGGGATCTGATGGAACTAAACCTGAACCTGATTTTGCAACTGCTAGCGATATTGCACAAATTATTTACAAAGAGGCTTTCATTGAACAAAATGTACAAGTAACAACATCTTCGGGAACTAAAGCATGGATTTACAGTTTAAATATAGAATCATCTCCTATTAGAACAGAATCAAGAGAACTTCAAGTTGCTGTATTTGAAGTAGCTATCAACATGACTTACAGGTACTCGGAATAACCTTAAATCACAAATTTATCCTCTAATATTTATCTCAGAGGTAAATATGGCAAAAGTAAAAGTTAAAGTTAATCCTTTGTACCCAGCGGGTAGAATCGGTGATGCCGAAACAGGGTTAACATTTACCAAGGATAAATGGGTAGAAGTTAATGGGACTGACTGGAAACGATTAAAAGAATCCAAAGGTCGCGCATGGAATGGACAATTAAGCATGCCTAGGTTCATTGCAGAAGGCGAAGATTGGGAAATCACTACAGTCAATCAGACTACATCAACAGTAGACAATATTGATGATGTTAGCGATGAGGTAGCAGATGATATTTCTGAAGATTGGTATGGATCTGAGGAAGAATAAGATATGTTTGCAAACATATTACAAGTAAGTATAAGTTAGGAGAACTATATGGCTACAACATATAATACATCAGGTACAATATCCGATGTTCTTGTAGGTACAGGTGTTCTATATACAGCAGCTAAAGGCACTGCTTTCCCAGGCGCAGATACAGATACTGTAACTGAATGGGCAGATAATAGTGTTAGCTGGTCTGATATTGGATACTCCGAAGATGGTTGGACTCGTGAATATGATAAAACTTTTGAAGATATCATGGTTGCAGAAGAAATTGATCCTATCAAGACAATTAAAACTGCTCAAGAAGTCAGATTGACTGGTACTCTAGCTCAAGCTAGTTTAGCTAATTTGAATGTTGCATTTGGTGGTGCAGATGCACAATATGATGAAGATGACGCAGATTATGGAGACGGATTCGATTCATTAGTGCCACCTGCTACTACAACATTCGGTGAGAAGTCTTTACTTCTTATCACACAAGGACCTGGTGGTGCTTTGCGTCACATTCAGATCCCTCGTGCAGTTAATGTAGGTGCATTCTCAATGGCACATCAAAAAGCCCCTCAAAAGGTTTTGATTGCTGTTGAATTCAAGATCTTAGTACCAGATTCAAACTCAACATCTGTAGGAACTACAGACGGAAAAGAAAATCTATTTAAGATTGTTGACAACACTAACGCTACAACCGAAGGTGCTGTTAACTAATAATGCTTTTTTAAGATGGGAGGATAAACATGACTAAGCGTTATAAAGACTTTGATGCTGCTAAGGAAGCGAGTCAAGACGAACCAATAGTAATTAAGATTAAGGGTGAAGAATACACATTCCCACCATTCTTAAGTGCAAAAGTAGTTTTGAGTCAAATGAGTTGGCTTAATGCAGACGGCTCGCTTTCAGCATCAAATTTGTTAGATTGGTTCGCATCAGTTTTTGGTGAGGAAAATCTCAAAAAACTACAAGAAAAAGTTTCCTTTGCAGAACTTCAAGATATTTCAAATTACTTACTTGAAGAATATGGTATGGGTGGAAATGTTGTTACCGAAGATACAGAGATGGTAGCAGAAGGATCCGAGGATCAGGGTGATAACCCAAAATAAGTTACAAAGTCGAGGACATATTACTCAATTGGTCGGCTGTCGAATCTGACTTTGTAAGACTCTATAACATACTAAATCCAATGGATTTGGAATGGCGTAAATTTTATAGATTACTTGGTACAATGCCTATAGACCAGTCTTTATTTTTCGCACCACAGTACAAAGCATATCTTGATGGTGGCGAGGAAGCACTATCCGATGAACCACCTAAAGATTGGTGGAAAAAAGAATTAGACAAGAGAAAAGGTAGAAACCGAGAAAGAGTTGCCACTAGCTTAGACACTTTACTCAGTGAACAAAAGAGAGTAGGCAAGGAGACTATATAGTATGGAGACAGGTGCTTTAAACGCTAATGTAAATATTAACCTTGTAGGTGATAATAAAGGTGTTTCTCATGTCAAAAAGGTAACTGACGAAACTATTAAGGAACAAGCTGCCGTTGCACAAAAAGCCATGCAACAAGCTAACAGAGTTGCTACTGCTACTTTAATTGGTTTAGGTGCTATTACAGTAGAATTTTTTAAAGCATCTATGGCCTCAATGGCTTTTGAATCTACCTTTGCAGGTATAAGAAAAACTGTTGAAGCAACAGAAGAACAATTTGCAGATCTAGCACAACAAATAAAAGTCCTATCAACTGTATCGCCTGTTAGTACTGATGATCTAAATAGAATTGGTGAACTAGGTGGTCAGTTAGGTGTTGCTGTACAAAACTTACCTGCATTTATTAAAACAGTTTCTGAATTAGCAACTACTACAAACTTAACAGTAGAAAATGCAGCTTTAGGTTTAGCAAGACTTGATGCTATTGCACAAACAAACGGTCAAACATTTTCTAATATGGCATCAACCATAGTAGATCTTGGAAACAACTTTGCTGCAACTGAAGGCGAAATTATGACTACTGTTCTTCGTATTGCTCAAGCAGCTGCACAGGTTGGTGCAACAACACAAGATGCTTTAGCTTTTGCAACTGCACTACAAGCTATTGGTGTTCCTGCACAAGCAGGTGGTACTGCTGTAGCTCGTGTATTCCAATCTATTAATCAGGCAATCATTCAAGGTGGTGAAAACTTGGATCTGTTTTCTAAAGTAGCTGAGGCATCAGGTAGAACCACAGAAGAATCTTTTAAAGTATTTTTCCAAGATGATCCTGCTCGTGCTACACAAGCATTTATTGAAGGTCTAAATAGATTAAATGAATCTGGTCAAGATGTTATCGGAATATTGGATGATCTAGGACTATCACAAAGAAGAACTATGTTAGCTATCTTAGGTTTAGCTGAGGCAGAAGGAGTTCTTGATAGTGCAATAACAAAAGCTAACAAAGCATTTGATGAAAATACAGCAGCAACAGAAGAGGCTTTCAAGAGATATCAAACATTAGAATCTCAACTCCAAATTACAAAAAATATATTTAATGAATTACAAGTCCAGATCGGTGACAATGTCACACCAACTGTAAAAGAACTAAATACAACAATTCAAGAAATTGCTTTAGGTATTACTGTTTCAGAGGCAGCATTTAAAACACTGACAGCTGCTGCTGGTTTATTAGCATTCGGTTTAACTGCTGTAGCAACTCAATTAAAAGTTGTAAAAACAGCAGCAATGCTACTTTTTGGAAGTAAAGCAAAAGCAGGTGTAAGTATATTTATTGGCTTAATGTCAGCATTAGGTATCAAGTTAGCTCAAAATGCAGGTGAAACTGAAAGATTAAACAGAGCATTGGAATCATTTACTGGTGGTGGGGAAGTTACACCTACAGCAGTAAAAGCAATGATCAAGGCTAGTGATGAATTACAAGATATTTTATCAACAGATCTTGCAAATCAAGTATTTGATCCAATAAAATTTGAAGAAGAATTATCTAAAGCTCTTTCAAGTGGTAATTATGCTATAAAACAATTTGTAAATGACTTTACATCTGATAGAGAATTTTATGCATCTATAAATCAAATTACTAATTTCCTAGCTAGTGCTGGAAAAATAACAGAAGAAGGTATTGTAAAAGGATTTACTGATGGTGTAAGTGATATTTCAAAATATATAGATGAAGCACTAGAAGGTTATTCTGATGATTATGTAGATCGTGATATGTTTGCAAGATTCTTAGAACTGAAACCTGAAACAAGAGCTATGATTGTACGAAATGGAATTGAACTAGCAAATCTTTACGGATCTTTGACACCTCACATACAGGAATTAATTGATACTGTTAGAGTTTACAATGCAGAACAAGAAGAGGCATTAAGACTTCAAGCTATGGAAGCATTAGGCATTGATGAAATTTTGTTCCCTGCACAAGAAACAATGATAAGACAAACAATGGAAAGAATCAAAACTCAAGGTGATTTGGGTGCTGCTTATCAAGCAACTTTAGATGACATAATTGGTGCAGAATCTATTTTTGATCGAATAGAAAGTAATGTTATACAAGGTGCTGAATCTTTATTTAATTCTTTAGATGGTGTTGGTGAATTGGCAGCTACTTCTGCTGAGGAAATAAATCAAAAACTAGCAGAGAAAATACAATTATCTCAAATATTTGAAAAACAAATTGCTTACTTAAAATCTCAGGGATTTGATGATGTCGCATTAGAGTTTTCTAAGTTAGGACCAGAGTATGCAGGTATATTACAAAACTTACTAGAAAATACTGATCAATTAAATCTAAGGGAAGTTATGCTTGAAAAACTAGGTTTAACAGAATCAGAAGAATTAAAAGATGCATTGTTTGATGCAAGTGGTTCGATAGCAGAGTCCCTTGCACCAAAAACACAAGAACTTGGTAGAGAATATATCAACGGTGTTATTAAAGGTTTAAATCAGCAATATCCTGAATTAGCAGAAACTATTGAAAGTGTATTTCAAGGTGCAATTGATTTAGCATACTCAGTAACTGGAACAGAATCTCCTTCTAAAGTTACTAAAGAATTAGGTAAGTTTATGATGTTAGGTTTTGTTCAAGGTATTGAACAAAATTATCCTACATTAGAAATGTCTTGGAAAGAAAAGACTATCGATCTTATAGATCTTATACAACAATCAGTTGAAGATGCTACAAGGGCTATGAGAAGTACTTTTGGTTCACAATTTGGTTTGTTTAATTCACAAGCTAGTTATCTATCAGGTGAAGAAAAACTAAATGATTTAATTAAAGAAAGAACTGAGTTACTTAAAGGTAACACAGCACAACAAAATAAAAATTTACAAGATGCTAAAGATAAAGCCGATTGGGCTTCTATTGCATACAAAGAAGGTGTAATAACTCTTGCTGAATATCAATTAGCACAAGAAGAACTAGCTGAGGCTGAAGGTGCAAGAGAAAAAAGACTTAAAGAGATAAATGCTGAAATAGAAAGACAGCAAATGTCACAAGCTCAGAATCTTTTTGCTTTAGGTATGGATGCTTTTGAATTACTACAAATGGGACCAGAGGCATTTGATATGTTCAAAGAGTTAGGTGAAGTTTTAGGTATAGATTCATCTTTAATAGAAAAAGTTACAGGTAAAACTCAAGAATTAGCTAATACTCTTGGTGCTAAGTTTGGTGGAAAAGTTGATGAGATTGCATCTAAATTTTATGATACAAACTTAAAGATAGAACAAGAAGAAATAGCTATCAATGTTAATGGTGATCAGGCAATGACTACAATCAAAGCTGTTGATGCTGCTTATAATGCTTTTGCAGGTAAAGCTAGCAAAGAAATTAAAATACCTTTAGGAATTGGTAAGTATTCCTTTGGTGAAACTGGTGTTCCTGGATATGCAAAAGGTGGAAGAATACCAATGTATGCAGAAGGTGGATATTTAGGATCTGGATACGGCATTGTTGGTGAGGCAGGACCAGAGATGATTAGAGCTATTCCTGGTGGTGGAGTAGATATTACTCCTATAGGAAATGTAGGCAATACAGGAATAACAGTAAATAGTTTAAATGTTAATGTAACAGGAGTTCCTGCTGATCCTGGTCAAGCAAGAAAAGCAGCAATTGAAATAAGAAAAGCACTTTCAAGATTAGATAGAGAAGGAAACATAGGCACAGGACTTAGAGGTAGATAATGATTGATAATAAATCAGGACCAGATCTAGTACCCTGTGAACAATGTAATGATTATTATTACAAAATGCCAAGCATGGATGTTTGTGCAAGATGTAAGTTGGGAAATCAAATAAATGGCTAATACAGTAACAATCGGTAGATTAACATTTACATCTCCTAGTAATTTAACAGAGTCTAGATCTGGTAAAGAAAAAGTCTTATCTATTACAGGTAAGTTTGTGACTGATACGCTTGCAGAAGTTAAATATTTAAGAGACGAATTATTAGCTTGTGCAAACGGATATTACACAGTTCCATTTATTTGGTCAGGTGACACTTCCATGACAGGATATGTAAAAGTTATGAGTGCCTCAGTAAATACAAATAGAGTACTTGTTGGTGGATATGATTATTCAGTTGAACTTTTGTATTTAGGAAATATGGGCGAAGTAGAATTTGAAAGTCAGTTTTCAGGTGCATTAATTGACAACGATCATTCAATAACTTCTACTACAGCGCAAATATATGCACCACCAACTAATCATTATTCTCACGATCATAGTTCTGATCCTTCAAGTTTTGAAAGAACAGGTGAAGATGGAGTCATACAAGTTAAGCATGGTTCAAGTATCAGAAGTTACAATGCAAAGTATTTAGTTGATCCTGCTGATTTTTACAAAAATGCATGTGAGATTTACAGTGACGATATTACTGATGTATCAAGAATTAGATGTGGTTTAGAGTCTCCTAACAATTCGCCATCTTCAGTAATACTAAGAAATGGTTTAGTTCAAATGACATTTAATAATTCTACAACGCAATCAAGATTTACTACAAAATCTTATGATGGTGATGGTTATAAATCTAGTCATGAATTTGCTGTATCTAGAGGTGCTAGTGAAGTTGAATGGCAAGGTTGGAGATCTATTCAGATCTTGAAAAACGAACCTGAAGTTGCAACGATAAGACTTACAAGTTACTATGACGCAACTACTAGAGGGCAAAGATTGACATTTGATGTAACACTTAGAAGAGGTGCTAGACATTTTTCTATTGTTGCTACTCAATGGTCTACAGGTCAATTAAATATAAAGCCAACTGCAACTGTGCCTTACACTGATGCTACAAGTTATTCTTATATGACAAATGTTGATGCTGATGGTAATAGAATTGTTTTAGGATCTCCACAAAATTTTGATGTAGACACAACAAATGGAGGAATTGAAACTAGTTCTAATACAGCTACTATGAAAGTTTTTTTAGGTTATGAATACGATGGGGATAGTGCTACTTCAATAGACACTAAAGATAAGATACGAGATCAATATCTTGACAATGTTTTTGAAACAGTGCGATTAGTGAAGTCATGAGTGTAACAGAAAAGTTAATGGCAGCAGGTCAGTTTAACCTGACTCTTGATAAAAATACTACGCCAAATAATATTATTAATCAAATTGATGCATGGGGACATATTGTAATTGTTCCTGGAGATATAAATGTTCAAGAATTTAACGACTCTACATTATTATCTTCTGCTAGATACACAGGAATTGTTTACTCACTTGAAATGGGTGATGAATCTACAGTATTAATTAATGGTCAAGGTCTTGTAGCATATCTTGGTGATAGTGACACAAGAGGTATGCCAATTGCACAAACAGGTGGATCTGTAGGTGTTAGAGCTTATAAAAATAAAACATTAGCACAAACATTAGACGGCACAGGTACTCCTAAAGGTATTCTAAGAACAGAAAATGGCAGTCAAGGACCT
>Ga0070746_10001978_pt1 | contig 12190 bp, 3 predicted proteins | sample VirMetDEL_Mar_21_FD_77016 | JGI IMG/M metagenome (GOLD analysis project Ga0070746, IMG submission 77016) | Aqueous microbial communities from the Delaware River and Bay under freshwater to marine salinity gradient to study organic matter... | ecosystem: Environmental > Aquatic > Marine > Coastal... | reverse complement strand
GATGAAGTTGTCTACAACACTGAATTTACTGATATTCTTAGTTCCTATAAGAAAGTTAAAGACAACATTGGTGCGTTTTTGGAGAAGAGATATGAAGATCTCAGTGAAGAAGATTACGGATTTGATTTAGCTAAACTGATAGCGGACACAGCTATTAGTATTGTAAAAGCTCCTATTGAGCAGTTTGACCCTAATATTTCTCTTGCTGTAAAGATCAGAGATTTTGCTGTTGGGTCTTTACAGACTGGCCTTGACATCGGACTTGGACTTGCAGGATTCGATGATGTCCCAAGGATTGACTACCCTGTAACACCTATTAGCTTGGCTTTGATGGCCAATGGTTTGTTTCCAACTCCATTTGGTTTTCTTTATTTAGGTATAGAGGCCACTGGTTTGTTATTTGACTTCTTTACAAGCCTCGAAGACCACAAAGATAAACTTCCAATAAGAAACCCTAGAGATTGCTGAAAGATTCTGTGATTACTTTTGCTTTCTAATAGATAATTAATGGAGATATTTGGGAGAGATTATGGGTTTAAGTACAAAACTACCATTAGAATTTTCAGAACGTTATGGTCATTTTGAACAGAATGAGGACGTTTTTGAGCAGATTAAGCAGAATTTAAAGGATTTGCTATTAACTGCACCCGGAGAACGCTTCATTGAGTTAGAATATGGTGTTGGATTGTATGATTATCTTTTTGAACCTATGACTGCTCGCACCTTATCAAGAGTAGAAGACACCATTAATGCCCAGATAGCAACCTACATGCCTTTTGTACTAGTCCGCAATCTAAGTGTTCTGGAAGGGACTGATAATATCGGTGGTGGCGCTGCGTTGTCAGTTGTTATTGACTATGTAGTTATTCCATTAGGCGATGATGCTGTGGATTATCTAGAAATTGAGCTAAAATCATGACAAAAAAGCTAAATATTAACTTCACAAACGTTACAGAAGAAGGAATCAGACAGCGTTTAGATGAGATTGCCTCGAATCTATACCCTGATGTTAACAAAGATTTCTCAGAGTCTTCTTTTGGTTCCCTGATCAAGGATTCACAGGCTTATATTGGTGCCATGTTGTACTATTATGTCTTGTACAACAGCAATGAGAGCTTTATGGACTCTGCTATTGAGTTTGAAAATGTCTTAAGGGCTGCAAAAGAAAAAGGATTTAAGTACAAGGGAGTTGGTTCTGTAACAGGGATGCAAGATTTCTTTGTTATAGTGCCAGCAAACTCTTCAGGAACAGGGCCGGACGCCAATTATCTACCAGTACTAAAGTCACAAAATACAACTGTAAGACAAGCAAACGGTGAACTATATGTCTTGCAAGAGGACATAGACTTTGCAGACCCTAAGAATGAACAAATAGTAGCGTCTAGAAATGCTGGGACAGGTGTTATCACTGAGTTTGCTGTTAAAGCCAGCGCACCTATTAGAAGCGGTGAGCTAGAGGTTGAAGAATTTGAGATTGATGATTTTGTTTCGTTCAGGAAGTTAATTATTCGTGATGGGCAGTTCACAGGGATAGTTTCAGTTATCGATGGAAATGGTGAAGTATACTATGAAGTCGAAAATATGGTCCAGACGTTTGTTTATAAGTACCTAGAAAACTTCAACAAAGTAAACTCGCAAGATCCTGTCAATTTATTTGAGGTTATTCCGGTAGAGAGAAGGTTTGTAGTAGATTTTGACAGTGAAAATGTTGTTTTGACGTTTGGCGGTTCTCCTGATAGTGATAAAAGAGACACAATCAACCCTTCTAAGTTTGCTGTAGACAGCCATGGTCGCCAATACCTATCAGACACAACATTCAACCCTTACGATCTAACACAAACAGGTAAGCTAGGAGTTGGGCCAGAGAACACGACACTAACAGTGGTTTATAGACGAAATACAACAGATGATCCAAACGCTGCTGCCGGAGAGATCAACACTATCATCGACTCAGAGTTTGTTTTTCCTGATGAGAACGCGATTGATTTTGTTACAAGGTCTTCTGTTGTTGGTTCTCTAGAAACTGATAACCCTAAATCTTTGACTGGTAATATTGTCTTAGATTTAGAAGAAGAGATCAAAATTCGAGCTACGGGTGCTAAGATGTTCAGGAACGTCTGTGTGACCGATAAAGACTATGAGGTAGCTAGTTACGCAATGCCTCCTAGTTTTGGCAGTATCAAGAGAGTTCGAGCGTTATTGGATAAAGACACGCTAAGAGATAACATCAACCTTTACATTATCGCTGAAGATGAGGACGGTTACTTGACCACAGCATCTACGGAAACCAAGAAAAATTTACAAAAATGGATTGGAACTATGAAATCTGGCGGTGATTCTGTAGATATCTTGGATGCAACTATTGTGAACGTGGGAATTGAATGTTCTATTGTTCCTAATGGTGTTGATAGTCTGATTGCTTTAATTGATGCTGTTGAGACATTGAAGGCAGAATTCTCAGAACCTAAAAGCATTGGGGAGTCCTTGAAGATTAATGATGTCTACAGGGTTCTCAGAAGTGTTCCTACGATTCTAGATGTTGATGATGTAATGTTTGTCAAAAAGTCTGGAAGTGATTATTCAGGAGTTGCCTACAATGTCGATAAAAACATGTCTGGCGGAGAACTAACTGTACCTGATAATTATATTTTAGAGATTAAGTTCCCAGAAGAAGACATTAGAGTGAGAATTAAAAAATGATCAAATTCTACAAGGCTGATAAAGACAATACGATTACCAATGCATTTTCTCTAGGTATTAAGAATAGGGCAACTGGTTCTAATATGGGTGCTTCTGATATTATGGAAGTTTTTAGCATCTATGGTCAAGGTTCCGGTTCTGACGGATATTCTCAGGAGTTGTCAAGAGCGATTATTCAGTTTGATGTCCAGAGTATTATCGCTGACAGGAACAGTGGGCTTCTTCCAGCATCAGGCAGTGTACAGTTTAGGCTTAGAATGTTCAACGCAAAACATGTCGAGATGACTCCAAAAGATTATGAATTAGCTGTTCACCCTCTCACAGAATCTTGGCAAGAAGGTTATGGGTTGGACATGGACACCTACAAAGATAAATCCTATGACAATTTTGGGTCTAACTGGATCAGGAGATCTGGTAATACATCATGGTCAACAGTTGGTGGTTCTTATGACAATTCTGTTGTTTATTCGCAAAGCTTTCCAGTTGGTACAGAGGATCTAGATATTGATGTCAGTGCTACAGTAGAATCTTGGATTGGTGGTGGTCTAACAAACAATGGATTCATGGTAAAGCTTGGAGAAACATACGAGGCTTACTATTCTGCATCTTCTGGGGCTAATACTGGAAGCCTGATTCATAATTTAAGTGGCTTAAAGCAAACTAAATACACTAAAAACTTCTTTGGTAGAGGTTCTGAGTTTTTTCACAAAGTACCAGTCATTCAGGCCATTTGGGATGACGTTAAGTATGATGACAGGGGTGGATTTGTTCCAAGTTCTTCGTTAGCACCATCAGCAGACAATATCAACAAGATCAAGTTTTACAATTATCAAAGAGGAAGACTTGTAGATATCCCCGGAACTCCTACTTTGACTGTTGATATTTATTCGTCTTCTAATGGTGTCCCTGCTGGCTCCTCTTTAGGTACATTTTCAGTATCTAAAGAGTCTACTGGTGTTTATGTTTCTGATGTCCATGTAGCCACTTCTCTGAGTTCTTTGAATGATGTTTGGTCAACAAGCAGTACGGAGCTTTTTACAGGTTCTATTAGGGTCAAGCAGTCTACAAATTATCAAAAAAATACCAATGATGACTATGTTGTAAGTTTGATTGGTAATAAGAAAGTGTACCAAAATACTGGAGATGAAAGATTCAGGGTACACTTCAGGAAGAAAGACTGGACACCTACTCTTTATGATGTAGCTGTAAACACTGTCGATACTGAATACTTACGATCAGCTTCTTACAGTGTTTATAGGGACGTGGATGATCTTGAAGTTATTTCTCATAATACTGGTAGCTACAATGGCACACTAATGAGCTATAACACTTCTGGTTCTTACTTTGATTTAGACATGAGTTCTTTTGAGTCTGGTTATTCATATTACTTTAAGTTTGCTGTTTATGATGGCTTTGCTGGAAACTTCGTAGAACTCCCTAAAAAATTCCGCTTCAAGATCAAATAGACCTTTTAAAACCCATTCTAAATTTGTTCTTGCACACTATTTATAGTCGATAAGAGTTTTAAAGAATTCTAATAAGGTTGTAAATAATGTCAATTAAGAAGCTATTCGCGTCCAAAGATCTATCTCTAAAAGATCTAAAACCCTCCAAAAGTCGTGTTAAAAGTCTAGCAGCAAATAAAAAGAACTTTGTAGTACCTGTAGACTTTTCAGAGCCAGAGAATTTTGTCAAGTACGGTCTAGCTGAAGTTCAATATCAGACAGCTTTTGTTAACGTATACAACACTTATCCTTATGATGGAACCCTAGAGGATGTTGAGACTTGGTATAATGACCTATCTTCTTTCGAGCGTTATATTTTTGATGAGAAGTATCCAAGAGGGACTGGTTACGTTAAACTAGGGACTACATGGTCCTTTGATAGATTTGACAGTTCTAATCAGTATGGCTTGTCAACATCTCCTAATTACATCACATTCTCAGGCTCTGCTGGTAATGGTTTCGACTATCCCGGCCAAAGACGTTCAGAGACTCGTAATAGTTTCAAGGACAATGCAAACATTTGGAAGCCCTCAGAGAACCTTGACCAGAACGTAAAGTTAGATTTTGAAAGTGGCTTTACATTTGAATGGTGGATGGCTAAAGATGGATTCAACAGTGGTCTTACGAAACGAGAGGTTATTCTGGATCTATGGAATGGTGAAACTGGATCTTCTAATGGGCGTTTAATCCTAGAGATGAGTGCCAGTGCTGGTAGTGATTCCTGTTTAATGTTGAGTATTTACAGCGGCTCTTCAAACTACATCAAAGAACTACAAGTAGGTACTGGAAGCACTTTAAACACAGCTAGTATTGGTAATAACACTTTTAGACACTATGCAATTACAGTAGAGTCTGGTAATAGTAGCAATTTAAATATCAAAACCTATGTAAATGGCCTTGCAAATGAATCTAGGAACGCTACAATCACTGGGACACCTTTTACGTCAATCGAAGGTGCATACAAGGGACGTCTAGGGGCTCTACTTACAGAAGTCACTTCAGGTACTGGTAGTGTCGGATATGGTTCTTTGATTTCTAGTAGTATTGACGAGGTAAGAATTTGGAAGACCAGAAGAACTGAAGAGGAGATCTTCCAGAACTATAACAAGACTTTATTTTACGGTGCGACAACAGGAAGAATTGAGAACTACTTATCAGTTTATTACAAATTCAATGAAGGTGTAACGGGTACTGGCAGCATTGATCAGACTATTATGGATTATTCTGGTCGTGTTGTTAATGGTACTTTTTACAACTATGAAAGCACCAATAGAAGCACTAGTAGTGCATTTGTAGAATCTTCATTAGCGAACAAAGAGTATCAGGAACCAATTCTTTACAGTTTCCATCCAGACGTTGTGAGTGTGTCAGAAGATCTTAGAACGACTGGTAGCTTACATGATGCTCAGAATCCTACAAGCCTATGGAACTCTTTGCCATTTTACTTAAGGAACGAAGAGGAAGATGGTATTCTAGATGCGGATAACCTTCCAAACAGTGAACTCAAAAAACTAACACACATCATTGGTTCTTCTTTTGATGATCTTGTATTGGCCATTGATTATCTGCCAAAACTAAGAGACCGTGAATATCTATCAGGCTCTCAAGATCCTCGTAGTTTCATTGAGACCTTGCTACACGAAGATGGTCTAGAGTTTTCTACTTTGTTTGGCGACGAGGATATTTTAACCAAACTAAAAAACACCGATGGAAACAAAGTATTTGACAAAAGCCTAGAGTACGTTAAGGGAAAAATCTACGAAAACCTTTATGTCTCTATGAACTCTATCAGCGAAAATAAAGGTAATGATGAGGCGTTTTCAAAAGCTTTAAGAGCGATTGGTGTAGATGAAAACCTTGTAAACATTAACAGATACATCAAAAACTCCACGAGAACCTATACAACAAACTTTAAAGTATCTGAAAACAATAAGAGATTTTTGAACTTTTATCAGTCTTCTAGTCTTTCTGCAACCTTGACTCAGGGTACAGGAAGTGAATCTGGTAACGCTCGTAGTTATATCGGCAGTCATGCAAGCCAAGTTTATGCAGACTATTCACCGTTTACCATGAGATTCTCCACATTTATGCCCAGAAAACTTCAACAAGGCAGTAAGAAGTTTTTTGGTGTGGATTTTAAAACAGCTAGTATCGGTGGTCTTCATCAATCTAGTGGGCAAGCCGATTATACATGGGTTTCTAACGAATCTGCTAGCTTGAACCTCATGTTTGTCAAAAAAAGTACGGAAAACTCTTCGGGTTACTACTTACTAACTGGTAACGTTGGAAGTACTAATGTTGAATTGACCTCTTCTAATCTTACAAATGTTTACGAAGACACTCAGTGGGATTTGTTCGTTTCTCTAGTAAATAATAAATATCCGCTAGTAGACAAGCTAACAGACACGACAAGTGGTTCTTACACTTTATCTTTGAACGGTATTGAATCTCTTAACGATACTATTACCAGAACCTTTGAGAGAACCTTAGAGATTCCTTATGCTGATGGTTCTAGTTTTCTTAATGTAGATCGTAGAGTTTACCTTGGAGCCCGCCGTCAGAACTTTACAGGTAGTGTGCAGCAAAAATCAGATGTAGGTATCTTTGATTTTCAAGTAATCGAAGAAAAGCTAACAAGTCAAGACAGAGAGAAATTTGCAAAGTATGGTAAATATGCTGACAATCCCTCCAAATTTCGTAAGGCCTTTTTAAGTACTGTAGTTTCTGGTAGCAATGTTGAGCTAGCTCCAGAGATCTCAACACTTCTTACTTGGGATTTTACAGATGTTAAGAGAACTACAGATGCTAGTGGTGAATTTTATCTTGAGGACCTAACATCTGGCAGTGCTGCTCGTAGAACTTCTTTGGGTGCTTGGGGATCTGCCTTTGCTTACCATTATCCCGGACAAGCTTACAGTTTTCCAGCAGAGTTTGTAAGTAACAGGAAGTCAAGTGTCCCACAGATTAAACAGTTAGGTATCGATGAGGTAAGCCCAACGTCAAATGTTAGAATCTTAGAGTTTGATGATTCTATCTTTAAGCAAAACCTAAAACACGAAAAGGATTTGCTATCTTTTGAGATCTCTAGGGAAAGATCTTTAGATTCAGTTATTTATGAACAGACCTCTCCCGATGAAATTGCTAGAATTATTGGTAAGCCTACAAGTCATTACGAACAAAGCTACCCTGTACTTCAGAAGAAATCACGAGAGTTTTTTGATGATGTTACGGAAGTTCGGACACATGAGCAGTTCTTTGAGTTCTATAAGTGGGTTGATAGTACTGTAAAAGAAATCCTAGATAACTTTGTACAGATCTCAACACCTAAAACTGATGCTTGGAACACTGTAGAGAGCCATGCCTTAGAGCGCGATAAATTAGACTGGAAGCTACCCATTCTTAAAACTATAGAGTCAACTCATGGTCAGTTCGGAAATAGCAATGAGAGGTCTTTCCGTTGGTCCAAAGAGCATCGACCCGTAGGAGGCTCTCAGGCAGAAAATGGTGAGTGGTGGAGAAAAAGAGCTACTAGGGATGGAGATTTGACTGTTGGCGCCTCTGTAGATGCCGACAGGGAGACTTTGAGACAGCGAATCTTCACTGACAGCTACTACTCAAGCTCTAATGATCCAGTCTATCAGGTCGCTAAGAGTCACCCAACAACTGGCACTTATGTACATCGACCAGACTTTTATAGAAACTTTGGCAAACTACAAAAGAATTCAGTGGTCAAAGGGAATAGCTCTAAGTTTATTTCTTACAAAAACCGCGATATGTTTAAGAGCAACATCAAAGTAGACGGAGAGAGAGTCGTTCTCAACATTCCCAAAGAAGTCTACTTAATTTTCTCAGCTTCTTACAAACAGGATGTTGATGTAGATACGAACGTTGTGATTAAACGAAGGGCAACTTACAAGGCTCGCTCTGAAATGGACCGAGAAGGTTATATTTCTGCTGATGCTAACAAGATTATGCCGTTTAAAATCTATTCTTCTAGTGCTGAGGGTGGATATCACGATAGTTTAGCTGTTAATTTTGCTAGTGGCTCTGACGTTGGTAATCTACATCAAGACTACTCAGAGGATATTGAAGCCACGCAGATGCAAGGAACGTTTGCTGAGAGATTTGTTGGTGGCCGTGCAGTCCGTCATGTCCCTGTAAACTCTGGAAATGACCTCAGAACAACACGACCAGAAGAGTTTCACATTCTTATTGGTAATTTATCAATCCCAACAGGCACTATTGGTGTTACTGGGCCTGATTATCCTATCGGTGGTAGTGCTGGATACCCTGCTTGGGAATATCCACGAGCCCAATATTACCGAGAAGTACGCCAGAAGACCCCCATCAGTGTCAAGAACTACAAGATGACCACTAGTTCTTTTGGTAACTTTACAAATAACCATCAGATTCTGTTGGTAAACAAAGATCACTCATTGCAGCACTGGTTTAGAGACAACTTAACGTACTCTCAAAGTGCTTCTCCGTTTGTTACTGGCGCCGTAGACTACTTAGTGCCTACAAGTTCTAAGCTAGAGTCGCATTATGTACAAAGATTTAGTTCTCCCGGTGGTTTTGACAGTAATTTCTTGGACTATGAGACTTCACAGTACTCTCCAATCAACTATGTGAACTTTCGGAATCTTAATGTGCGAATTCCGAGAAACGAACTATACAAGAGACACTCAGGGCAGTTCGGCGTAGACATTGATAACAGTATTGTAGGTGCATTTCACAAAGTTCCTAGAAACAATTTTGTAAGAGTAGAGAATTCAGGTTCTTCTACCGCAGAAACCACTGAGTATGATAATGAGTTTGTCCAACATTCGATCCCAAGGAAGTGGAAAGCACACCATTGGGTCACTCAGTCTTATACTGGCAGTGAAATTTATACAGAACCAACTGAATCACTACGAGGATACATTGAAGACCCCGGTTTTGTCCGTGATTACACCCTCAGTGGTAACACAGGGTCATTTTCTGTTAGTACATTCAGTCAGAAGTCGTTCAACACCTCTTCATTTACTTTAGAAAACACTAAAGTTACTGAAATCTATACGGCAGCAGACCATGAAACCCTTAACTCTTTCTTAAACTCTGAGCATTCTAAGTTTATGTACAGTCCCTTGACCCAAACTAGAGTTGCTGAGAGGCTTTTGAGGAACAAAAAGGACGCTTACAACCTCTTCCAAGTGTCTGAAGGGTTTGATAACGACCACTCTGTGAACTCTTTTATTACTTACGAAGAGTCTCCCTTGAAATTCGACAAGCCTTTCCGCTCTAAGCTAGTAAGTGGTGAGCAGACTTATAATTTTACCTATGCTGGGCTCGCAGAACGTTATAATTTTGCCGACAAACGCATTGGTGCAGCCCTTGGTATGCCTGAAGACCCTAAAAAGCAGTTTGTGTATAGTAAACTCATGGAATTAGAGGCTGAAGGTGACTTTGAGACCGTATATGGGGACCATCAAGAGCTTGTTTATTCTAAGAAATTGTTCCCAAGACTCCAGAATTACGGCTTAAAACGCAACAGATTAAGAGAAAACTACGCAGAAGTCGCTGGTACTGGATCAAATGGTTACGATAGAGTACTCAATGACCGTAGAACCTTCTGGAAAGAGACTGATAAGGGTCGTTCTAGCCATCTGAACGTGCTTGGTGAGGGTTGGGGTAAAAATTATTGGCCTCTTGGCAGCAATAATTATGTCACTCATGGGCTGGATGGAAACTACTATAACTTAGAGCTTGCTAGTTATTCTGTTGTTGAAGGAGAAGAAACTGCCGAACTTTCTTTGTCATATTTGGTTACTCTGGCGAATAACTTTGCTTATCCAGATGTATTAATTCAGGCAATGTTTGGCACTGGCCAGTCTACAGGGTCTCATCAAGGTTCTAGTTACACAGATGCAATCGATGCAGCTTATTACACAACTCACATTGCAAGTACACCTTTCGTTTATGGGGCTAACTTAGGGAAATTTACTCAATTTATCTACCCATACGATACTGAGCAAATAACTGGTAAGTCTCCTATGTATGACACCTATGAAGATTACGCGGTAGACTTGAAACCTCACAACAAGAAGTACTCTATTGTCTCTCAGTACTCTAACAGAGAGAATTTAGAGTTCTTGAACGGTAGTTCTGACAAATTAAAAGGAAACAAGAGGTTTCTGAGACTTGACGGGTCTACTTATGATGCATCAGCAGAGACAGAAAATGGTAGTTACATCAAAAATTTCTTTGAGACCTACTCGTTTACCGACATCCTAAGAAATATCACTGAGGTTCGTCTGGAAAACAAGAACAAGACTTCAAAGAAGTGGAAATTCAAGGCGTCTGCTCTCAAAAAGATGCTACCAGAGAATGGTTTTTATCCTGTTACCTACTTAACTCAGATGGCTGGTGTATTCAGTTCCTCTTATGCTCCTTACATTAGTGGATCTGAGTTCTCTACACATCCATCTTTGGCCCTACAGTCTCTAATGCAACCTTTCTACGCTCCCGGAATGGCGTTTAACGCTATCAAGAGTGGTCTAGCGGTCGATTGGCCAATCTTTACGTCTTCTCTCCAAGAGAACTTGTTCGCCATTGGTACAGAACCAAACCCATACCACTATGTAATGAGCAATATTAATGGATTTGATTCTAGAATTCCATTCAAAGCTCTATATGATGACAATGTAGACATGCCATCAAATAAAAATGTCTACTTATTAGGTCCAGATAAATTCTTTGCAACAACTGGCAGTACTGGTACTAGATATCCATACGTCAACTGGGATGGTACACGAAAGACAGACCATAAAAAGGGATTTAGTTCATTTGTCAGTGGAACGAAAGAGTTTTTTACAGGTGATCTAGTTGAAGTTACGAGTAAACAAGAGAAAGATTTCAAGCCAATGGTCTCCGGTAGCTCTTATTACATGGATGTTATCCTAAGAAAGACCTCTGACTTCGACATCATCAAGAGTAACAATCCAGAGGTCCCAGTTTCAGGTTCCTCTGACTATAAAGAGTACAATGGTCAGTATTTTGGCCCTCCCTCTAGGTATCAGGTAGACCCAGTGAACGGCTCCACTATCGATACAAGGGCATACAACTTTGCAGACCCTGCTTACGCTCCTTATACACCTCCTTATTTCTATGGAACGTCAAAAGCAAGGATTAAGTTCACTGCTACGGAAACTAGGAAATATTCTCTTGATGAGATTTTGTCACAGGCCATTGAGAACATTGAGTATCTAAATGATGTCGTGGAGACTGGTGCCTTAAGTATTTCTAGTCTTGGTGCATCGACTGAAAGTGAAGCCAATGAAGTGTTAGCAAGAAATTCGATCATGAATATTGATGCTTCTGTCGAGCTCTTTAATAAAGTTAAAGGCTATAAAGCACAATTAGTTCCACCACAAGGTCCTCAGCCGTTACTACAAGGAGAACTTCAAGCTGCTTCTATTGGTGACTTTGAGTTAAATAATTTGCAGCAGCCAGAGGATACTTCTTACGACAGATGGAGGATTAATCCTATCTTTGAGTGTCCTGCGTTAAACTTCAGTGGGTCAACCTCTACTAGACCTGTTAGTGGCCAAGAAAACTATGCGGGTTACGGAATTTGGAGCACTTACGGTGAGGTTCCTACGAGTACTCAAGGTATTTTCCTCGAAGTTGTTGAAAGTTTCGATGAGAGTGAAAAAACAGACCCTGCACTTACTGGTTCTTTGATAGATATTTGTGGGTTCGAAAACTCTACAAGACAAATCGGAACCCTTAAGGAAAAAAGTCAACTCTCAGAAGGACTAGTAGTAATTCCTTTTGTCAATGAGACTTCCGATGAGGGTGTTGTAGAGTATGACGACAAGTTTTTCTTTAAAATGGGCGAAGGTAAGCTAAAAGGAGAACTTCTAGGGTTCCTAAACAAATACAACCTGCCTCCTAAGTATGATTTCTTGAAGCAGGACGTTGAGCCATTTCTATTTATTCCTTTC
>Ga0070746_10001977_pt1 | contig 12193 bp, 20 predicted proteins | sample VirMetDEL_Mar_21_FD_77016 | JGI IMG/M metagenome (GOLD analysis project Ga0070746, IMG submission 77016) | Aqueous microbial communities from the Delaware River and Bay under freshwater to marine salinity gradient to study organic matter... | ecosystem: Environmental > Aquatic > Marine >... | reverse complement strand
TATATTTTCCATAACCTTTAATTATACTTAAATATAATAAATTTTAATCAATTATCAAAATTTTCTTCAATTTGTCTATAGACTTGATTATAGACTTGATCTATGACTTGCCAATAGACTTGATTTAAGACTTGATCACTGACTTGATCATAGACTTGATTATTGACTTGATTCTCGACTTGCCAATAGACTTGATCATAGACTTGATTCCAGACTTGATCCTCGACTTGATCCCTTATATTTTTCATAACCTTTATTTATTTTAATTATACTTAAATATAATAAATTTTAATCAATTATCAAAATTTTCTTCAATTTGTCTCCTGACTTGATCATAGACTTGCTTACTGACTTGATTCTCGACTTGATTCTTTATATTTTTCATAAATTTTAATTATTAATCAATTTTTTCAGGAAGGTTTAAAGTATAACCCCCAAATTTAACTACATAAGTTTCTATACTTGTTCCAAAAGCATCTTTTGGATTACTTCCATTTTTTATCCATCGTTTAACACCTGCTGATCCTCCTAAATGAGCTGCCGCAATTAACCCACTTTCTGTGACTTTTACTCCATTAATTATTTTTTGATCATATTTTTCTATGTATTTTTTTAACCTCCTTTTATTAATTACCATTAATTTCATCATCATTTTTTCTTGCATTAAAGTATCTGACAGAAATTGTTTTTCGTTTCCTTTGTAACCTAACCCTCTAAGTGTTCTCATCCCAAATTGATACCTTCCCATGTACCCATATTTATTTACAATATTATATTTATTTCCAGATTCCATTTTTCCTATCTCCTCTAGATATATACCCAGATCATATCTAGGTGAGGGAGGGGGTAATAAATTTAATGGGATATTTAATGTATCTAGGGAAGATATGGATAGGATGTCAATTTTTTCTATTTCTTTGTTATCTAATGTTATTTTATTGATATATTGCTTAATAATATCAAAGGATGATAATAAAATTAACATACTAATTCCTACTAATAAAAATTTTATAAATTTCATATTATTTAATTTAAATAAAAAGTCTTGAATAAACCCTAAAGGGTTTAATCATAAATTTTGGATTTGGTGAAAAATTAAAGTTGTGCTTGTAACTTTTGAATTTGCAATTTTATTTCTTGAGTTGGTGTTTTGGTTTTTAACTTTAATATTCTCTCAATGAGTTTTTGTTTTTTTAGATATTCCATAATATTAAAATTTAATTCCATAACTTTGATTGAACATAAATATAATAAATTTTTTTAAAATAACCAAGTGTATATATGGAGGGAAAAAATATTATATGAGTGAAAGTAGTTTATTTTTTTACTTTTACTTTAATTATAGGTTTATCTTTTGTTTCTTTTATTTCTATGTCAATATCTTCTATGGATAAGTTAGGTTTAGTATCTACTATTATTGATTCCTTGTATTCTATCCCTTTTATTGTTGCTATTACTGTTATTCTTTTTTTCTTCTTTTCATCTTCTTCATAAAATGGCACACCTCCTAAACTACCTCCCGGAGGAAAAGTAGGAGTTATATCTTCAATAATTACATCAATTAGAATACCGTTTGAAGCTAAAGTAAAGGTATTAGATAAATTTTGCCCCATAGTGGCAAGCTCGTATGTATCAATTATATTACTCATTACAATCTAGTAATTGTAGTCTCTTGGGAACTTCCACTACCTGTTGTAGAAATAGATTGAATTATGTCATCAAATGTTCTAGAAGTTCTTGTAACAGTTAGTGGGTTAGATATATCTAACCCATGCAATTTCCATATCTCTGCTACTTTGGATGATATGTCGTTAAGTGTATTTAATTGAGTTGTTTCTAATGAAGCAGAAACTGGAGTTGCTCCACTATATATTGAAACAACTTTTCCTTCGATGTTGAATAGAGCTGTACTTTCTGCATCAGTTAAGCCTGATCCTGATGCTGCAGATCCTGTAGTTGATGTGTCAACTGTTCTTACAATAACCGATGTATTAAGGTTGATTGCAATGTTATTAGGAACGTTAGTAACTACATCGGCATCTACTTTTACTGATCCTCCGTCTACTTCAAATAAGTTACCAATTACGTTTAGTGTATAACTACCGTAATAAGGTTTGATTCTCCAACCATTAATAAGGAAGAATGTAACATCAAGAGACTGTCCCCCAACAATTGGTTCACCCCCTACAGTAGAGAACGGAGGTAAAAACTTTAAATAATCTTCATTTCTAACCCATTCTTTCCAATCTGAATATAGATCTGTTTTTACATCTAAGGTTGTTACTCCAGGATTAACTAGAATAAGTTTGTTAACACCATCAAAAGTTACCTTATGATAGAGTTGCCAAAGATTATAAAAACCGTAAAAATGTGTTAATGTTGACATTATTGAGTACGTTCTCTCCAGTTAAGCGACCATCTTGTTTCGATATCAAACGCTTTAGCTGAGAAAGGACGTATCATGAATACCCATGCAGGCTGTGAAGGAGGTGTTCCGAAAAATTCTCCATCAGTAGCAGGAGCAGACCAGCCTGAACCATCTATAGCTAAAAGGCTAGTTTCATAATCCAAAGGATATGTAGCAGTTTGTTGTGTTATACTAGTAATAGTACCATTAGCACCGCTTGATCCTGACCATACTGTTCCTCCAGCAAGCCCTGTGTCTAAAGCTGCGTTAGTTCTGTTTTCCAATGATGCTGTATTGCTACTAAATGCAGTTACTACCGCAGTACCGGCACCTGTAAATGTAATAGTTTCTCCTACAGCTACGGAACTACCGGAAGCAAAAGTTAGGTTAGCTTCTCTAGGTTTTCTATCATCATCTATATCACTTGTTGAAGTATATAATTTTGTTTCGTTACTATCTACATAAGATAGATAATAAGTATTTCCATTTAATGCTGCTGCTGCATCTGTTGCTGTTACATTCTGTACAATAATTGCCTGTTTGTCTGCAAAATAATGTCTTTCAGTACCAAACAATGGATTAGCTCCTACTGTAGCTATTGCAGGATCAGCATTTGTGATTGCTATTAAAGACTGTATATTTTTAGCATCATCTGCTTCTGAGTTGTTTCGTATTGTACCATACTGTATTCCTGAGATAATGTTTGCAAAGTTAATTGTAGCGTCTCCGGTAAAATGCTTTCTAAATATTTCAGGACCGTGGCCTACGTGATCTCCATCCTTATCTACTTCAGTTTCAGAGAAAGTTTGTCTTTGGAAGTTTTCTCCTCTTACTTGACATGCTTGAAATACTCTAACTTCTACTTTAACGTCAGATTCATCACTAGAATTAAAAGCTTCTATATCCAATTCTTTAGGGGTATAGATTGAATGGTTTTCAGCTCCACTTAGTAAATTTTTTGTAGGTCTTAAAGCAAAAGCATAATATGTTCCCCCAGAACCTGAAGGTACTGTTACATTAGTTGCATAAAGTTTCGTTGAACCTTCTTCACCTAAATCTGCTGAACCTTCATAGTATACTGCACCACCTAAAGCGTAGAATTCACTACCGGCTCCTGGTGATCCTGTGTTTTTCATCGACCAACAAATTGGTCTTGCTGCAGAAGCTATAGGGTTGTTAATAGAAGGAGTTGGAAATGCAGATAATCCGTTATGATGGAACATCTCATGGCATACAATTCTTTCACCTTTGTAGAATACACCCCATCTGGTTCTACCACCACCAATAAATTGATAATCAATCCAGTATGTGTTAGCTTTAGATACATCTATATTCATACCGGATGGGTTAGAATCTCCTCCGGTTCCGTCTAGAGTATCTTTGTTCCAAGCAGATTGTGCGATGGCCATATTTTGTGTGCCGTTACCGTCCATCGTCCATCTATGTACAACTCTTAATGCAGTACCGTTTAACTGGAAGAAAAATCCATCTGAATAATCAAAACATCCCCAGTTTCTTACTACTCCTGTTTTTCCTGTATCTCCTATTCTAGCACCTAATACAAAAAAGTTATTATTACCAATAGAGTATGGGTGATAAAGGTTGGAAGTATGTGTTACTAGTGCATTTGTATCTGAACCGACTTCTAATTTAGCTGCTTTACCATCTGAATCAAATGAAACTGCTCCTGATCCAGTTAAGGTATTTGCAAATTGAGTTGGGAGTATATTATTATTAAATTCGTAGCTGGCAAGTAACTTATCTTCAGTGGTTCTTAATTTACCGAATCCTGATAATTGAGGGGCTCCTTCGGAGTATGTAGTACTTGCAGCACCAAATACATCCACATTTAATCTGTTGGTAGCATTATCCCCACCAATGATTACTGATTCATTTGTATAAACTTCAGTGACTGCAATAGTGTTGGAAACTTGTGCTATAGTGTTGGCATCTACATCATTTAAATTTTCACCTGCTATTGGTTCTACATTATTAAATACTGATGTATCATCATATCCTACCTCTACATATCCGGTAGTTGCATTGGTTGCAAATTCTTTATATATAAGATATTGAATACCACTTGTAGCTCCAGTTAAAATATCATCAGCTACAAATGTTCCTGTTCTATTTTCGTAAGGAATTATTGCTCTGTGTCTATACCCTATTCTAGGACCAGTACTTGCTGGGGGTATTCTGGTAAATAATTTTTCTCCGGCCATAATTTAATTTTTATTAAGCAGCATTATAACTTTATTTATGATCATAAATATGAATGTTTTTTAAATAAAATATATATATTAGTTTTTTATTTCCCATTCATTTTTTTAGTAAGTTGGGCGGAGATTTCTTCGTAATTAGTTCTAATTTCTACCGATGCATCATTCATATACTTTTCCATTTCTTGAGTAAATTTAAATAAATCATTAGGAGAAGTATTATAATCAAAAATTTTGGCTTGTAATTCTCTTAATTTGTTATGTGCTATGTCTACACTGTTCATATTTTATTATTTATTTAGTTTTAAATGTAATTAAAAAATGTTTGATATCCAAATTATCCATGAATTTCTCCTAAAATATATTTATTATCTTTCACTAATTTTACTCTTATTCCATCAAACATAAAACATCTAAATGGGTCTGTTTCATTAAGAATATATGACTCTGAACCTATTGAAGTAGTACATTCAAAATGTGTAGAATTTACATTATTCAAATTAGTTTTCAATATTTTAAATCTTTTCATAACTATTAAGGATTTAAATAATTTCTATCAGTAGATTGTTGGATAGGTATTTCAGAATCAGAGGAAGGTATTGTAAAGTTTTCTATTCGTTGGTTTTCAAATAATAAGCTTATAATTACAATATCTATATTAACCCCTTCTCCTTGGCTAAATGAAAAATCATTATCGTTTGCCCCTACTGAAGCTGATACTACATTTTCTATTCCTGCTAATTCAGTTGTAGTTCCTGCAGAATATACTCTAACTTCTGTAAAATCTTTCATACCTGTTAAAGTAACATTAATATTATTGTTAATTGTTACAGTTCCTGATGATAAATTTCTAAATGATGGAGTATTTCCTCCAGAAGTAACATTAATTGTTAAATCTCCAGTTCCTCCCGGAGGGTTAAATAGTAATTCTTCTCCCCCATTTGATCCTGATATAAATCCTGAAAATGTATTCCCTGCAAAATTATAAGATCCAGTTACTACTACCTCTATACCATGTTTTGTTCCATCCCCCACAAAATTAACATTAGAAATTAATGAAGGATCATCTGAAACTAATGATGATGTTGCTCCTATGGTAGTAACTATATTCCCTCCATTTATTGTTGATCCACTTTGATATATAGTATCACAACTCCTCCAGGTTACCTCAGTAGTATCTACATTTGCATTTAAAAAAGTATTTCCTATATTATTAAAGTTACAGCTTGTTATAGAACCAGATGTTAAAGAATTATTTACTTTTATAATTCCTTTATTGTTTGTACCTATAGCTGTGAAATTTACTGAATCTAAATCAAAAATTGTACCAGAATCATCAAATATAATTTGGGTAAAATCAGACAAAGAAAATTCAGTATCTTCAAAAGTTACAGCAGTATTAGAGTCACTAAAATATGAAGCAGTTGGATTTTGATTTGGGTCTTGACCCACTACATATCTCCCCTTTAATGAATATCCTCCTGGAACATTAGTTATTATTCCATATCTATTATTGTTATTATCATTTATTGCTGCGCTTCCAGAAAAAGTTATAGGAGTTGTTACATCACCTTCAGTTATATAAAACCCAGTACCTCTTCTTATAGCATCACATGCAAAGTTTTCACCCTTAGCTGTAGCGGTAATAAGTACTTGAGATCCAAAAAATTGAAAATTAGTAGGAGAACCTATTGTTAAATTGGAAGTTGATCCAGTAGGATACACAGCATAATTATTCATTCCTCCCCCAGGTAATGTATCACTTCCATTTACATACCACCCATAATAATTTGAGATTCCAGATCCCATTATAATCTGTATTCCACCTGAAGATTTTATATCAGTAAGACCAGGAGTGGCGGATACAGTCCATGTAAATACATGCTCATCTGATCCAAAAGTTATAGCAGAACCTGTATCATACATAACTCCTCTTCTAGTATTACTAATTGCACGAGTAATTGCAAAACTTCCTTGAATAGCATAATCTACTTCTGCAGAAAGGGCACCACCTCCCCCTGCTTGATTAACATCATTCCAACCTGTAGTTGCTTCTGCTAGATTAATATCTACTAGATCGGTATCATATATAGGAGCTGCCATTTATCTTATTTACATATAAATATAAAAAAGGGTGAGGTAATTTCCCCACCCCTTAGTTAATTATTTTTTACTCTTTTAAACAGGGTTACTATAATTTCTTTCCTGAGCAGCAACAAATGTAATTGTTTGTCCTGTGGTTCGAGTTATATTACCTGTAACTACAACATATTGGGCTGATGATAACCCTACAGCAACTGCTGTAAAAGGAACTAATGACCCAGATGAAGCATTTCCTCTTTGAACATTTTTATCAAAGTCATAATCCCAACTTAGTGATGAACTTCCCCCAACAGATCCTGTAAGTGGGTTATCATTGCTATCTTGAATAATAATTGCATCTTGGGTACCAAAATCTCTTCCCGTATTATCTCCAGCATCATCATTTGTGAAGAATAGTTTATAAATTGCATCCGCATCATTAACTAGGAAGGTATTAAACGCAAAGGTTCCAGCGGCAACGAAATCAAATTGGAATAATGTGCCTCCACTATTTGCAAATTCTAAGTTGTTTGTATCATTTGTATCAAAATTAGAAATATATACTCCACCAGCACCAGACCCACTTACATCATTTTGAGTTTTGGTTCTTAATGTACTACCAACAAATTCAATTAATTCTTCAGCAATACTACCAGTTTGTCCTGAAGCTAAATTATCTCCACTATCTATATTATCCGTTTGTCTCAACTGATATTGAACCCAGTTGTATATTTCTTCTTTTGTTCCTCCTCCACCATTAATTTCTACTTTATAATCAAAATTATTTGTACCACCTACACTAGCTAATTGTGAAGAGGTAAAATACGTAATAGTCATTGATGTGTATGGAGAACCTGTAAAATCCGTGTCAGGAACAGTTATATTTGTATCATTACCATTGGCTAGAGGTAGTGCGAATTTTCTATATGTTAACTCTGTTAAACTTTGTTCTGTTAATAGATCATAAAAACCATATGTTTTACCTTGTTCTCTCAGATATATTTGGAAACTGGAAGTATAATTGAAATTTTCAACTGCATCCGAAGCTGAGGCATATATTTGTATACCTTCATTCATAGGGCCAGTAAATATACTATCTACTGTAGTAGTACCTGCTTGGAGATAATATGCTTGGTCTACAGAGGGATCATCAAAATTGCCCAATGTGGTTAGATTCATCCATCTTTCTGTGTATTGGTCATTATCCGCTCCTCTAACAACTGCCCATCCACCATCTCTAATCATAGCTTGGGAACCACTTTGATCCCCTCTGGATCCTGAAAAATTCCAACCATTTATAAGTTCAAATTGTTCAGTTGTAATTGATATCATAGGGAATGGAAATTTGATGAGGTTATCATCATCCTTCCATTCTTCTTTTATAAAAGAATAAAGTGCTTGCATTGATACTCCAGCTGAGGCTGTAAGTTCCCCAGATGCTGATAATTGAATAAGTAAGGAGCCGGTGTCAAATGTTACTTGGACACTCTGGGTGAGCAAATCTGGATCTGTAATTTTTGGCATTTTTTATGTTATTTTAAATGAATTAAAGTTTCTTTTAATAATTGGGTTGAAGGGAATTTTATATCTAACTTATTTTTGTAACCTTTAATAATTTTGCCAATTAATTTTTCGTTTTCCATTAGGTTAGAAAAGTCAATACCTTTTTTAGCTAATAGTTTGGCTATAATTTTAGAATGTTTTTCAAGGTGTATTAGATCATTTTCAATAATAATTTCATCCTCAATTATTTCTTCTTCTTTTATTGGTCTAGCTACTTTAACTTTAACTTTATTTTCGTTAATTGATTTATTTTCGTTACTTAGTACTTCTACTGTAACTTTCTTGCTAGTTTTGATTTCATATGTATCTTCCCAAGGAATAAAAAAAGTATCTTCAGCAATTACTTCTAATTGGACATCACCCGAGGTTTGTTCTTTAAGAATGTTTTTAAATTTAGTAACAGGGATAACACAATTACCACTACTATCAACTTGACCTTCAAACATAAGGTTCATATTTGAATTCTTAAATACTAAACGAGTATTAATATCATTTATATCTGCTCCTTCAATATCAATTTGACACTTAAAATCTTCGTTTTTATCCGTATAGAAAGTATACATAAATTTGTTTTGTTATAAATATATAAGTTTTTTTAAGAGGAATAAAAAAGAGGTTGAAATTCAACCTCTTTGAAAACAAAAGCAAGTAAAAATTATTTTTGGCTATTATATAAGGTATATAATTTATTTACTAGATTAGATTTAGTAAGTTTAGCATCTAATTTTGTATTAAACTTAACTTTAGCTTCCTCTATTATTTGTTTTTTAGTTAATTTGTTAAGTTTGCTTTTGGTAATTTTTCCTTCAAGGTGAGATTTTAGCTTTTCCATATCTTCTTTAATTTCTTTTAGAAGAGGATTTGAATCTAGTTCTTTATTATGAATTGAAACATCTCTTTCTTCTAATTGAATTGTAATTGTAGGAATTTTATTACCTAATAATCGATTCCAAAATTTTAAAATTGTCTTTTTCATTGTTATTGTAAATTTTTCATTTTTAGTTTGATAATATAGAATTTTTCATTTCTTTTAACATAAACAGTTTAATATTGATTCCTGCTTGAAAAGTAGGCTGGAATGATCTGGCTCCTATTCCACCTCGTACACTGATAATCTTCATTAGCTGATAATTGGCAACTAAGGATGGCGTGATCAAAAAATTCTCTCCATTTGTGACACCCATACGCACATTGATCTTTAAATCATACTTTGCTCTAACCATCAATGGAGCTGCTCCATACAATCCGAAAAATTCCTTCTCGTAAAATCTTGGAAGTTCATCACGCTCTTGACCAAAGAGTTCCTGGTAAAATCCCCCGTACTCAAATCCCAATTGATTTTCAAAACCAAAGGCCGTCCCTCCTTTAATACCAATATTGGTTTTCTCTACATAAGTAGTGACGTTCAACCTTTGCGCTTTTACCAGCTGAAAACTGAAAAGAAGAATGCTTATTGTGACTAACTTTTTCATTGTTATTGTAAATTTTTCATTTTTAGTTTGATAATATAGAATTTTTCATTTCTTTTAACATAACACAATATTCATATAATTCTAAGGATTCAGCAAATTTGGTCATTTCATCTAGATCGTTTAATTTTTCTTTTAAAGTAATTTCATCTGTTTGAATATAATCTTCTCTAAGAGATATATCTTTAAAAAGTGAATCTAAAGAATCCATCATTATTCTATTAGCAAAATCCACTAATTCTATTGTTTTATCATCCATATTAATTTATTTTGTGTTTATTATAAGAATTGGAATATTTTTCTCTTATTTGGTATTCTAAACTTTTTATAACTTGTTGTGTATTATTAAACTTAACTTCTGTATTAGTACCATATGCAAATAAAGGACCTATATAAGGTTTAGTTTGAGATTTGGGGAGTATTCCTCTTCCCATATATTCAAAACTTGTAATACGACGTGGGCCATCAAATGACCTAAAATCACGTTCTGATACTCGATACCATGAATTATTTTGTTGTACTTCATGTACTCCTCCTCTATCAAAAGGGTATTTTAATTCACCTGTAAAACCTTTTTTTTCTGCCATAATGAATTAAATATAATAACCTATTTTGGGGAAGACAAGCTACCTGTAAGAGATTTTTCTATTAGGTGTTTATCAATAGTTACAGCTAAGCAAAAATTGCTTAACATATTTTGGTTATGAAGGAAAACAAAATCTTCGTCAGACATTCTTTGTATTAACTCAGAAGGCCTTAAAAATTGAAAATCTTGTGGGGGTGGGGTTAAATTAATATTATTTTCCCTGTCCTCTATAAAATTTTTTGTAGTTTTTGGAACTTTTGTGGGTACTTGTTTTTGTTTTAGAGTGGACGCCAGGACGTTTTTTTCTTTTTTTTTCAGTGTAGGTTCCTCCAATAATTCCTTTAGCCATTTTCTTAATTTAGATTTAAAATTAAACATTTATTAAAATTTATTTAGAAAGTTTCCTTTCATTAATTTACTTTTTAATTTATTCATTTTTTCTTCCCTTTCCAATATTTGGGTAGCTAATTTTTCTAAATGTTTTTCCTTTGTTTTATCAAAATCGTTAACAATTTTAGAATGCTTTTTAGTATAAGATTTTCCCTTTCTCATATTCGACTAATATATTGATTTATTTCATCCTCATCATCACCTAAACCTAATTCTTTTAAACGTTGGATATGATAATCATCTACTTCCCAGTCTACTTTAGAATTATTTATAGTAGTATGATCTTCTAAACCTTCTATTTGTTTATCATTAAAAATATCACCTATGGTTAAAAAATAACAATTATAACAAAGAAGTTCAATGTTTTCTTTACTATAATTTGATTTATTTTTATCTTTAAAATGTAGTAATAAGGGCATTTTATAATCTAAAACTCTTCTTTCCTTAAACCCACACGTACTACATTCTTCTAATAAATATCCTTCTTCTATTAAACGATATTTTATTTTAGCTGGGTTAAAATTAGATGCATCTAATCTTCCTTCAATTATGTCTAATAAAGCAAAATCATTTTTTTTATTTTTTAAAAATTTGGGGATGCCTTTACCTGATTGGTTTTTATGGGATTCAAATAACCCATATATCTTAGCATACTTTTTATAATGTATATAAGAAACATGTAGATAACGAGCAGCGGATCGATTTGATAAAGTCGAGCCTTGAGCTGCTACAATTTGTTCTTTACTTAAGGGTTTAGGTGCAGGCATTTAGTTATTCATCTTCTTCATCCTTGATTGAATTAAGTATTTTGCTTTTAGAATTAAAGTTTTCATCCATGTCTATTATTTCAGCTTTAGATTGGGTTTTTCTACCTAAAATACTAGCTCGATGTTCTAAATATTTATTATAATCACTTTCTTCCATTATAATAGTTTCAGTCCAAGTATGATCTCCTTCCCCAAATTGGATAGGTACACCTTTTTTTCTACTTACCATATTACCACCCTCAGAACATTTAACACAAAAGTTATAACCATATTTGGTTTTTCTTAGTTCAGGCATATCTTCTCCACAAGTGGAGCAAGGAATCATTTCTAATTGCATTTGGGGTTTTTGTTTTACTTTTTTAATTACCATATAACTTTCATTTAATAAATATAAATATATAAAATAAATATTAGGAAGACAAATTTTTAAATAATTTCATATTCAATTTCTATATCAGAAAGCCCCCAAGTTTCATCATTTTCAGATTCTTGAAAATATTCAACCCACTTCCAAGGATCATTATATTTAGGAGGTATTTTACTTGCGTTTTTGTGAAGTTTTTTTGTATGGGATTGGGGTAAAATATTTTCATGAGACATATGATACATAGGAAGATCAAATAATGCTTCCAATTTATATCCAGCTAGTGTGACATTCTTTTGAATATTATTATCAATAATAAAATTATAAAAAATATATTAAAAAATAT
>Ga0070746_10001972_pt1 | contig 12202 bp, 13 predicted proteins | sample VirMetDEL_Mar_21_FD_77016 | JGI IMG/M metagenome (GOLD analysis project Ga0070746, IMG submission 77016) | Aqueous microbial communities from the Delaware River and Bay under freshwater to marine salinity gradient to study organic matter... | ecosystem: Environmental > Aquatic > Marine >... | reverse complement strand
TGGGCTTGCTACAAAGTTTATGGCACATCGTAAAATTGCTCATAAACTACCAAACCCAACTGATATTCTTTCCGGAAATGTTAAAGATCTTAAAGTTAAAGATGTATCAGCAATGTACTCTTTGGTAGTATCTATGTGTTATGAACTCAAAGAAGCAGTTGACAATAAAGTCGCTGACAAAAAGTTCCACGAAATGTCAGATAACTTCTTTGCGTTTATGATGAAGAACTTTGAAACAGAGATCACTGTAATGGGCGCACGTATTGCTCTTACTACGTATAACCTTCCCTTTCAGCCAACCAAGTTGAAAAACTTTGATGAGTTTTACCAACGCTACGGCAAGTACATACTTGACGCTAGTCAGGATAGCTAAGAAAGGTTACTTGGGGCCGCTACCTTTTTTTGGGCTTGGGTAGTGGCCCTCTTTTTATTCCATGAAGACTGTAATTAAAAAATATCGTCCCTACAACAAACAGGCGTTGCACAAACTACACATGGCAATGTGCAAAGATTTTGGTCGCTTGAATGTAAATTGGGGTTTTAAAACCCCGCTATTCAACCCCGGTGAAATCATAGGCGATAACGAACTTCCAATTGAGTATTGGTTCCTAAATGAGCACGATGCATTGATTTTTGGGCTCAAATATCAGGAATATAGTGGTTGACAAATTGGTTTGTTTTTGTTATAATTACATTATAGAATCAAAGCAAGGAGACAATAATGACATCGGTAACGCCAAGTACAACAGATAGCATTGAAGATAAATTTGCCAACATACTTGGGCCAACAGATCCTGCTTTAGATCGCAAGGTACGTGAAAAGCTGGTTGTTGCTCGTATTGGGTTACTGCTAAAGCAACCGTTTTTTGGCAACATGGCAACACGTTTGGTTCTAGTTAATGCAGATGAATGGTGCATGACAGCGGCAACTGACGGACGCCACTTTTATTACAATACTCGTTTTATTGAAATGCTTAGTGGTCCAAAAGAAATTGAGTTTTTGTTTGGGCACGAAGTTTTGCACTGTGTTTATGATCACTTTGGTCGTCGTGGCAAAAGAAATCCTAAACTTTGGAACATTGCTAACGACTACTGTGTTAACGCTGATCTTAAAAAACACAAAGTTGGTGAATTTATTACCAGTGTTGATTGTTTGTATGATCCAAAATATATTGATTGGGCTAGCGAAGCAGTTTATGATGACTTGCACGAAAACGCAGAAAAAATTGATATTGAAAGTTTAATCGAACAACTGCTTGACGAGCACCTTGAAGATAGTGATAGTCAAGGCGCAGGCGGTGAAGAAAGCGATGATAACAGTGAAACAAAAGGCAACGGTCGTCCCAAAGTTAGCCCAAAAGATCGTGAAGAAATACGCGAAGAACTCAAGCAAGCAATGATTGCTGCTGCAAACTCGTGCGACAATGCTGGTTCAATTCCTGCTGGTGTGCGCAGAATGATCAAAGAAATCACTGAACCACAAATGAATTGGTTTGAAATGTTGAGTATGCAATTACAAAGTCTTATCAAAAATGACTTTACATTTAATCGCATGAACCGTAAGAGTTGGCATTTAGATGCACGTTTACCTGGAATGAACTACGGTGAAGAGATTGATATTGCTATTGGTATGGACATGTCAGGTTCAATTCTTGACTCACAAGGACGTGACTTTTTAAGTGAAGTAAAAGGTATTATGGAAGCATTTGATGGATATCGTATACACATATTCTCATTTGATACCGAAATTTACAATCCAGAAAATTACACTTCCGATAACCTTAAAGACATTACCGAATACGAACTCGCAGGCGGTGGCGGTACTGATTTTGATTGTATCTTTAAATACCTTAAGAACAATAGCATTGAACCCAACAAGCTAGTTGTCTTTACTGATGGTTATCCTTGGGGTAGTTGGGGTGATCCAAACTACTGTGATACACTTTGGATTATACATGGCGATAAGGATCCTAATCCTCCTTTTGGTACATTTGCATTGTACGAACAAGCGGCTTAGTTTCTAATAGATTGCCCCAAAACGGGGCAATTCTTTTTTTACTATTAATTTTAAACTATAAGTACCATGATAGAATGGTATTAATAATTTGCACACATACAATACGAGGTATTAAATACAAGCATGGAAACAGAAAACCCACAACTCAAAATTGAAGATTTACGGATCCTACGTGAAATCGTAGAGCTATCCGTTCAACGAGGTGCATTTGCTGCAAATGAAATTGCGGCTGTAGGTGCTGCATATGATAAACTCAATAATTTTCTAGTGCATGTACAAGCAGCAGAAGAACAGTCACGGCAAGAAACTGAAAATGCATCACCGCCTGCACCAGCTGATGCAGAAGGAGACTGGGAAGTGCCTAACTCGGTACCCCCAGCTAGCTCAACAACCACAGCTAAAAAGAAAACCTCTAAAGGAGAATAATTTATGGCAGCATTTCTAAAACATATTGGTAAACACGGAGATCGAAAAGTTTTGATCTTGTTTCGAAAAGTTCCAAACGAAGGTCACATGACTCTTGTAATTTATCCACAAGTACTAAACGCAGCATGGCACGATGCTATTATGAAAGTTCTTGAAAGTGATGTTGGTCAACAAGCAAACGAGTTTTCTGAAGCATTACATCGTAGTTTGTTACCAGACGGTAGACCTATTCTTGAAACATTACACCAAGAAGGTATGATCAAAAAGATCAGAGCAGAAGATGTTGTTGTTACTCCACAAGCAGGTAGCACTGTTAAACTAAGTGAGCTTAATAGCATTCTTGATCAAATGGAAGCTGGCGAAGCAGCAGTAGAAAAAATGAAGCAACTTGACGAAAGTCGTGGAATGGTTGCTCCCGACGTTAAACGAAAAGCTGAAGCCGAGTTTAAAGCAGGTAGAGAGTTAGGTGCACCTCCACCAAGAACATCAGCACCGTTAACAGCATCAAGCGATGGAGCACTTGATGATCATGCTATTGCGTCTAATATGCTAGCACAGGCCAAGCAGATGGAAACTGAAGCAAAGTCAATGGTAGCAGAAGCAAAACGTATGAAAAAAGAAGCAGAAGCACTATCGCCATCAGTTACTGCATCTAAACAAAGTACAACCGCAACAAAGAAAACCCGTACTACTAAAAATAAAAAGGCGGTAGCGGATGCAACTCAGTGATGACTTTTTTAATAAATGGAGTCACATTGTAAACGAAGTTAATAAATCAAACGTACCAATTGAGTGTATTAAAAGACTTACGATTCGTTTGTATGGTGGGAAACGCCGTTCAATTAATATAGCTACATTGCGCAAGCAAGGTCTTGAAGCTGAAGAAATTGAGGCAGTAGTGAATCGTACTCTTACTGATTTAGGTGATGAAGTTCGCGATGTTGACTTTGTTTTAGATATCAACGCTGTGGCTGATATTGTTCAGCCCGAAACAGACAAACTTTTAAACGGTTTATAATAATAAAATGGCAGATGTAAAGCTAGTTAGTTACAGTCAAGTTCCAGCCGAAAATTCAGTTGAACTCGACGATATGCAAGATTTAATTGCATTTTGTGCCCGGGTTTCAAATCCAAGCAATCAAATGAACAGTGAAACCAGTGAGAAACTTATTAAGTATCTTATTAAACATGCACACTGGAGCCCACTTGAAATGGTGAATGCTTGTTTAGAAATCAATACTACTCGAGATATTGCACATCAAATTGTACGACATCGCAGTTTTGCATTTCAAGAATTTAGTCAACGTTATGCGGATCCTGCAGAGTTTGGAGATCAGTTTACACTACGTGAAGCTCGTCTACAAGATCTAAAGAATAGACAAAACAGTATTGAAACCAACAACATTGAACTACAACAACGATGGGAAGGTTATCAACAAGGAGTTATTAATGCAGCAAAACAAGCATACAATTGGGCTATAGAAAATGGTATTGCTAAAGAACAAGCTCGTGTAGTACTCCCAGAAGGTAATACAAAAACAAGGTTGTACATGAATGGTACATTGCGCAGTTGGATTCATTATATTGAGTTGCGCGGTGCTAATGGAACACAAAAAGAACACATGGAAATTGCACATGCTTGTGCTAAAGTAATTGCTACTATTTTTCCGTTAGCAAACGATTTGTTGGATAATGCACAATGAAAATATTAGTAACAGGTGGTGCAGGACTTATTGGACACAATGTTGTAGCTAAATTAGAAACACAAGGTCATGAGGTTTCTTGTTTAGACATTATGACCAATTATGGTATAATTAACACTGAAGAATTGCAATATTTGATCAGTGAAAGACGTAAAAAGTTTTCAGTTCCAATACAAAATGTTGACATACAAAATGAAGTTAGCATTGATAATTTGATTAATCGTTTACGTCCTGAAGTAATAATTCATTTAGCAAGTTTTCCAAGACAAAAAGTTGTAAATGCTAACCCCCAATGGGGTAGCCGTGTTATGAGCGAAGGGTTGTTAAACTTACTTGAAAGCTCTAACAAATACGGGGTCAAGCGTTTTGTATATGCAAGTTCAAGTATGGTCTATGGAGACTTTGAAAACGAAGTTAAAGAAGATGCTGTATGCAATCCAATTGGACAATACGGTATTATGAAGTTAGCTGGTGAATGGTTAGTTAAGGACTATGCTAGGAAATCAGATATGGAATACACCATCATTCGTCCTAGTGCAGTTTATGGTCCATTAGATGTTGAAGACCGTGTTGTTAGTAAATTTATGCTTACTGCAATGCGTGGTGGCACATTACAAGTTAATGGTGAACACGAAACTTTAGACTTTACATATGTTGACGATGCTGCAAATGGATTTGTTTCAGCCGCTACTAAACCTACAGCAGCAAACAAAACATATAATATTACCAAGTCGCATGCAGTTAGTTTACTCGATGCAGCAAATATGATTGTTGAAATGGTTGGAAAAGGCGAAGTTAATGTACGTGAAAAAGATGCTGACTTTCCAAGTCGCGGCGCATTGAATATTGATGCAGCCCGAGAAGATTTAAAGTTTGATCCAGTAGTTGATGTAGAAGAAGGCTTTAGACAATATTATGAATGGTTCAGCAATTCCCTTTATTGGTCTCCAAAGACAATACAACAACCTGAAGTCTGAAATACTTGATGTAACTGATTCAGTATTACAGTCAGGCCGCTTAATGGATGGTGAGTACACTCACCGTTTTGAAACATGGTTAGCTGCACGTAACGGCACAAACTATGCTATAACTTGTCACAGTGGCACACAAGCATTAGAATTTATTGCACGTTTTTATAACAAGATTTGGGAAGAGCCGCGGACTGCTGTAATTCCATCAATGACATATGTTGCAACTGCAAATGCTTTAATAAGAGCAGGCTGGGATGTAAAAATCTGCGATGTTAACACTTATGGTAACATGGAACCTCAACACAGCGAACGCATTTATCGTAACGAAAAAGAATTAGTTCACGTTGTAGTTGGGTTGTATGGTAGTGCTATAAGTGATGAATGGGATGAGATTTGGCCCGAGTTTGTTATTGAAGATGCTGCGCAACATTGGTTATCAAACAATTCAAGAAGAATGGGCAATGTTGCTGCTATAAGTTTTGATCCAACAAAAAATCTTAGCAATTACGGCAATGGCGGTGCTGTTGTTACCAACGATGAGTGGTTAAATGCTTTTATGCGAGCAGAACGTAACAATGGCAAGGATTCAGGTGCAAAGCAATCTCTTACAGGAACTAATTCAAGAATGAGCGAAGTTGATTGTGCGCAACTATTGATAAAAACAAAATACATTGACCAATGGCAAAAACGCAGAGCAGAAATTGCCAGTTACTGGATTGATAAATTTTCAAGCAAACAGGATATACGTTGTTTAATAGATCAGTCAAATTTTGATACACATTGTTTTCAAAAGTTTGTTATTGATGTGGACTATCGAGACCGTTTACAATCTAGACTTCACGAAAAAAACATTGAAACAAAATCACACTACCCTGTTCCATTACACGAAATGCCTGCATATGCAGGTCGTACTAAAGATAGTGCAATGGTTGCTAGTAGTTTGTGTCGTAGGGTTCTTAGTTTGCCTATATACCCCGAGCTTTCAGACAGCGAAGTTGAATATATTAGTGATCAAGTGATAACTTGTGTTTCATAAATGCATATGAAGCTAACCATTCCCAGTCATAACTTTTCTTTAATTGTTCAAAGTCACCGTTAACTTCATTGTAGTATTCAATTGCATCGTTTGCACCTATAGTGCTCCAATCGGCATATAATCCATTAATTTCTTTGCACCACCGTTTAAGTCTATATTCACTTTCAACATTTGGTAAATCTGCACGTAATTTTAATGCTTCTCTAAATGCAGTACGCCAAGTAACCCACGGACTTGTATTATAGTTTGCTATACCACTTAAAAGTGGAACTACTTCATGTTCGCTGTCTAGTGTAAAGTCTAGTCCTTGACCTAAATTATCAAGCACTAATTTTTTATTGTATGCGATCATTGCTTGATGACCATATTCTAAACCATTGCACGGGTTTACTGCGTTAAAAATATAATGTTTTGGTTGTTGCAATCTATCTGGTTGCCAATCCCAGTCAAAATCATCTTTAACATACAGTTTTGCAAACACTGCAAAGAACCAAGGTGTGGTGCTTGCATTTGCAGCGGCATGATAAGCTGCTACACGCCCTTTAACTCCATTAACACGAACAATACGATTGTTTACATGTTCTGTAACTGTATTTAGATGTTCCCAGTTGTAATCAGCATTTGGTTCGCCATTGCTAATAAAAACAATATCAAGCGGATAGTCTTCTAATTGTTCTTGATGCTGCATATTGATGTAAGGGTAATCGTATAGTTGTGTGTGCAAGTGTGCTTTTACTGCTTGAGGCACTATAACTGTACTGCCTCCGGGCGACAAAGGAACAATTGTTTTGGTCTTTTCAGTCCATAATGATACTGTTGGAATTTTTAATTGTGTTACGGGCAATTCTGTTGAAGCAGGTGGTGGAGTAAAATTGTCATTGTTAACTGTTTTAAATACAGCAAGCGGCCCAACAAAATCTTTCTCTTTTATTGCCTGTACATGAGTATCATAGTTGTGTACAATTTCATAAGGTGGCATACGAAATGCCGCTTGTGCATCGTTAAACTTCAAACCCAACCATTCAAGATCTTCAACATTGTTAATTTTATCTTTTACACTCGGAATGTGTATAAAAAATGTATCGCCATATTTTTGTTCGTCGCTTGGAAAAACATGTATTACATTTTCATCCCAGATATCTGGGTGCCAACTAAAATCAAATCTATGATATATTACAACACTACTACACACCCATAAAAATTCTTCTGTTGAATCATTGACTATTCTTTTTATTGTATCTAAATAACTGTTGAAGTATCGAACAATTTTTTCAGCTTCAATTGATTGAGCTGTGTTTAATGTTGTTCTTCCATTGTTCATATCAATAAGCACTCGTGGCGCACTGGTTCCTACTCTTGGTACAATTTGATCATGATAATTAGTATCACTATAACCTGACTTTGGTACAAGATATGTTCCGCTGTTCTTTTGCCATTGACTGGGCCATGCATGCAATTGATGCGCTTCCCATGGTTTAGGCTCCCAAAGAAAATCAAAGTCACTGTAGTCACATAAGTAATTTACAATCCAGCAAAACTTTGTTTTTGACTTTTGTTGGGCGTCTTCAATTGATGACGCAGGTTGAATGTGATCAAATAATCTTGGATTTATACCAATATAAAAAATATCAAACATAGGTTCTCTTGTGATACGTATTGACGAAATTTATTCAAATACTTTCCTACCGCTAATTGCAAAAAAACATAATCATGCCATGCACTGGTTTGATCCATTTGGTTCTACTAAGCTGCAAGACTTGTGTTCTGCTCCAGCAATCAATAATATGAATAATGATGCTATTAGATACTTATTCTGGGATCAGGAGCCATTGTACAAAAAGGAACTCGATTGTATTTTACCTAAGTTTGATAGTGTTTATGATGGCAAGCTAGTGCTGGTAACCAGTGAAATGGATAGCGAAGCAGTTGAATATGCTAACAACAAATACGGCGCACACCATTTATATTATTTCTTTCATGGGTGGGCTGCACTTGATTGGTTTAGAGGATATGATAAAACATTTCTAATAGATCCTCCCCAACAAAGGCAAATTAAAAAAACATTCATTGCCCCTAATAGAATTATTGCAGGAGAAAGACAACATCGTTTAGAAATGTTGTATTACATTTTTAAAAACAGGATGTGGGACAATCATATTAGTTGTCCCTTGACATGCCCTGCAGAAAACATAAACATTTATGATGCTGTACAAGTATTAGCAGACAAGTATCCTGATATTGAACAAGTAATGATATCAGCACCTTTACCAATGCAATTTAAACATGAAGAAAATCATCCTATGCACAGTTGCTGGTTAAGTTTATTTGATGAAAGTGCTGAAAGTTTACTTTATCTAGTAACTGAAACAGTTGCTACTGGTCAGCGGTTACACTTAACTGAAAAAACATTTAAACCAATTGCACTAGGAATGCCGTTTATTATTGTAGGCACTAAAGGCAGTTTAGAATACTTACGCAGTTATGGATTTAAAACATTTGATAGTATTTGGGATGAAAGTTATGATTTAGCAGACGACAATGTACGTATAGAGCGTATTGCTAGTTTGTTAACAAGTCTTAACGAATTGTCAGATTCGGGTAAACAAGATTTATTTGAAATGGCATTACCAATTATAGAACACAATTATAATCATTTTTACAACGGTGGCTTTGAAAAAATATTATGGTCAGAGTTACAAGATGTAATAACTACTATACAAGACGGAGGAATATAAGTGAACCTATGGGATAGTATTAATGGTAGTGTATTAAAATCACTGCCAAATCCAGCAAGTGGCTATGAACAATTTATTGATATACCTGAGTTTACATTTTTGGGTGTAAAAAATCAACCAGACTTTGGACACATTAAAATTTGGTTTCATGGAGAAGATAAAACAATTGAACTTAAAAGTTTAAAAGAGTATTTGTTACAATACCGAGATACTGTTATAAGTTACGAACGTGCGATTGATGTTATGTATAATCATTTAATGGATGCTTATAAACCTTTTAGATTACGTCTTGAAATTGCATTTCGTCCCAGGGGCGGCATTAGTAGTAAAATGGTAGCTGACAGTGACTGGGGTCACTTGGGCGGCAGCGATACACTTTGGCAACATCACAAGGATTAACATGACTATTGTAAGCAGCTATACAAGCTGGCAACCACTTGAAGAAGTTATTGTAGGAAGAGCATACAGTCCAGACTACTTTGATTTTATTGATAACGTGCAAGTAAGAAATCAATTACAACAAATACTAGCAGAAACAGAAGAAGATTTAAACAATTTACAAAAAACCATTGAGCAGTTTGGTGCAACTGTACGAAGACCTAATTTACCTGACAAAGATCATTTTCAGTTAACACAGTCACTTGGACATGGTGCACCATTGCCTCCATTAACACCAAGAGATTGGCAAATTACACTAGGCAATCAATTGTTGCGTGTGTTGCCAGTTGAAGAGCTAAACACAATTTGCAATGATTATTCAACACAACAACCATACAGTGTAGTAGATCCACACGGCGGAACTTGGAAGGAAGATTGTATATTAAATGGCGCTAGTGCTAGTTGTATTGTACGTGTGGGCAAAGATGTATTTTTTGATAACAGCGATTATCTACGTCCTGAACAAACACAATGGATAGTTGACAATGTACTTGACGACAGATATCGAATTCACGAAGCAGTTACTGACGGCCACGGCGATGCAGTGTTTGCTATATTAAAGCCTGGTGTTATACTATCTAGTAAACACGATGATACTCTTGACTTAGCCAAAGATTTTCCAGGCTGGGATGTTTGTAAAGTTTGGGATAGTTCTATTTGGGCAGCACTGGAAGTTAATAAGTTTAAAAGAGAAAACTTTAATGGACGCTGGTATGTACAAGGACAAACACCAACACCGGAATTTACTAACTTTGTTGATAGTTATTTGTCTAAGTGGACAGGGTTTGTTGAGGAAACAGTGTTTGATGTTAATTGTTTGGTGTTAGACGAAAGCCACGTTATCTTTAGTGCATACAATAAACAAGTATTTGATTACTGTAAAAAGCATAGCATTGAACCTATTATATCTGAGCTCAGACACAGTTATTTTTGGGATGGCGGCGTTAGCTGTTGTACACAAGACATTAGACGCAAAGGCGGACTTGAAGATTACTTTTCTTGACGTTCGAGTAATTTTTCCCAAGTATCGTCGGGTCCTGTTACTGGAACTGGCCAAACATTTGGATTGCCTTTTGGAAATGCAATTACACTAAAAATTGCACCATTGCCAAAGTGATTATCCGTATTTTTATTAAAGTTATCTGGATTGTAATTTCTAACAACACACCATCCCATTGAGTAACCTAGCTTGTCAAGGAATGTGTATAGTTCAGGCATGTTGCTACTATCTTGTGCTTCAAAATAAATCACTGGTTGATATTTTTTAATAGTTTTTCTTGCACCTCGAAACACCATTGGTTCGTGTCCTTCAACGTCAATTTTCATAATATGCGGTGGGGGTATTTCTCCCTTGTCAACAAGTGTATCAATTTTAAACATTTGTACCGATGTGCCGTCTTTGGTTCCTACTGTTGATTCACCGTAGTTACTAATTTCAGTTGTGTTAATAGTTTCAACATTTGTCATTCCGTCATGATCGCTGATCGCTACATTATAATAATTACAGCGTGGATTATCCTGCAGATTCATACGTAACAAATCATAGTGTTGTGGATTTGCTTCAAACGAGTGTACGTTTTTACTTTTACTAGCAAACGCTAGTGCATGATATCCAAGATTTGCACCTATATCATACACTACAGTATTTTCAGCAATTAGTTGCAATAACACATCAATTTCAACTTGTTGGTATTCTCCATACATATATAAACTTACACTAATAGTTGAATCATATCTATAGCATATAAATCTATTAGAATATTTTGTAGGTACAACGTGTGTAAAATCACTTAGCTGCATACTTTTACCTTATATTTTTGTTCAAAACGATCAGCGTCTGTGCGATCGTTTACAATTGGTTCGCCTCGAATATTTAAACTTGTGTTTAGCAACATAGGGCATCCAGTTTCTTGGTACCAACGTTCTAGCAGTTTCCGAAAGCCTGTGTTATCCTTGTGGCTAACAGTTTGGACTCTGCTGGTGCCATCGGCGTGGACAATCGCAGGATATAAGTCTGGAAATCTGCATTCGCTTGTAAACTGCATATAAGGTCCTGTGCTTCCTCTGAAGTAATCTCTGGCATGCTCTTCAAGAATGGCTGGCGCAAAAGGCCTGAACTGCTGGCGCTTTTTAATTGCATTGACTCTATCTTTGATATCGCTCCCCCTGGGATCAGCAAGTAGGCTGCGATTACCAAGGGCACGAGGGCCAAACTCAGCCCTGCCACTGGCAACACCCACAATTCCTGTAGTTTTAAGTTCTTGTATGATTTCTTCAACTGGGTATTCTCCCGGAATGTTATGTCCTATATAAGCACCTTCCCAATTAAGTTTTTTTCCATAAGCCAGTGCCGCGGCTCCTAAACTGCTGCCTGCATCGCCTGGGTTTGGCATAATCCAAATGTTTTTAAAATAATTGTTAAGGTTTCTATTTGCTAAACAGTTAAGAGCTACTCCGCCACTGTAAACTAAATTATCTTCGCCAGTAAGATGTTTAGCACGTTGCATAATGCTGTTGATAATTTCTTCTACTAGATACTGTCCACTAGCAGCTAAATCTTCATTTCTTGCCCCATCTGCAAAATTAGGATCCATGCCAATGTGTAGATTTTCTTTAAAAGTTACCTTGTCGGTATCATCAATAAAAGTATCATACATTTGTCCTGTGTGTGCTGCAATATTACCATATGCTACCATGCCCATAGTAATGTATTCTTCGTGTAAAGGGTGCAAGCCTACACGTTGAGTTAATGCACTATAAAACAATCCTACACTGTGTGGATATTTTTGTCGCCACAATCTTTTATATTTTGCGCGGCCCTTTTTGTCATACCAAGCACGATATATTGATACAGTGTCTAGTTCTCCTATTGCGTC
>Ga0070746_10001970_pt1 | contig 12206 bp, 5 predicted proteins | sample VirMetDEL_Mar_21_FD_77016 | JGI IMG/M metagenome (GOLD analysis project Ga0070746, IMG submission 77016) | Aqueous microbial communities from the Delaware River and Bay under freshwater to marine salinity gradient to study organic matter... | ecosystem: Environmental > Aquatic > Marine > Coastal... | reverse complement strand
CACTCCGCCAACGTTTAAGTGGTTTGAAATAGATGATTTAACAGCTGGAAGCACGTATGACTGGAATGCCTTGTGGGGTGGAGCTACTTCAATAAATGTAAGTGGTGGAACAGGTTTACCTAGCTACGTGAGTAGCGTAAGCCGCATTCATAATGCTGCCTCTGGAACAGGATCTATAACCTTAGTGTTTGACGCGCACAGCACGGGAACTGATATTTATAGAGCTATTAGACTTGGTATTACGCATCCAGATATTACTTCTACTAGACCTGACCATGAAGTTCAAATAAAACAACCAAATTCAGCATTGTAACATGGCAATAATAAACTTAGAACTAGGATATGACGTTAACGGTATAATTCAAAAAGGAGATACCGTGTACGCGTGCACACCATCTGCAAGTGGTGACTTTTCGTACCAAAGCTTAGATAACACAACTAAGATAGGTACATGCTACTCTATATCAGCTACATCTATAGAAGTTGATACTGGTGCTTTAGCTATATCACTACCTACAGCTAGCGACTTTATATTTTTCAGTAAAGATAATCAAACTCATTTAAGCTCTTTGAAAGGTTATTATGCAGAAGTAGAGTTTACTAATACATCGAAACAATATTCAGAGTTATTTAGCGTAGGCGCTCAAGTAGTAGAAAGCAGTAAATAGAGTGTCTAGAGTGTAACTATATATAAATAAATTAAATTATGGCAAGAGGAAGTTTAAAAGATCCATTTAAAAAAGTATCTGGTTCTCAGATAGGTAGCGCCGCTGGTGTGGCATTAGGGTCAATAATACCTGTGGTTGGCACTGCTATAGGCGGGGCTGTCGGTGGTGTTCTTGGAGGTTTATTTGATAGAAATAAAAACGAAACTCAAGCAGGACCATCTGCCGCAGAATCTCAAATGCAAAAAAGAATGAAGCAGTACGAGCAGTCTCAATTTGTTGGTACCAACCCATACGAAGATATGACTGTTAATCTTCAAGCTGCAGAGTTTCAAAGACAACAGCAAGCTCAAGAGCAAGCTGACATACTTGCCTCGCTACAAGGAGGTGCTAGTGGCGCAGGCGCAGCCGCTTTAGCTACGTCCTTAATGAGATCAAGCTCTCAAAAACAGAGACAAGTAGCCGCAGATATAAGCAAGCAAGAACAACAAATAAAAATGCAGAAAGCAGCAACTGATGTTCAGCTTCAGCAAGAAAAGCAAAGGTTTGAGCAAGGAAAACTCGAAACTCTACTAGGTATGGACATGGGTAGAGTTACAGCTGAAGAGCAAGCTAGATTAACAGAAGAGCAAGGTAAAATGGACAGAAGATCACAACTGCTTGGTGGTGTAATGGGTTTAGGTGGAACTGTATTATCAGCCGGGCTTTCCCAAGGAGGATTTTTAAGATAAATAAATATGGCGAATCAAGCATTAATAAACGCGGCGCAAAGAATGTACAGCGTAAAAGCAGCTAAAGCGCAAAAAGATATTACACCTATAATATCTGGAGCTACAATGGCTACCGGAGCTGTAATAAAAGCTTTAGATCAAAAGCAAAAAGATCAAAAAGAAAAAGCAGCTAAAAAAACAGAAAGTTTTAAAGAAATAATATTAAAAAGCGATAAAGCTAGGCCGGAATTAACAAACGCATTAGAAGAGCTTCAAGAAGAGTATTATCAAAACTTAAAAACATCTGGTGGTCTTTTTAGAAGTAAAGAAAAAAAATCTGCAGCTACAGAGAGAAACAATCAAATATCAATGACGCTGAAGGCTTGGGAAGAAGATTTAACGGCTAGAGATTTAAACGTCAAACAACCAAGCAGCACGTCTGACTTCAATGGAGTAGTTGAAAAAGGTGAAGATGTCAGCTACAAGGACGATACGTTAGCTGATAACCTTATATACAAAGAAGATGGTATATATACCACTAACTTTAAGGGCGAAGAAGTTAGATTGCTCGATTACAAACCTCCTACTCAAAAGTTTACAGAAGGATTTGGTAAAATGATCGATGCTAGAAAAGACGCAATATCGGCTGGATCTACTGGTTTAACGTGGGACTTTACTAAAGATAGACTAGCCATTCAAGTCGACGCGTTAATGGAAGACGATAACTATGGTTCGCTGCTATTTGATAATGTAGGTAGCTTTAATTGGGCTACAGAACAACTAAAGCAAGAGTTTCCTGACGCAAACTTAGATGATCCTAATGTAGCCGCCGAAAAACGAGAAGAGCTTAGGATGATGGTTAAAGCTAATCCAGATAAGTACAAGCAAGAATTTAAAGATGACGTTATTAGAGCTTACGAAAACGACTATAATGACGCCGCTAAAAGATCTACTACAACCTCTACTTCGTCTGGTAGAACACCAACGCCTTTATCAGAATCTAGAATAGTTCAAATCGATATATTTAAAAACAGTGTTAAAAAAAGCGCTGAGTCAGGCTCAGATATAATTTTTCCAAACGGGGAAATAGGTAAGATTACTGCTGGAGGTAATATACAGTTGTATAGTAGTAAAGGAGAAAAGCTAGAGATGAAACCTATCTCTTTAGATGAAGCTATGGACAGGGCTAAAATCCCACTGGACATGAGAGGTGATGTTAAACCGCTTAAAAGCACAATTTCAACTAGAGGCGGAGCTTATAACCCAAAATCAAGCAAAGAGAAAAACGACCCTTTTAATCCAAATAATTAAATAATATGTACGAATTAAACGGAGAAGAAGTTACCTTAGAATTTTTACAAGGTAAGGCGCAAGAGTATGGCATGGATATTGATTCATACCTGGAAACTATGAAAAAGAAAGGTCTTGTGGAAAAGACAAACGGCTCTCAGACAGAGGATGCAACTGCGGAGCCAGTAAATACGGCATCCAGCTTGGAAGATACTTCTTTGGAATTACCAGAAATTGAAGAGTTTGATCCTAGCAAAACTGACTTAACAGTCGGTAGCAACGTAAGGTATATGGCTGGAACTGAGAGTTTACCAGATTTTAGTAGAAATATACTTCCTAACCTCTACGAGATATACAGAGAGCAAGACTTAAAAGAAGCACCTATAACTTTAGACAATCCTAAAAACACGTTTAAAGTTGATGAAAGGTTTGATAGGAAAAATATCGAAGAGTTAAAGCAGCAAATAATACCAGACTTTAAAGTAACATACTCAGCAGGAGGAACAACGGGTACCGGAGGTTATTATACATCACCAGTAAAACTGACTCCCGAACAAGCTGAGAGTAATAGGCTTGTAAAAGAAGAAATACAAAAACAAAAACAATTTGGTAAGAATCAAGTAAGAGATATTAGTTTAGCTAACTTTTTTTCTCAAAGCTTAATGATAAAAGAAATAACCAAAGAACTAAGCATACAAGAGTTTGCTGCTAAAAACCCTAGCGGTGGTGATCTAAGAAAAGCGTTTAAATCATATTTTGAAAATCTTCCAGAAGAAGTAACAAATGGTATAAATCAAAAAGACGCTGATGAAGTGTTCCAAGATGTTTTTGCTCATCTTCAAGATAGAGAAAAGCAAACAATAAAAAAACAAACAGAGCAAATAGCTGTTGATGACGCTATCTCTAAAGGTGTTCCTTTACAAGAACTTACAGATTCTTTAAACGAGTCTATAATAAAAACTTACGGCGGAGACAAAAACTTCAAAGAGCAACAGTTAGCTTTTATAAATGAAAAAGAAAGAAAGTGGGGTAAAAAACTAATATCAATGTCTTTAGAAGAGTATGAAGACATGATGAAAACAAAAGCTAAAATTATAGATGACTTATACTACGAAGATGAGGTTATTGAAGATTATTTACCAGGCGGAGAAGTAGTTAGAAGAAGAACAGGTAAAAGAATACCTAAAGAAGAAGAATACAAAATGTTTCACGATCTTGTTCTTGGCCATAACATAGAAAATCCTTCTAGCTCCGAAGCTACGGTTGGAACTCAAGAAATAACAGATTTATACAAAACATTTTTATCAACTTACAAAAATACTTCATTAGGTAGTTTAGAAAAAATAAACGATAGATTATTAATAGAAGAGGCTGGCTATGATATAGAAGGTAAGCAAAAAATTGATGTTAAAGTTACTGATCCTGCTTTAATTGAAGCGCTGAGTCTTCTTCAGCACACAGGTGAAGTTAAAAAGACTGATAAAACCGGTAGGTTTGAAGTAACTTTAAATGCTTTAACAGCAGCTAGTGCTGATGGTAATAAGTGGTGGAGTATTGATGCTCAGATATTTGATGAAAAAATTGACGAACTAGCTCCAGCCGATGGATTTGAAGGAAAACCATACTCTAATGGTCAAGAGTTTTTAGATTATTTAAACGTAAGAAGAAGAAGAGGAGCAAGTATAAAAGCTGAAAAAGCAGCTTTGTGGAAGTTGTATCATTTAAATGAAGATATAACATCTATAGGAGATAACAGATGGGGTAGATTTTTTCAATCTACTTTAGCTGGGCTTGGTGTTGATGAAGAGAATATACCTAAAGTTATAGGCTATACCGACGCTAAAGTACAAGATGTTATTTCTCAATCTATACTTCCAGACATGGGTAAGTTTGGATCTTACGATCCTGAAACTGGCGTAGGATTAAGCGAGGATCAGTCTAGGTATCTTGAGAGAGACTTTTCAGACAAATTAGTAGAAACAGCTGGTGGATTAACAGGTATGACGCCTGGTTTAATAGGGTTAAATAAAGTTCAAGGTGTTTTAGGCATAAACAGATTAATAGGTAGCTTAATGGCGCCTAAATACTTTGTTAAAGGCAAACAGCTTAGTAACACATCGATCAGCAAGTTTGCTTTATCTAAAGGTAAAAGTGTAGACGACTTGGTTACTCAAGGTGTTGTCACTAAAAGATCAGCAACTAATTGGGAGAAAGCTCAAGCTTTAGTTGTAGGTGGTATCGCTGAAGATGTTAAGATGAGAGAGGGTATGGGTGCAATAGGCATGCAACAGTTTGAAAGAGGTGTTGGTTTTGGTTTTTTCGTTGGATCTAGATTATTACCGTATGATTTTAGAACTTTTGAGGTTTTTGGTAAGAAAAGAAATCAATTGAATACGTTTCTAAACTTAACAGCTAAAAATGGACCTGCTTTTGCTATTGCTGCGGAAGCCGGTGAAGCTATAAACGCTACTATTGAAGACTTACAGGGTAATCAAGAGTTCATGACGTTTGTCAAGAAGCACTGGGGAGATTATGGTGAAAATTTAGAAAGAACTATATTACACTTAATTACAGGTACTAGCTTAGGTGCTTTTCATTTAAAGAAAAACGACGTAAGAACAACTGAGCAGATTTCGCAGTTCAATCAACTAGCGGCTCAAAAAATGATAGTATCAGAATCTTCTTTGAAAGAAAAGGCTATAGAAGAAGGAATAAAAGTATCAAACGAAGAGGCTTACGCGGCTTGGCTGAATAAAAAGTATAGTAATAACGATCCTTTAGCAATGGAAGCTATTAAATATCAGCAAGACTTTATGATGTCCATGGAGTACTTAAGCAGGGTAAATGACATAGATGCTTGGACAGACCCTGTTAAAGGTCAAAAACTTTGGAATGAATATTTTGAACCTGTAAGACAAGAGTTTTTACAACAAGGTAAAGAGTTGGTAGTTAAGTTTAGCGACAAGCCACTAAGGCAGGAGTATATAGATGCTGACGGTAAAATAGGCTATAACGAATCTTCTGCTTTATATACTAGAATTTCCGCGAAAGAAGGTGGAGCTGGAAAGGCTATAGTTGAGGTATATATACCAGCTGGTAAAGGTAGAGGTACTGCTGGTCATGAAATGTTACATGCTTATCTTGATTTAATGTTTGATGGCAAGCCTAAGTTGAAAGAGGCGTTTGAATCTAGTTTAAGAGAAACTTTACAAAAAGTAACGTTATTAAACGGTGAAAGTCTTTTTAACGCTATAGTACAAGATCAAGCTTTAGTTAAAAAAGGCAAAGACGGTAGTGTTGATCTAGCTGCTACCAAGCAAATTAGATTTGAAGAGATGATGGCTTATACAGCTGAATACTTGGCTAAAGCTGAAAATCAAAACTTATATGATAGTAGAACGCTATCTACAATAACTAAGTTTTTTAACAACTTCTCTAAAAGCAAAACAGGTAAAAATGCAGACTTATATACCGGTAAAGATTTAGTTAATTTATTAGCTCACTACGGAAAGACTGGTAAAGTTTCTGATCTTAAAAAGCTCGAGCAATACGTTGAGCTTGGTGTTGAAACAAGTGACGTTTTAGCTAGTGCTGCTGAAGGTAAAAAAGAATTAGTTACTAAAGTTATAAACGATTACAGTAATTTTGCTAAAGAAAAAGGTAAAGAAAATACAGAGCTGTTTAAAGCAAAGCCTGAAGGTTACAAAGAGTTAATGGCAAAAAACGTTGAAGCTATTAGAGATGCTAAAAACAACATTGAAACCATAGAAAAAGCTATGGATCAAGGTAATCCTAGAGTAGAATTAAACAAGTATCTTTATGAGCAAATGATTGATCCCGCTACTAAAGAGATTTCTTTTAGACCTAAGTTTACTAAAGAGCAAATAAACAAAGAGCTTGCTGAAGGTAAAGGCGAAGCTAAAGACGCTATATTTGAAACTCAAAGACAAGTTATGAATAGTGCTCTTATAGAAAACTTAATAAAACAAGGCGTCGTGGGTAATCAAATACCTAAAGGCGGACTAGCTGAAATTGAATTTGTTGAAGCTGTTAAACAAAGATTAGAAAATAAGTTTAGAAATGAGTTTAATCCTGAAATAAACGACAATGTTTTTGGTTGGTTTACAGGCACCAGTGGTGGTCAAGGTAAATCTATTATATTTAGAGCCAAAGGCGATGTAATGAACAAGTATAACAAGCAGGTTAAACTTGTTTCAAAAGAAGTTATAGAAGGTTTTGATAACATGTTTGCTGATAACACTGGTGGTGCTGGAGAAGGTTTGATTGGTGGTGAAGCTCCACTAATTAGACAAAGATTTACTGAAACTGTAGAATACAAGCAAGAGGCGTTAGATATTATAGAAAACGCTGCTATTAGAGAGAACATAGATGTTGATGGATTAACATACAAAGATGTTAAAAATTTAGTAGCGGGCCAAACTTTAACAAACGGCAAAGTTCCTACATCTGCTAAAAATGTTGAGGCTACAGGTCCGCTCAAAGATATACTAGAAGTAGTAGGTGAAAAGCATGGTATACCTTTAGAAAGAATACTAGCTAACCAAACTTTAACTAGTGGCATGAGAAATAAAGCTAGAGAGGTTATATTTGAGGAAGCTAGACAAAAAATAGACGCACTGCCGGAAGGAACAACGCCTAGCGGTAAGTCTACCGGTATTGCGAACACAAAGTTAGGAGAGTTTTATGTAAAAGGCGAGGCTGTTAAAATGGCCGAGACTGGAAGTAAGCAGGGCTTAGCAGAGCAAACAAAGCAAGATATACGCAAAAACGACTTTTTAGAAATGTTTGGCATAAAGCCAGACGGAACAATGCTTAGCGGCACTAAGTTTGATGGCGCTATAAGAGAGTATTTAAAGCAAGAAGCTTCTATTATAGCTAATCAGGCTGCTAGACAGCACGCTGGTAAACCAGAAGCTAAAATAGGCGAAGGTAGAAGCATTAAAATGGCCACTGTGCTACGCGATAATTTTATAGAAAAGTTTTCAGAATTAAACGTAGAGCAGATTCGTGATAAATTTTTATACAGATACCACAATGTTGAAGAGGCTTTAACTAAAGCAGAAAAAGATTTTTTCAAAACATCTAAGTTTGATGAAGTTTTCCAAAACAGAGAAGACGCTATTGCTTTTGCGTTGATGGAGTCTAGAGTTGTAGCAGGTAAAACTAAGCAGTTTCAGTTTGAAGGCGCACTAAGAGGTGACAAGTATAGCGACATAACTCTTAACAACGGCTTAAAGATAGACGGTAAGAAAATAAATCTTCTTGACATAAGCGCTACAACTAGAAGGCAAGACGGCCAAATAGTAGTAGACGTACCTAAGGTAAAAGAAATGATAAAACATTCGTTGAACGTCGCTGAGCTTTTACCAGCTTCTTTATCTAAAAACAAAAGTTTGTTTACTGAAATGCTATTTATGCACCGCAGGACAAACCTAGAAGGTTATTCTAAAGAGTCAAAGGCTAATAGGTTGGCAGAGGGTAAAAAAGATATTATAACAGAAACTGGAGAATCTGTAGCTGGCCTAGATATTACTAGAAGTAAAGATAAAGCTGTTAGTAGAGCTGGACTAAAAGAATTAGTAGAAATATGGAAAGACGTTGTTATTGAATTTAATTCAGCTACATCACAAGTTACCGGCGCTAAAAACATGCGTAAAGCCAAGACAGATCTTGAAAGAGAGCAAATAGCTGAAAAGTATTTTAGCCAGCTTAGCGAAAGAAGCAAAGAGTCTGTTTATGACGCTATGGGTAAAACGCTAGAGTACTACGTTAAAGAAGCTAAGACTGAAGCAGAGTTTTTAAGTAGAGCTGAATATGTTATGCGAGGCATGAGGTCTAACAGTGATTTAAGGTTAGGCTTTAGACAATTAGCTCAAGTTATAGCTGTATATAAAGGCAAAGCTATATTTGATGCTAATCAACTAAAACTAGAGCACCTAAAGACTAGCGCGGCTCAATCCTATAAAGCTGGTCAACTAATAGTAAGTGGACAATGGAGTAGTATGGGTAAGGAGAGTCTCAAAGATTTTGTTGGGGTTATAGCGCCTAGAGAACTATTGGATATTATAGATGCCAAAGGAGGTAAGACAAACATGGAGGCTTTATATAGAATGGCTATGCTAGAGCCTACAACTCTAAAAGATTTTGTAACTATTGAATCTGGTGGTAAAGAAAATTTATTAGACTACGTATTAAGAGAAGGTAAAAAACAACTATCAAGAGACGCTATTAAAGAGTCGTTAGGCGCTAAAAAACTTTTAGAAGCAGCCAATAAAAATATAGAGAACGGTACGGGTATTAAAGTAAAGCTTGATGCTCAAGTGGCCTCTAGGACACAAAAAGAAATCGACGCGGCCTTAACCCTTGGTAGAGTAGCTAACAAAAAGTCTAGAGGAGGATCTTTCTTTGATTTTGACGAAACACTAGTTGACAAGGGTAAAAACTTTATAGTTGCTACCAAAGGTAATCAAACTGTAAAAATTAGTAGCGGTCAATGGCCTTTGCAGGGCCCTAAGTATGCGGCTGAAGGCTGGAAGTTTGATTTTAAAGACTTTGTTAACGTTAGAGGTGGTGTAGAAGGACCACTGTTTAAAAAGTTTAAAGAGCGATTAAATAAGTTTGGTCCAGAACATATGTACATTGTCACCGCTAGACCGGCTGAATCTGCACCTGCCATACACAGTTGGCTCAAGTCAAAGGGCGTTGAAATACCATTAGAGAATATAACAGGTTTAGGAAACAGTACGGGCGAAGCTAAAGCTTTATATATGCTTAAAAAGTTTTCAGAAGGTTATAACGACATGTATTTTGTTGATGACGCTTTGCCTAATGTTAAAGCTGTAAAAAATGTATTAAGCCAGTTAGATATTAAATCAGATGTACAACAAGCAATAGCAAGTAGAGACTTTAACAAAGAAGTTAACGACATACTAGAGTATTCGCTAGGAATACAGTCAAAAAAAGTCTTTTCAAAAGCAGAGGCTAAGGTTAGGGGTAAGGACATTAAGCGACGTAGATTCTTCATACCTGACACAGCTGCTGATTTAGAGCTACTTCTTGAGCCAATGTACGGTAAGGGCAAGCAAGGTGTTAAAAATAAAAAATGGTTTGAAGAAAACTTTATAAGAAAGTGGGAGAGAGGTATAAATGATTTTAATAAAGCTAGGCAAACTATTACTAACGACTACATGTCTTTACGTAAGAAAAATAAAGATATTGTTAAGCAACTTCCAGAGGCTGTTGAAAACACAAACTTCACGCTTGATCAAGCTATTAGAGTTTATATTTGGAACAAGAATGGATATACAATACCTGATCTTGCTCCAACAACTCAGCAAAAGCTAGTTAAGCATATTATAAACAATCCTAAGCTACAAGCTTACGCAGAAAGCCTAGCTAAACTAACTAAGGTTGAAGGCGGCTTAAAAGAGCCGTCTGCCGAGTGGTGGGGCGAAACTATAGCTACGGAAATACAAGATCTTGGGAAAGGTATTGGGCGTAAAAAATACATACAAGATTTTATAGACTCTAAAAATGAAATATTCTCAGAGTCTAATTTAAACAAAATGGAGTCTAAGTTAGGTTCTAACTGGAGAGAAACTATTGAAGATATGTTCGATCGTATGGAAACAGGTAGAACTAGAAGTATGCGAATAGGTAAAACTGGAAATGCTTTAATGAATTATCTTAACGGTTCAACTGGCGCTATTATGAACTTCAATACTAGGTCAGCCGCACTTCAGTTAATATCTACAGTTAACTTTGTTAACTCTTCTTTCAACAATCCGCTTATGGCTGCTAAGGCTTTTGCTAATCAACCTCAGTATTGGAAAGACTTCATGACAATAATGAACTCTGACATGTTAAAGCAAAGACGTCAAGGATTAGAGATAAACGTATCTGAAGCTGAGCTTGCCGCCGTAGCATCTCAAAGTAAAAATCCAGCAAGAGCTGTGTTAGCCAAAATACTAAAAGCAGGTTATTTACCTACAAAAATAGCAGATAGTTTTGCTATTGCTTCCGGTGGCGCTACGTACTATAGAAACGCTATAAACAAATACATGAAAGAAGGTTTATCTAGAGCTGAAGCTGAGCGTAAAGCTTTTGTAGACTTTCAAGCTATAGCAGAAAGAACACAGCAGTCTAGTAGAGCCGATCTACTATCTAAGCAACAAACGTCGTTTGAAGGTAGATTAATATTAGCGTTTGCTAACACACCTATGCAAATGAATAGGATAATGATGAAAGACGTGTTAGATATAAGTAAAGGCAGGTACAAAGGTTTTTATGGCGAAGGATCTTTAACAAGTAAAATGAGTAGAATTGGCTACTACGGGTTTGTACAATCTTTGATATTTGCTGGCTTACAGTCAGGCGCCTTTGCTTTAATGACAAATTCTGATGATGAGAAAAAAATAGCTGAATCAAAGCTTAGCATGTTAAATACTGTTGCTGACTCGTTTTTAAGGGGCATGGGTATACGAGGCGCTGTAGTTAATGGCATTAGACTTGCTATTCAAGAGTTTGTAAAGCAAGACGGCAAAAAGTACAACGCAGATTATAGTGAAGTTGCTGAAAAACTACTTAATATATCGCCAACGGTTGGCTCTAAGTTTAGTAAACTTGACGCGGCTGGTAACACTTATAATTATAATAAAAAAGTTATAAAAGAAGAAGGTCTAACTTTAAATGGACCTTTACTAGAAGCTGGTACTCAAGTTATAGAATCTACAACAAACCTACCTCTCAACAGGTACTATAAAAAAGGCAACAACATACAGAACGCTTTAGATGATAGTTATTACAATTGGCAGAGAGTTTTATCAGCTTCTGGTTGGAACGTTTGGGGATTAGGTGAGGGTAAAGACAAAAGTAGAGTTAGAATTAAAAACAAGGGCAAAGAAACTGAGTACACTAAGTATCTAACTAAAGAAGACTTGCGTAGAGAGCAGGTTGAAGAAGAAATTAAAAAAAGAGAAAAAAAAGAAAAAAGAGCTAAGCAGCAAAGATGCACTAAAGTAAAATCAGATGGTACAAGATGTAAAATCATGGTTAATAAACCAAAATCAAGGTGTCACTATCACGATTAACATGTAATAATAAAATAATGGCAACGGTTGACAAAGAAATAGCATTAATGCAGCAGAGAATGGATCAGATGGATAAAAAACTCGACAAGATGGACGAGAAGTTAGATATGCTTACTAAGCAATTATTAGACCCTGATAAAGGTGTTGCTGCTAGAGTAAATCAAAACACATCGGCTCGAAAAACTTTAGCTAGAGCTATGTGGATTATATATGGTATAGTCGCCGCTGCTCTCGCTAAAATGTTTTTTGGATCTTAACATGGAGGAAGTTTTAAAATTAGTAGAAAATTACGGTCTATCTGTAGTGTTATTGATGGGTGCATTATACGTGCTTTATAAGTTTACCTTTTTTAGTATCAACGAAGTTAAAGTTGGGTTTGAAAAACGTCATGAGGCTTTGCATAATCAAATGATAGAGGTTAGAGAAAAGCT
>Ga0070746_10001963_pt1 | contig 12227 bp, 17 predicted proteins | sample VirMetDEL_Mar_21_FD_77016 | JGI IMG/M metagenome (GOLD analysis project Ga0070746, IMG submission 77016) | Aqueous microbial communities from the Delaware River and Bay under freshwater to marine salinity gradient to study organic matter... | ecosystem: Environmental > Aquatic > Marine >... | reverse complement strand
TTAAAGAGCTTAACACAACGTTAATCATTGAGGAGCTGAAGGAGATAAGAGAAAGTATAGACAAGCTTACTGGATTGAATGGGTGTGTAGCTTATAATGACGGAGAGTTTTACAGACTTATAAAGAAACTTAAACAACTAGAGGAGAGTATAGAATGACTGAACCCTTAAGTTTAATGGAGAGACTAGCAGTAGAAATGCAAGACCTAATCTCTAGTAATGAGAGAGACAAGCGAGAGATTGCATGGCTCAGAAAAGAAATGGAGAAGAGAGAGGAGTTAACAAAACTATACATGGATACAAAGTATGAAGACGTTGAAGACAAGTACATCAAGGACACAAAGTTTAGAAAAGCTATCAACGAATACGTCAAGCAATGGATAGTAGACAATGCTTGTACGTGTGAGTGTGATGAGTGGGCAACCTTCTACTGGAATGGTAAAGCCTACGACCTTAACATCTTTGTGAAAGATGATGTAGAAGAACCTACTGTACATGATGTACAAGCAGTAGTATATGCAGTAGGATTTGATGGAGTTAATCTAAACTGTGACACATCTAATGGGTGTGTGATGACAGACTTCAGACCAAGTGAACTAGAACTTAACAACTATGGAGCACCATAATGAGTAACATATACGTACAGATTGATGATGATACTTACCTATCAATACATCAAGATGAAGACACAGGTGTACAAGAATGTGTACCTATGTTATACAAAGATAACACTATGATAGGACAACCTATCTACTACTCAACAGTAGATGAGATGTGTCACATACTAGATGATGTAGCACATAGAGATTACTCTAGGTTTTATAAAGAAGAAGAGCAGTTTATATTTACATTTGATGAGGCAGACAATGACAATTAAAAGAGAACTCAGTCAGTACTATGGAGATAGTGAGTGGGGTAGGAGTGCAAAGGTAACATATGTTGATGACCAGTATGGTAAGTTCTACTATGTTACACAGTTTCAAGATAATAAACTAGTAAGAAAGGTAGCAGTCAGTAGTGAACTAGAAGCAGAAGCAGTAGCTGAAGACTGGACTTTATCAAATCCAATAGTAGTTAAAGGAGAGAACTAATGAGTAGAAATAAGTACGATGATGCTTACTTAATGGTCTATCACAATGGTTACCATGATGTAGGATATCTTAATCCATACCATAAGTATGATGCACCTCAGTATCACATCAAGTATATGAATGGACATAAGGATGGGTGTGGTTTGAAGAGAGATGAGGAGTTCATTGAGTTACTAGAAGAAGAAGTAGCAAGGAATGAGGAATGGATAACTATGTACAACACAAAGGAGAGAGTATGACTAATACATTCATGGTGTTATGGATTGTTATGATGGCTACAGTATCAGGTATAGGATACTGCACCAAGTATAACATGATAGGGGTACAGTTTTTACTGATGTTATTAGGTGTAATTGTACTAGGTGTATCAGGTATAACGGAGTACCTATAGTTATATATGTGAAAGGGAGTCTATCTTGGTTGTAACTTTAGAAACAGAACAGTCTATGATTGAGGAACAGCTTCAACTTGAGACTGACATGATGACAGGTGGAATACAAAGGTATAGTAAAGTCGTGGATGTAGCAGTAGATAAGGGAAAGGAATCACACACACCACATGGAAGAGCTATAGTATCTAGGCTAGTACAAACTGTGACAGGTGCAGTAGTACAGTTCATTAAGAATCCTACCAATACCTCACGAGATATTGCTTGGAAAAATTTAAAGGACATGGATGCAGAACAAGTTGCATACCTTGCACTAGTCACACTAGTGGATTCAATTAGCAGAAAGAATACTCTGCTGTATGTAGCTAGAACTATAGGTAGTAACCTTGAGATACAAGATAGGTTAGACAAATGGATACACTCTGAAGGAGCAGTAGCTAACAACACAATCAAGCTTGCTATGAAGAAAGCATATGGAGCTAGAAGGTTTGGTCTAACTAATAAGATGAACAAGGATGGCTACAAGAATACTGAGTGGCTTAAATCTGAACGTGTTCACGTAGGGTTTAAGATGGTTGATTTGATTATACAGAGCACAGGTATCATCAAGCTTGCCACACAGCAGACTGAAAGGAGGAGACGTGCAACCTACGTTGTACCAACTCAAGATACACTTGATTGGATTAAGGCATTCAATGAGTACATGCAAGGGTCACGTCCAAGATACTTACCTTGTGTAATACCACCTAAAGATTGGACATCAGTCAAGGGTGGAGGTTATCATGGACATGACATAGATGAACTACCTATTGTAAGGAGAAAGTAATGGGATTAAAGACACACCTAACTAGACTATCTGAACAAGACTTGACTGCTGAGTATGCTTGTCTCAATGCACTACAACAAACTGAGTGGAGAGTTAATCAGAATGTATTCAAAGTTATACGTCAGCTGTGGGACAATGGACAGGAGGTAGGTAACTTACCTGCAAGGGAGGACACACCTCTACCTAACTACCACTTCAGTAAAGAACCTAGTGAGATGAATGATGAAGAGAAGTCTACCTTTAGGATATGGTCACGTAAACGTGCTGAGATTTACTCAACTAATAATCGTAGTGTGAGTAAGAGGATACAAGTTGAACGTACCTTACAGGTAGCAGAACAGTTTGCTAAGTATGATAAGTTCTATTACGTATGGCAGAATGATTTCCGTTCACGTAAGTATGCAAGCAGTACATTCCTCACACCTCAGTCAGCTGATTGGAGTAAGAGCTTGTTAGAGTTTGGTTATCCTGTACCTATTGATAACTGGGATGATGCAAGGTGGCTATGTATACATGGTGCAAACCTGTATGGTAATGATAAGATAACGTTAGACAAACGTGAAGCATGGGCATGGGACTACGTAGATGAGGCACATAGGATAGCAGATAATCCTTATGACAATAGAGCTTGGCTTGATGCAGACAAACCATTCCAGTTCCTAGCTTGGTGTTATGAGATGTCAGCCTTAGCTAAGTTTGGTTGGGGTTATGAGAGTAGGTTACCTGTCTCAGCAGATGGCAGTTGCAATGGATTACAGCACCTCTCAGCTATACTAAGAGATGAGGTAGGGGGTGTAGCTACTAACTTAATATCTTCTGATGTACCTCAAGATATTTATACACAGGTAGCTGACCAAGCTATACAACGTATACGACAGGAGGATACAGAACTGGGTAGGAAATGTTTAGAGTTTGGTATTGATAGGAAGTTAGCTAAGAGACCTGTTATGATTGTACCATACTCAGGTACTAAACATGCTTGTCGTGCCTACATAGAAGAAGCTATCAAGGAGAAGATAAAGGAAGGCACACCCAACATCTTTGGTGATGACCTATTCAATGTCACTCACTACCTAGCAGGTCACATATGGGACAGCATTAGTGGTGTGATTGTGTCAGCACGTAAGGTGATGGACTACGTTAAGAGTGTTGGAGATGTGTACTCTAACATGGGTCAACACATGGAGTGGGTAACACCTACAGGTTGGTTAGTTATGCAACAGTATAATGAACTACAACAGAAGAGGATAAAGACACACATCAATGGTGAGGTAGTATCTCTATCCTTTCCTAAAGATAAGGAAGACACAGTTAATAAGCAGAGGACAGGGTTAGGTAGTAGTCCTAACTTCATCCATAGTTTAGATGCCTCTGCTATGACACGTACTATTAACGAAGCTACTAAGGTAGGTATTGTAGACTTTGCTATGGTGCATGACAGCTATGGTACACATAGTAGCATGATGCCACAGCTATCTGAGATACTACGTGAACAGTTCGTTAGTATGTATGAAGAGCATGATGTTCTTGATGAACTCAGGACTCATGCAATCAAGACTCTAGGTACTGAGGATGTTCCTCTGCCACCAAGTAAAGGCAACCTAGATATCCGTAACGTATTGAAATCAGAGTATTTCTTTGCTTGATTTCTAAAGTTACAACCTAGCCAGTTGGCAAAACAAATAGCAATAAGGAGTTATTATATGCTAGTAATAAAAGGAAAGTCCCTATGGGCAAAAGTCTTTGAACCTGATACAAGGTTTGTAGATGACGGAGAATATTCTACTTCAGTAATTGTACCTGAAGCAGAAGCAGCACAAGTTTGTGAACAACTAGAAGCACTCATTGATGATGAGTTCAATAAGGTTGTCAAGGAGAAGCCACAACTTAAGGCAACCCTGTCCAAACGTCCTGTAACTGAGCCAGACTTTGACCAAGATGGTAATGAGACAGGTAATGTTGTATTCAAAACTAAACTCAAGGCTAAGATAAGAGGTAAGAATGGTCAAGCATACTCACAAAAGGTTAACGTTGTAGATGCTAAACGTAACCCAATGTCAGGTGACCAGTTGATAGGCAATGGCTCAGTTATAAAGGTAGCTGTTGAACCTGTTGCTTACATGATGCAGTCTACTAAACAGGTAGGTGTGTCCCTCAGACTTAAAGCTGTGCAAGTCATTGACTTGGTTGAACATGGTTCATCTTCTACTGATGCTATCTTTGATGAAGAAGATGGATTCGTAGCCAAAGCTATAGAGAAAGATAACTCTGCAGTCTTTGACAATGTAGATACTGATGGTACTGCTGATGACGAAGGGGACTTTTGAGGCAAGGGTCGTTGCAGACCTAGTAGCACGTGACATTCCACATGTGTATGAACCTGATAAGATGGCATACTTTGTGGAACGTCACTATGTTCCTGACTTAAAGATAGGCAAGATGATAGTGGAGCTTAAAGGATACTTCAGACAAGACAGTCAACGTAAGATGAAGGCTGTCAAGGCACAGTACCCTGACTTAGATATACGATTTGTATTTCAAAAGGCAAGCTCCACTATACAAGGAGCTAAGAAAAGAAAGGATGGTTCTAAGATGACCTGTCAAGAATGGGCTGACCGTAATGGTTTTATATGGGCAGAAGAAACAATACCAAAGGAGTGGTTATGAAAAAATATACAATAGTAGCAAATATATCTTATGAAGTTAATAATGTTAAACACATAATAATGAATGTTCACTGGGTTGAGGGCAAGAATATGCATGATGCTCTACATAACCATTGGCAACAAATGATTGATAGTCATTATGAAGTAGAGGATGCTGTCATCTTTGAAGGTGAACATTCTTATAAAGAAACCCATGACTTTATTGATATAAACACACAAAAAATAGAGGTAGTATAATGAGTGTGATAGATGTTAAAGACATGATTGAAACTGATGTAGACTTACAAGCAGAGTTTACTAAGCAAGGTCTAAGTATGTCTGTTATCATAGGTGATGAGGAGATAGAACATACATCTACTTATGAGGACATGGCTATTGATATGGTAGGTGACTCTGAGAAGTATGATAATCATACCCTTAAGAAGATAGCTGAAGGTTTAGATTACATGTCTAAGTTTATAAAGGAGTCAATAGGCAAGGATGGATAACGGTGAGTTCATAAGACATGAAGAGTGTCCTCACTGTGGCAGTAGTGATGCCAATGCTTTGTATAGTACAGGCAAACACTACTGCTTCTCTTGTCAGGTACTGACATACCCAAACGATGATAAAGGAGTGATAGCAGTGACTACACAGAAGAGTAACTTTGCCTTCCTACCTGTTGAGGTACAGGCACTAAACAAAAGGAAGATAACTGAGAAGACTGCAAGGTACTGGCAGTATGGAGTATCAATCTACAATGGTAAGAAGGTACAAGTTGCCAACTACTATGATAGAGAGGGCACACTCCAAGCACAGAAGGTAAGGTTTCCTAACAAAGACTTCCTTGCTTTAGGTGACATGAAGAAGGTTGGACTGTATGGTGAGCACCTCTGTCGTGATGGTGGTAAGATGATTACCATTGTTGAAGGAGAGCTAGATGCCCTGTCACTTAGTCAAGTGTTTGAGAACAAGTGGTCAGTTGTCTCTGTTCCTGCAGGTGCAGACTCAGCTAAGAAAGCTGTATCTAAATCTCTTGAGTGGCTGTGTAACTATGACTCTATTGTTATTATGTTTGACAATGATGAGCATGGTCAGAAAGCAGCAAAGGAAGTAGCCAGTATACTGCCACCTAGTAAAGCTAAGATAGCCAAGCTACCACTCAAAGATGCTAGTGATATGTTACAAGCAGGAAGAGTAGCTGAACTTATTGATGCAGTGTGGGCAGCTAAGACATACAGACCTGATGGTATCATAGCAGGTACTGATGTATGGGAACTGATTACTGCTGATGATGACAAGCACTCTGTGTCTTATCCTTATGCAGGTATACAAGAGAAGACAGGTGGTTGTCGTAAGGGTGAGATTGTAACACTCACTGCAGGTAGTGGCATAGGTAAGTCACAACTAGCTAGAGAGTTTGCACACTCCTTCATCACACAAGGACAGACCATAGGTTACATAGCATTGGAAGAGAATGTTAAACGTACCTCACTTGGGTTGATGTCCATTGAGTTAAACAAACCACTACATCTACAATCAAATGATGTACCTAAAGAGGAGCTAAAGAATGCTTTCAATAATACAGTGGGTTCTGGCAGGGTGTATATGTATGACCATTGGGGTTCTACTGATTCTGAAAATCTACTATCCAAAATCAGATATCTCGTCAGAGGCTGTCAAGTTGATTATATCATACTTGACCATATTAGTATTGTTGTTAGTGGTTTAGAAGGAGGAGATGAGAGACGTATCATTGACAATACTATGACTAAGTTACGTTCACTAGTAGAAGAACTGAACTGTGGTTTGATACTAGTGTCACATCTTAAGAGACCTTCAGGTGACAGAGGACATGAAGATGGAGCACAGACTTCTATGTCACAGCTTAGAGGTAGTGCTGCGATAGGTCAGCTGTCTGACATGGTGATAGGACTTGAACGTAACCAACAAGACAAAGACAAACCTAACGTAAGTCAGGTTAGAGTATTGAAGAACAGATGGTCTGGTGATACAGGCTTGAGTTGTTCATTGGAATACAACACAGAGACAGGAAGAATGAGTGAGGTAAATTTTCCTGATGAAGAAGAAGTAGAATTTTAAATAGTGCAGAGACACAAGGAGAAACAATGGAATTAATATTTGATATAGAAGCAGACAACCTACTAGATGATGTCACTACTGTGTGGTGCATAGTATGTAGGGAGAAGGACACAGAAAAGGTACACACCTTTGAACCCCACCAAATTAAGGAAGGGCTTGTGTTCCTATCTAAAGCAGATGCTCTAATAGGTCATAACATTATTGACTATGACTTAAGAGTACTCAAGAAGTTGTATGACTTTGAATACAAAGGTAAGCTAATAGATACTCTAGTATACTCAAGAACTATATGGTGTGATGTAAGAGAGATAGATGTTGAGCTAAGTAAGAAGAATAACTTTCCTCCTAAACTTATGGGCAGTCACAGTCTTAAGGCATGGGGATACAGACTAGGAGAATTAAAAGGTGAGTTCAATGTTGGCAGTGAGAGTTTTGGAGAGTATACCCAAGACATGTTACACTACTGTGTACAAGACACAAAGGTTACAGCCAAACTCTATTCTAAAATTACTGAAAAAAATTTTAGTAAAGAAGCACTAGACTTAGAGACTGAGATACATACTCTACTACTACAGCAACAGGAACATGGCTTTCCATTTGATGTAGATGCAGCTAAAGAACTGTGGTATAAGTTAGCCTCACGTAAGTCAGAGCTTGAAGAGGAACTAGTAAATAACTTTGAGCCTACTATTGTAGAGCTAAAGACAAAGACTAAGACAATCCCCTTCAACCCTGCTTCACGTATGCAGATAGCAGACAGACTAATGAAGAGAGGTTGGAAACCTGAAGCCTTTACTGATAGTGGTGAGCCTAAGGTTGACGAAGCTATACTAGCAAGTATTGATATGCCTGAGGCTAAGATGCTTAACGAGTACTTACTCCTTAACAAAAGACTTGGACAGTTAGCCACAGGTAATCAGGCTTGGTTGAAGATGGAGAAGAATGGGAGGATGCATGGACGTGTTAATCATATGGGTGCTGTTACTTCTCGTTGTACTCATTCCAACCCTAACGTTGCTCAAGTTCCTAGTGTGGGTGCACCCTATGGTAAAGAATGTAGGGCACTATTCTATGCTCCTACTGGCTATAGTCTTCTTGGTGCTGATGCCAGTGGTCTTGAGCTACGGTGTCTTGCTCACTACATGGCTGCTTATGACGATGGTTCTTATGCTAACACAGTAGTCAATGGTGACATACATACTATCAATCAAGAAGCAGCAGGTCTACCTACTAGAAACAATGCTAAGACTTTTATCTATGGATTCTTATATGGGTCAGGTGATGAGAAGACAGGTAAGATAATAGGTAAGGGAGCTAAAGAAGGTAGAGCAATTAAGAAGAAGTTCTTGAAGAAACTACCTGCACTTAAGTACCTCAAGGATGCAGTATCAAAAGCAGCAGATGAAAGAGGTTGGGTCAAAGGATTAGATGGACGTGTCATACCTGTTAGGCATAGTCATGCTTCACTTAATACTTTGTTACAATCAGCAGGTGCTTTGATATGTAAGACTTGGTATGTCTTCATAGCTAGAGCTATAAAAGAACAAGGACTTGATGCACAGATTGTAGCATTCATACATGATGAGGTACAACTACTAGTAAAGGAAGGACAGGAAGATGATACAGGGAGACTTATTCAAGGATGTATGGGAAGAGTTGAAAGACACTTCAACTTCAGATGCAAACTTGACAGTGATTACAAGTATGGACGAAACTGGGCAGACACTCATTGAGGCAGTAACTTGTAATGTATGTGATGTGATGCAGCCTATAGCTAACTTTTCAGTTAGGCTATCAGGTGAAATAAAAAGAAAGTGTAGGTCTTGTAAATCAGGTCAAGAAAGAGTAGTACAAAGACTTAGAAAAGAGAACCCTTATCCACCTGAGGATTACTGTTGTCCTATCTGTGAAAGAGATATAAAAGAGATAGGTAAGTATGGTCAACCTAGACTACAACGTTGGGTACTAGACCATTGTCATCAGACTGATACATTCAGAGGTTGGTTATGTGGTAACTGTAACACAGGACTAGGTGGCTTTAAGGATGATGAAGATAAAGTATTAAGAGCTTACAACTATTTGAAAGGACATAGACCATGAACTGTTGGCACTGTAACACTGAGTTAATATGGGGTGGTGACCATGACATTTATATACAAGATGGGTATAACTTTGATGGTATAGTTACCAATCTATCATGCCCTAAATGTCCTACTTATGTGGACGTATGGTTAAAAATGGGAGATGAGATAGATGATAAGATTACTAATTGATGGAGACATCGTAGCCTACAAAGCTGCCACTAGTGCAGAGATACCTGTCAACTGGGGTGAAGGTCTTTGGACTTTACACTGTTGGGAGGACGATGTTAAAGCTAGAGTTGATGAACAGATAACTAAGTTAATGGAAGCTCCAGTTACTACACATCTCATAGCTTTTACAGACAAGCATAACTATCGTAAGGACATTGCTCCTTACTACAAACTAAATCGTAAAGAAGTACGTAAGCCTATGTTACTTAACTGGGCTAAAGAATATATGAATCAAGAATACAACGTTGAGATATGGAAAGGATTAGAAGCTGATGACGTACTGGGTATACTTGGTAGCCAAAACAAAGACAATATTATATGGTCTGCAGATAAAGACTTACTCACTATACCTGCAAATCATTGGATTGATGGAGAAGTGGTTACTATTACTGAAGAAGAAGCTGACTACCAGTTCTACTATCAAACACTTGTGGGAGACACTACTGATAATTACAAAGGGTGTCCTAGTGTGGGTGCTGTTAAAGCTAAAAAGATTCTTGAGGGGAATTGTACGTGGGAGACTGTTGTCAATACGTTCAAAGCTCAAGGGTTATCAGAAGAAGTAGCATTAGAGAATGCAAGACTAGCACGTATACTACGTGATGGAGAATATAACAGAGAAACAGGAGAAGTAAAACTATGGTCACCAAAAAAGTAGAGGCAGTGGATATGGTAAACAACCCACCACATTATAACAAAGGTAAGATAGAAACTATGGATTACATAGTCGATGCCTTAGGTGAGTGGGAGGCAGTGAGTTACTGTCAAGGTAATATCATTAAGTATCTAAGCACTAGATTATTTACTAAAGGTGACCCACTACAAGATGCTAAGAAAGCAAGATGGTATCTTGATAAGATGATTGAACTACTAGAAGAAACAAAGGGGAAGAACTGGTAATGGATTTTAAAACATATCAAAAGTTAGCTAATGCTACAGCAATATACAACAGTAAGTTTTCTATACTATATCCTACACTTGGATTAGCAGGTGAGGCAGGTGAGGTAGCAGAAAAAATTAAGAAGATTATCAGAGATGATAAACAAATCGTAGATGAGAAGGAAGACATAGCTAAAGAACTAGGTGATGTATTGTGGTACATTGCTGCTATAGGTAGAGACATAGGTTATAGTCTTGAAGTTATAGCTGAGATGAACATAGAGAAACTAGCTGACCGTAAAGAAAGAGGAAAGATAAAAGGAGAAGGGGATAACAGATGAACAACTTACTGCCAACAGACTATCAAACATTCATAGCTACTAGTAGATATGCTAGATGGTTAGAAGAAGAGAACAGAAGAGAGACATGGGGTGAGACTGTAGGAAGATACATGTCCTTCTTAAAGAAAAGCACAGACAAGGTAGAGCCTGAGGTATGGGAAGAACTAGAAGAAGCTATACTTAATCTACAAGTTATGCCTAGTATGAGAGCCTTAATGACTGCAGGTGTTGCAGCTGAAAGAGATAACACTTGTATCTACAACTGCTCCTACTTACCTGTTGACCACATACGTGCCTTTGATGAAGCTATGTTTATCTTACTATGTGGTACAGGTGTAGGCTTTAGTGTAGAGAGACAATCAATATCTAAACTACCTGACATCCCTGCTGAGTTAAACCAAAGTAATGATGTTATATTTGTAGAAGATAGTAAAGAAGGTTGGGCAAAAGCTTTACATAAGTTATTGTCACACCTCTACACAGGTGATATACCTAAGTGGGATGTGTCTGCTGTACGTCCTGCAGGTGCTAGACTCAAGACCTTTGGTGGTAGAGCTAGTGGTGCACAACCTTTAGTAGACTTGTTCAACTTTGTAGTAGAAAAGTTTAAGGGTGCTGCAGGTAGAAAGCTTAACTCTATTGAGTGCCATGACATCATGTGTAAGATTGGTGAGGTTGTAGTTGTAGGTGGTGTTAGACGTTCAGCTATGATTAGCTTGTCTAACCTAAGTGATGGACGTATGGCTAAAGCTAAGTCAGGTTCATGGTGGGAGAACGAAGGACAACGTGCACTAGCTAACAACTCTGTTGCTTATACAGATAAGCCTGACATGGAAGGGTTTATGAGAGAGTGGTTATCTCTTGTGGAATCTAAGTCAGGTGAGAGAGGTATCTTCTCAAGAGTAGCAGCAGATAAACATGTGGCTATGAATGGACGTAGAGAAACAGGACATGAGTGGGGTACTAATCCTTGTTCAGAAATAATCCTAAGACCCTACCAGTTCTGTAACTTAACTGAGGTTGTTGTACGTGCATCAGATGATAAAGAAAGTCTTAAGAAGAAAGTAAGACTAGCTACTATACTAGGTACAATACAATCTACCTTTACTCACATGCCTTACTTACGTAAGATATGGAAGAAGAACACAGAGCAAGAAAGATTACTAGGTGTATCACTAACTGGTATCATGGATAACATGGTATTATCTAAGACACTAGATAGTAAGACATGGTTAAAAGAGATGAAAGAACTAGCTATAGATACTAACATCTACTACTCTGCTATCTTAAAGATACCACAATCAGCAGCTATCACCTGTGTCAAACCGTCAGGTACTGTATCACAGTTAGTTGATAGTGCTTCAGGCATTCATGCTAGACATAGTGACTACTACATTAGAACTGTACGTGGAGATAATAAAGACCCACTTACAATGTTCTTAAAAGATAGTGGTATACCTGCTGAACCATGTGTTATGAAGCCAGACTCTACTACAGTGTTTAGCTTTCCTACTAAATCACCTACTGGTTCAGTCACTCGTAATACTATGACTGCTATAGAACAGTTAGAACTATGGAAACACTATGCCTTAAACTGGTGTGAACATAAACCTTCTGTAACTATCACAGTTAAAGATGAAGAG
>Ga0070746_10001958_pt1 | contig 12256 bp, 16 predicted proteins | sample VirMetDEL_Mar_21_FD_77016 | JGI IMG/M metagenome (GOLD analysis project Ga0070746, IMG submission 77016) | Aqueous microbial communities from the Delaware River and Bay under freshwater to marine salinity gradient to study organic matter... | ecosystem: Environmental > Aquatic > Marine >... | reverse complement strand
ATCCGTAAAGATGTCTTGTAATTCTACCTCATCATTTAGTAAAGGAAATACTTGTGTATTAAAATCAAAAGGAAAATTACACATTTTAGCAGTTGGTTCGCTTTTAAAAAGTTGCCCGCCGAAGTTTAAGTCTTTTAATGGTGTCCCCCCTTCTCTTGCTGGAACACCTACGCCGAAAGAATTAAGTGAAGGAATAGAAAGAAATAATGAAGGTGAAATACCTTCTAAAACTCTTTTGATTTGTAATCGTTTAGCATCTCTAACCATTTCACCACCCGCATTAAAAGATTTTAACCATACCATATTTCTTCCGCTATATCTATCCTTATCTAAATACATAGGTGAAGTTGGAAAAGTCAAATCACTTTGCGTGCTTGTTCCAGCAGCATCAACACGCCCAGAAGTTTTAATAAACCCAGTAATCGTATAGTATTCTATTCCGCTCATCTTTATTATAATAAGAGAAATATAAAAATTAATATTAAATAAGTATTTTAGTTTTTATCGCACTCTTTCTATGCCTTTTCTAACGGCACCCGAAACTTCTTGTGCTTTATCTAATCCACCCGAAATAGCAGTCGCACCTTTATTTATACCATAAGCGACACCCGATATTCCCGCAAGTGCTTCACTAACTCCAGCATTTCCTATTCCCGTAGCAGCAGCAAGTCCCGCCGCCGCGCCCGCCCCCTTAGCGACGACCCCGCTTACATCTGCTATAGTATCAGCAACCGCCTTAGCATCTGGGAGTTTATCATCTACATACTTAACCGCTTTCTTACCTAAGGAAAAGGCGTCGCCCGCCACATCGCCCGCCTTCTTACCGAAGTCTTTAATTCCGCCTAATGCTTTTTTACCGAAATCACTTAGTCCCATAGTTTATATTATTAACTCTTATTTTTCTTTTTGCGTTTAGTAATTCTGTTTATTTTTAGTTTTTCCTCTTCATTATCTCCTTCTGTTTTTAAAGGTTGTAATACGACTCTATTTAAGCGTGGAACACCCGTGCGTAATTCTTCTTTATGAATATAAGATAATTTAATACTTAACTGAAAGTGGAGACCATTTAAATCTATAGTCCTATGTTTATCATCTGTAAGTCTTATCCCTATAGTTTGTATTAATGGAACACTTATCATAGTTTCGTGTTGATTAGCAGAAGGCGTAAAAAAGATAATACCTCCCGCATTTGTAGTGATAGGAATACGAGCGAGGATATTACTGAATATTCCTTGTGATGTATCTAATGTCCCTTTACTGGCGAGATTTTGTCTTACATATAATCCGTGTATAGCATCATTTAAATCTACTGCTTTTTGAGAAGAAACTTCACCACTCGCTATATCTAAATTAGCAGTAAGACCGAGTAAATCTTTTGCCGTAGTTGTAAGTAAATAAATAATAACACTAACGGAAGCAGATACATTAAACTTAAACTTTAAAGTTTCTCGTGAATAACTAATGGTCGCCGTAGTAATATTTGCGTGTGCTTCCAGATGAGTTTTCATAAGATTTAATAAACTAAAAGCGGAATAATTACCTTCTTCTAATGTAAGGTTATAATCTAATCCTCCCACAAGAAAACCTATTACATCATTCACTCCACTTCTTATATTATAGAATGAATAAGGAATTGTTGCCGTATGAAGAGATATTAGCATATTCATATGGTCTGGGACGATTACGGGTTCTGCGAGAGAATAAACGAAATTAGTAGTTAATCCAGTTTCTAATTGTCTAACTCCGTCGCTTTGACTATCTAAGTGAATGACTATCGGTGGTGGTGTATTTGCGGTTAAAACATATGACATCTTATATTATTGTAGATTAAATCTTTTCTTATAAAAATCAATAGACTTTTTAAGGTCGGGTTTTTCCCATAAGATATATCTTGATAATGACCCAGCAGTCATAGGTTTTTCCCAGTCTTCTCGTTTTCTATGACGATTGATGTAGCGTTGTTTTCGTCGTGGGTCTTTATGAATTGTATAGTCGCTATATCCCGCTCCACCGAAAGCAGTAGTCTTTATCTTTTTTCCTTTATCATCATAAAAGACGGCATCATACTTTTTACCTTTTGTTTTTGATTTCTTTATCTCTACTTTCTTAGGTTTAGTAGTCATCTATATATCCATAAGCGATATTATTTTTTCTTTCTCCCCTTCTTTCGTTTAATCTTTTTATTTCCTCTTTTGAGGCGATTTGATGTTTCCAGCGCACTTCTTCCACTAAAATTAAGCATACCATAACCCCGAGAAGCGAAACTTCTGTGTATAGGATAAAGAGGAGTATATCGTTCCCTAACATATCTATTATACTCATTAGCAGTTAAATTATTTAGTGGAAGTTGTTGTTTTCTAATTTGTGGAGGCACGGCACCCATTCTGGTTGCTAATATAGATATTTGTTTTCTCTTATTACTTCTTGTGCTTTCACTAACACCTCGTCGTCTAACTTCTCTTTCTAATTCTACTTGTTTCTTAATAAGTTGGTCTGTGGTTAAATCGTCATCGGGGTCAGCACTCGCTATTCGCTTCGGTGGTTCTTCTTCTTCCGCCATTATATATTAAGTAATAATATTTTTTATTTGTGTTTCTTATCACATTTACTTTTATCTTTTACGGATAGATTAAGTCGTCCTTTCTTTCCACTTTTAGTTTTAGAATAGCATTCTTCTCTTTTCGCACGAAGGTTTCGTTTTTTCATATCCGCTTCTGCTTTCCTCATAGTTTCTCCTATCCTTGCTCTTTCTACGGCATCTCTTTTCTTTTTATCTTCTTGTGCCTTAAGGTTTGCTTCTGCTCTAAGTCTTTCTTTTCTATCGCTGGGTCTTTCTACTCTACTTTCTTGTCGTTTCTTATTTCTTTCCGCTTTCTTTTGTGCGGTTTCTTTTAGAATATTTTTAGTTGCTTTTGCCTTGTCTAATCTTGATTTATCACTTGCGAGTTCTCTTTCTATACTCGCTTTACTCTGTTGAGTTTCTACAACATCTCTTCCACTCTCAACAACATCTTTACCGAATTCTAATGTATCAACGGCACTATCACCTACGCTTTGACCCGTTAGAGCAGAATGGACTGCTACTCCCGTGCCTACAATACCCGCTACACCTACGGCAGTTTTCACGATTTTTTTACCGATACTTAGTCCAGCATTCCCGACTTTCTTTCCTAAAGACGCACCTTTCTTAATAGTTTTCTTACCTATGTTTAAAACACTCATTATATAATAGTAAAAGAATATTAATCAAACTTAACTATGAAAGGACCTTTTTTAGTTTTTAGTAAAGGACTATCAATAATATCTTTACCTTTTCGTTGTGCTTTCTTTTGAGCGTTCTTATATTGTTTTTTATTAGGCATATTCTTAATATCACCCCAGTTGTATCTGGCGAGCAGTTCCGCCATACAATCGGGAAGTTTAGGGTCTCTCTTCATATACCATTCTTTTCCTTTCTCTACTTCTCCTTCCTTAATATCTAAAAAACTAATAGGCATATCTTCTTTTAGTTTATTGTTTTCTTTATCGGGATTTGCGATTAGATAATCAATTTTATTTCCATCAATATATTCCATAGGGTCTTTCTTCTCAATATTCTCAAAAGAAACAAAATCATAATTCATCTTATCATCGGGTTCTCTCATTCTTCCTACAATTGTGGGTCTCATATTGGTTCCCATAATTAGTTGAGAAACCTTTTCATTATATTCTTTTAGATTATCTTTTTCTAATTGTTTTGTGATTTGCCTTGTTGCTTCTAATCTATGGTGTTCTGCTTCTAATACGCGTTGCCTCGTAATATTCGCTATTCGTTCTCTCAATCCACTTAGGTCAATCTGTATTTTTTCACTCATTTATAATATAGTAAATATTTATTTTCTTAGACTTTAAACGAAAATTAATCCAGTTGTCCCATTTTACTTCTTCTATCTACTTTACCTTGACCTTTAGGAATAAGTCCCATAGCACCTAATATAGTTGTATCGTTCGTGGCAATCTCACCTTTCATAGTTGCTTTATCAAACTTCCTAAGATTATTCTGTATAGTTTTCTTCGGTTTTCCACTTTCTACTAAGATTTCCTCCCATTGTTGTCTTGTATAGAATATCATTTTCTTTTCACCTTTTTCTGCTGGATACTTAGTGCTCCATACACCTATAGTTCCTTCGGGTCTTTTCTTAATCTTATCTTTTACTTCCTTCTTAGCGAAATCCTTTCTATCAAAAGTAATATCATTAGTTCTCGGGTCGGGCAATAGTTCTTCTTCTTCCTCTTCTTGAGGTGGTGGTGTTTTAGGTTTTTTAGGTGTAGGCGGTTGCCCTTCTGCTTCTTCTAAGTCTAAAGGTGGTGGTGCTTGTTCTACTAAAGCGAGTTCTCCTTCGGGTTGTGCTACGCCACCCGAGATTAATGCTTGTAGTCCTCGTCTCGCTTTATCAAACGCCTCAACTAATACGGGTTTAGTAAGTAATCCTTCTCCTAATCGTTCGGCGAGTTGTTGTTGTCCTTTATCATAATCTTCTTGTGGATTACCGAATATAGCGGGCGACCCTTCTTCTTGTAATTCTACATTAGACGCGAGTTTTCTTTGTAATAGTTCCGTATCTATTTCATTAAGAGCATCTAAATATTCCGCCATTTTTAACTCTTGTCCTTTTATAGTTTCTTCATTATCATAGACATCATCATAGTCTTCTACTGTTAGTTTATCTATTAGTTGTAATAGTCTCGCTCGTTCTCTTTCTAATAATTCTACTTCTGCCCGTTTAATAGTTCTCGGTGTTTCATCTGTCGCTGTTAAGAAACCTTCACCTCCTCCTTCTAAACTCGCAATACTACTTCCACTACTCGCTTCACTAATAGGTGATAATTGATTTATCGCTTCATCTTCCATAATATCTACTAAGTCTGCGTCGGTTTGAGTAGTTTGTAATTGAGTTCCCGCTGGGAGGTCTTCGGGTCTTACTATTTGTTTTTCTCTAACAACTCTTTCCTCACCACCATCTAAAATTAATCTTACTTTTCCACCGCTTTCACCTCGTTTAGCAACTCGTCCTCTAAAGAAGATTACATTACCCATACCATCAAAGTCCTTAAAAAAGAATGTTTCTCCTTCGGGATATTCTGTTGTTTCTCTATTGAGTTTAATAAGATTTGCGATTTCTTCTCTTGGCAGTTGTAGATTTCTTATAATATTAACATCTGTGAGAAATCGTTGTTTTACAAGACTTCTAACAACTCCTACTGCTCTATCTTCTCCACTTCTCGCTATAACATCATTTAATAGTTTTTCGTCTTGACCTATAACTCTTCCATCATTAAACGCCAGTCTTTCTATTGCCGAAGCATCAAAGGTGTTCTTCTCTTCTAAGTCTTTTATTCGTTTTTCCGCATTTGCTCGTTGTTCTTGTAGAAGTTTTATTTGTGCTTCTTGTTCGTTCTTAGATTTCTTATTTGCTTTGATTTCTTTTTCCCGTTTCGCTTCTGCGTCCGTTTGTCTAATGCGTCTATCTATAATCGCTTGTTCTGTAGCACTAATATATCTTTTATCATTTAATAGATTTCGTCTTGCTTGACGACTAACACCTCTATATATTCGTGGGTCTCGTAATCCTCTATCCGCTATTAAAGGTCTCATTCGTCTTCTACTTAATTGAGTGGTTTGTGGAAAAAAAGTGGGGTTTGCGTAATAGTAGCGTCCCTCTCTTCTATCATCGGGTTCTTTTTGAGCGGAAAAAGTTTCCGTAGTTTGTTGAGTTCTCGGGAAAGTTGTTTTAGTTCGTGCGACACCTCTATCTCTTTCCGTTCTTTGATAAAAACTGGGTCTTTGTCTTCCTAAATCATTAAACTTAGTGGGATTTGCTTTTCTTCTATTTTTTCTATTTCTTTGTGTATTCGTATATCTAAAATAAGTTCTTCCGTCTCTTTGTGCTGGAAGTCCTCCTAAACCCGGTCGGTCTTGATGTTGGGCGACCATCATTTTTACTTTTTTCTTTACTTTTTTATCTACTTGTTTCATCATTCTTCCCGTTGTCTTTCCTTTTCTTCGGGAAGTTTCCATAGTTAAATATTTATTAACCATTTCTAACTGCCGTTTAGAGCGATTTTCTCGTGCTATCTTTTTCTTAAGAGATTGTAAAAGCGAATCAAATGCCTTATATTGTTTCTCTTCTTCTTGAGTAATAGGATTTATCTTTCTTACTTTAGTTTTCACTTTCGGTCTAAAGAATGTAATAGATTGTTTAATAGGAAGGTCTTTAAAAATAGATGTATCTTCCCTTCCATATGCTCGTCTCATATACATAACTTCTTGATTGTCATTTAGGTTTTTATAAACTTCGGGAAAGAAATATCTTTCTCCTTTCTCAAATCGTTTCTCACTTTTTCCACCCGTTTTAAAACTATTAACTAAGCGATTATTACCTACAAACTTTTGCCGTGTTCCATAAGGAGTTCTAAGATAGTTTAGTAAATAATCTTGTCCGTCATCTTGCTTCTTTGTTATTTTTTCTAATTCTTTATTTTCTCTATCAAAAATACTTACACTTCTTCCTCCTACCTTATGTATCTTAAGCGACTTATCGGGTCTAACATTATCATCAAAGTAGAAATCGCTTTTATGATGAGGCACAAAGTAAAAGTCATTTCCTTCACGATAAATAGGAAGACCTTTATATAATCCTTTTTTACCATAGTATTTAGGATTACTTCCTCTTTCTAATTCTGCTCTATATCTCGGGTCAGCATACATCTTATAAGGTTCTAAAAAGGTTTTAATCTTATCAGTTCCTATCGCTTCGGGTTGGAAGGTTTCTTTTCCTCTTTCTACGGGTTCATTATAAGTTATTACTTTTTCCTCATATCCTACTCTTCCTATTCCAGTAAAATCCCTACCTATATCATTATAGAACTTCTGTAGGTCTTGATACTTTTGCGTCCATCTACGGGAACTATCCATTATATTATTAGTCTATTTTTTATTCTATTACGATTGACTATAATATATTTTAATCGGTGTTAGTTAAATAAAAATCGGCATAGTCAAAAAAGTATTTAAAAACAAAATACATATATAAATTATGGAACAAAACCGCCCAAATAACCTATCAAAAAGCAGAAAGCACCGAAATCAAGAAAAGTTTGACGAAGACTATAAGTTTGGTATAGAAGGAGAGATGTTTTCTCAACCGCATTTAGAAAAGAAATATGGAAAACTAAAGAAGACAAAACAATTTGACGCAGTAGATTTTTACAATAGAAACTACTGGATAGAATTAAAAAGTAGAAGATACAATCACGACGCTTTTGATTATTGTGGCGGATTATTTTTTAACTACGACAAGATAGAAAAAGTAGAGATGTTTAATCAATTGAGAAGAGAAAAAGGAAAAAGTCAAAGAAAAGTCATATTCGCTTTTAATTGCTATGATGGTCTCTATATATGGAATTATGATGGAGGGCAATACACTACGGGACACGGAGGAAGAACCGATAGAAATTGTGATGAAACTGGAAAAGTAGCAAAAGTATTAAGTAAAGATATGATACTAATACAAGAGAAAGAAAATCCATTCGCTCGCTTTTTATTAGATAGTAGTGATGAAGAAGATTAATCTTTTTTAGGATATATTTTCTTTCTACATATAGCACATTTAGGATTAGTTTGATTAACTAATTTAGTATAACAAGTAGGACAATAAAGATGTCCGCACGATGAGAATAGCATAGTATCTTTTTCTAAATCATCTAAACAAATAGGACAACTACAATCTTTTTTCGTTAGTTTATATAATTCTTTTAATTCATTTTCTATGTGAGTAGGCATTCCACCGACTTCCTTATTTTCTTCTAATAATCTTTTAGTTAAATCTTTGACTTCCATATTACGCTCAAAGAGTTTATTTTCACTCGCGTAAAACATAGCAAACCCCGCCCGCCGTGCTCCATCTTTATACTTAAGTTGTCGTTTGAGTGATGCGTTTTCTTTTCGTAGAGCGTTCATTATTATAATAGTATATCTCGGCATTTGTTTAAGTATATTTCGGCAATCTACAATTTAAGGGACGAATGCGGGAGTTCCACTATTATTAAATAAAGCACCCGACGGAAGACCCGTAGAAGATGTAGGCACTCGTAATGCTGTATAGTTATTATCTAAATTAATAGATATATTAGAAGACCCATCATAACTAATATTTCCTCCGCCAGTAGTTATTCTAAGTTGTCTTAAATTATTTCCTAATGCTATTCCGCTAATAGTATTATATGTTAAACTAATCGCGGGATTACCGAAACCATCATCAGCAATAGTTATTCCCGTCCCTTCTTGTAAAACTACAGAAATCTCGTTTCCTACACTAATAGATATACCAGTCCCTCCCGTATATTCTGTATTAGTATCTGTTGAGTTAATAGTTATTGCCGTAGAACCATTATAAGTGCTTCCCGATGAAAAGGTTATATTTGTCCCCGCCGTTAAATCATTAGGGACTTTAATAACTTCTAATTTATTATTTCCTCCACCACCTCCACTATCTCTAATGGTTTGATTATCTGTTCGGGTTTGTATAACATTAGCACCGCTTATTTGTATTCCATTACCCGCCGTATATTCTGTGTTAGTATCTATGGAAGAAATTGTAATAGCAGAAGACCCATCATAAGTAGTTCCCTCACTAAATATTATATTTGTTCCTTTTGTTAAAGCATTAAGATTTGACCCTAAACTAACACCACTTATCGTTGAGTTTTGTAAAGCACTATTAGGCACATTAGAAGTTGAGATAGTATTTCCCGAAAGTTGTATCCCAGTTCCAGCAGTTAATAGAGATGTAAGTTGCGCCCATCGGGCATTAATTCCATCGCTTTTAATTACATAGTTTTCTAATCCATTATCTCCTCCTAAAATAATTTCTTCATTAATTTCTATTGTATCACAGAATAGAGTATTTTGTCCGTCTATCGTTCTCTGTTGATTATTACTGACGCTCATTATATATTAGTGAAGATAATAAAATCCGTCTTTTACACGCACTTCTATCTTTTCATCTATTAGTTTATTTATGTCCTTTTGTGAAACTTCTTCTTCTTCTTCATCAGTCTCACTAACATATGTAGGGTCATTTAGTAAATCTTTAACCTCTCTTGTTAGTTTCTTTAAGTCCTTCGTGGATACTTTTAGATTAACTAAATATCTTTTGATTTCACTTATTTCACTATCCATTATATAAGTAGTTAGAAAAAAAGTTTTAGTAAAATTAAAAATTATCAACGAAAAATAATATCTCCCATAGGATTAAATGGAGTATTTTGATATGTATATGTTTGTTGTGGTTCTTCCATTATTTCTATATCATTCTCTTCCTCGCTGGATGAACTCTCTATCGGGGTTGGAGGTCGCGTTGGGCGACGAGCGACTTTCTTAGCGACTTTCTTTTTCTTCTTTTTAGAATAATAATTATTCACTATTTCTTCTTCACTACTACTACTTTCTTCTTCTTCATAGTAGTTATTAATTACAACTCTCTTTTTCGGTTTTTTCGGTTTTCTTTGTTGTGCCCGTGTAGGTGGTTTTTCTTCTACTATCGTAGGTTCTACTATTTGAGGTTCTATTTTCTCTACAAGTTTCGGCGGTTCTTCTATTGCTTTCTTTGATAGTTCTGCGAGTTCTTCTTTTGTTAAAGCATCTAACGAAGATACTTGTTCTTTTATTTTCTTCTTTGCTTCCTTCTTTAGTTTCTTTTCTTCTTCCTTTGCTTTACGCTTTTCTTCCGCCCACTTCTTACGACCTTCTAACATACGCTTAACTGCTTCTTCTTGTGCGGGGGTTCGTGGTTTTTTCACTCGTTCTACTTTTTCTTCTTCACTATCGCTCATCGTTTTATACTTATATAGTATATTTTTTTACTATCATAGTAATTTTTAATTTTAAGTGGAAGGTGAAAAACTATTCGGTGTAAGACTTTCTAAACTTCTTCGTTTTTCTTCTAAGCGAGGACTTCGTCTTACATCTTTACTATCCGTAGTAGTAAGTTTATTTTTTTCTTCATCATCACTATCATCTTTACTTTGTTCGGGTGGTGGTTTTCTTTTACATCTCCATATATAACATAGGTTCATCTCACATTCACAACGGGACTTCCATATAATCATTAGTAATCCTCCTACACTACCGAGAATTAATGCGGTCGCTCCCGCAAACTGGTCTATTGTAAAGTCTTCCATACTACTTCCTAATACCATATTAAAAATCCCTTTTATACTATAATAGAATAAAATAAAGACTATAGTATATGCCGTTTATTTTAGAACTATTTAGTGGAACTGGAAGTGTCGGGAAGAATGCGAAAAAAAGAGGGTGGAAAGTTTTATCAGTTGATAGTAATGAAAAAACTAATGCCGATATTATTGTAGATATTCTCAAGTGGGATTATAAAAGTGAAAACTTAAATCCCGATTATATCTGGGCGTCTCCTCCTTGTGGAACTTTTACTCTTATGGCACTTACGAATAATAAAAAATCAACCGCTCCTCCACGAGTTAGAGATGCGACAACTATGAAACCGATAAAACCCGCTGGAGTTTTAGGTGATAAGATATTGAGAAAAACAATAGAAATCATCAATTACTATCGTAGAAGAAATCCTAAATTAAAGTTTGTAATGGAAAATCCACGAGGAAGTATGTATCGCTCACCGCTCTTAAAAAAATTAAAACCTTATACAGAAGCAACAACTTTGTATTGTCTCTATAAAGATAAGCGGAGGAAACCTACAGACTTCTTTAACAACTTTAATTTAGATTTACAAAAAGGAAATTGTAGAGCAGAATTAGGTGTAGTGAATGTCCCATTATGCGAAAGATATAAAATCCCTCAAAAGTTATTAGATGATATATTCACTCAAATAACACGAAGGAAACAATCTTAACGCTCTATATTCGGGATAATCTCTGGGACAATTTCTTTATTAAATATTAGTCTTTTATTTAGATTTTTATGATACATATTCTCATAACTTTCATTAGTATCTATTAGAAGAAAATTATGCTTATCATCAAATACATACTTAGTCATAGCATCAAAGAGAGGACGAGGAACTAATATAATTTCATCAAAGATAGTATCTAATTCTTTTTTATTCGTGCTTTTAAAGATAATGTGATAGTCTGCCGTTGCTCTAAGAGAACGAGGAAGTTTATTAAAAACTTGTGTAGTCATCCACATAGATAAACCACAACCTTCTCCATCTTCGTCCATTCCGCAGATATGTCTTCTATTCATCATCATTTTATTTAGAAGATTAATAACCCCCGCATTTTTCTTAATGTCATTTACTACATCATCACAGAGTAGAAGCACACGCTCACTTTGACCTTCTATTTCATCATAAACCTTTTGTAAGTTTTCCTCATTTAGTTCTGTGAATTTTCTTTCTTTAGGCACGCTTTTTAATCTATCTTCTTTACTCGTTGCTAATGATGGTGAGAAAACATATATCTTATCAAACTTACGATAGTAAGGAGATTTTCTAAAAGTCAATAGTGAAAACATAAGCGTAGTTTTTCCTTGTCGTGGTTTTGCCGTAATCAATAAAAAGTGATTATAAGTTCTCGGGAGTGGTTTAGGAATTGACGCATCTTTTTTATCTACTGAAAAACTGGTCTTTTTAACCTCTAATCCATTAATTTTTTGTTCGCTTATTTGTATATCTTCCATATACTATACTATATAATTTATTTTTTAGTTTTAATTTTAAACTTAACTTTGTGCTTTTTAGTAATATGATTATCTAATCGTCTTACTGCTTCACCTCCCATTATATACGCGTAGGTTCTTCCTAACGCCCACGATGTAGCGGATTGATTAGGACGAGACCCCGATGAATAATAGGCACCCTCCGCTTTTTCATAAACTTCTTTTAATGCTTTATGAGGAAGACCCGAAACCTTTGCTATATTTTTTAGACTTCTTCCACCTTTGAGTTTATCTATTTCTTTTCCATATTCCTTATCAAAAGCAATCGTCCATTTACTTTTCTTTTTAGGTGCTTTAGTTTTAGGTCTATCCTTTTTCTCAAAGATAGACTTTATCTGTTTTTGTCTATCCGCTTTACTTAATGTATCGGGGATATAGCGTTTCGGGATATTCCTTGTTTCACCTTTATAAGTAATCTTCACCATTTATATATAATAGACTTATTTTTTTCCTTTCTTTCCCTTCTTCTTTTTAGGTTTGAGTGGAGGCAGTCCTTTCTTCTTT
>Ga0070746_10001955_pt1 | contig 12258 bp, 14 predicted proteins | sample VirMetDEL_Mar_21_FD_77016 | JGI IMG/M metagenome (GOLD analysis project Ga0070746, IMG submission 77016) | Aqueous microbial communities from the Delaware River and Bay under freshwater to marine salinity gradient to study organic matter... | ecosystem: Environmental > Aquatic > Marine >... | reverse complement strand
TTATCCACCCATGCAGCCACATCCCACACGCGAAACGGTGTCTTCTCTTCTTCCTTTTCATACTCACTGGTCGTTGTGTTCAGACGGAACAGAACCGCTGCACCGGAAGGAACCTGATCAGTGGTGTAAAGATCTGTGCTGCCTACTCCTGACGCAAAGTCTTCAGTAGCAATGCACAACTGAACCTGCGGTCGAGGGAACTGCGAACTCTGTGGTCCAGTCATTGAGCCGACTGCCGTCACGCCTTCGCCCCGGGCGACCGCAGACCTGCCACGCAACGCCTCCCGCTGCAATGAATTCAAATGCTGCGCCCCAATCGGTTGACCGGGAACAAAGTCTGGCTTGCGTAAAGTCATGGTGAGCAGCCATCTTCCATTGTGAATATCTTGCTGAATTCTTTACGAGTAAACATGTCTGTGCTGCCGGCACCCATCTTGACCTTAACACGACGCCAATCGTCCTCCGTATTGTCAGTCGTCTTGTCGTACAGCAGATGGTTGTGACCGACGATCACGGGAGGATTGTCAGTGAGCTTTGTTGCAATCCTCTTGTGCTTGAACGTCAAGACTAACGTCGTCGTGTCCATTGGTCCGAAGATATTCGTTCGCTGATTCTTGTCTTCTGCGTAGTCAACGAACAGCAGCGTTTCAGGCTCGTATTGGCACGCCGCACCTGCAGATGTGCAGTCTGAATCAACAAGAACAGACTGAGAACACGCACACTTACCAAACAAAGCCAATGTTGTGTCATTCACCGTGTTTCGGAAGCAATTCAAGTGCCCCTCAATACTGCACAGCTTTGACACAGGGATGTTGTGCCACTCGACTGTGATCTCAGCGCTCGGTATGACAACAACGGCGTGGCTATCTGGCCCGAGGTGATTGTCCGGAGCCGCCTTCCCGTCCCAAACCAGCGAACGGCTCGGCCTTGTGTATAACTCGTAGGAGGCCACTCGATCAATCCGTAATGCTGTCTCTTGCAACCACGGGAGATCTGCGGCTGCAGTCGTGGTCCCTACTGCATCATCCCACAGACACTGCCACCAAGGTTCTTGATACTGTACTGTAACAATACATTTGCAGCATTCATCTGCGGTTGACTCGTACCCGTGCGGACCCTGCCCGATCTGCATTTCCCAATGTCTGGCAAGCTGGGATACGCTGCCGAGATCCTCGACATTGCGCTCTGCAATTGCAATCGGTGTCTGCGTGCGATCCACGAACTGATTGTTGAAACAATTGTCAGAAGGTGGATCAATACGGAAACCGGACGCACGCAATCGTAGCCGCTGAGGGTAAGGTGTCAGCCACAACGAACTCGCATTATCGTAAGTGTCGATCGGATATTCGACCGGCAACTCTGGCAAGTCGTAGGTTCCCGGCTCGTAGAGTTTCCCTAACGCTCGCAGCCCAAAGTCCTGAGCATGCTCACATGGCACAATGAAACTGCGTTCTGCTGACGCATTCAACCCGCTAATCGAGGGCTTTAATTGTGGAGCAACTTCTAGCACGGAATATGTATATTCGTGCCGCATGTTTTCTGCTGGCATCAGTTCGCCAATCTTGCTGTAGGAGCCTTAATTTCCGGTTGCCACGATTTGTCGATTCGAATTGGCTGGTCCTTCAACACGCCTCTGATCTCCGCCGCAAACCGCCTACCGATATTTGCAATGTCTTCTTCCTGCAAAGCACGCTGACGACCCGCTGCTCCTAATCTCGCCGCTTCCATTGCCGCGAGTGGATTCTGTATTTGCTGAAGGCCAGCCAACAGGCCACCACCAATCCCGCCGAACGCTCCTGCCAGAACACCCGGTGCCATCTGACGCGGAGTTCGCTCAAGTGCAATCCCCGCAATTGCATTTGCGGCACCGCCTTGGCCGACTGCTTCTTGCGCCTTGTTTAATTTGAACAAAGCGTCCTGTAATCGACCAATCTCTTCGGTCAGATCCTCAATCGCGGTTGTGTTTTTGTCCAGCCCGGTCTCATTCAGCGACAGGGCGGTTTCCTGTATCGCTGTTGTGAATCGATCGAGATTGATCTTTCGGCTATCCCTGCCCTGCTCCTTCTTTCGCAAATCAGCAAGACGTTCCTCCGCTTTCGTCAACTTCTCAACGATATCGTTCTGCTCGCGAAGAATCTGGTTTTCAATTTCAAATGCTGCCTCACTTGTCAAACTATCCTGCAACTCTTTGAGTCTGTCTGCCGCAACGCCGGTGCTTCTGTAGAACTCTATTGTGCTTGCAATCAGTGATTCGTACTGCCGAGACACCTCGCTGATATCCAGAACCATTTCGTCATACTCAGTCGAAGTGCCGACTAACTGACCACGCAGGATTGCCTGCTTGGCGGCCAGCTCCTCAGTTTTTTGACCAATAGCCTCAATCGAAGACGCAACCTGCTCATTTAGAATTGACTCCAACTCTCTGGCAGGCTTAATCAGCGCATCAATACGCTTTTTTACTTTCTGCAAATCAGTGTCCATCTCACTGACAAAATTCTGGTCACTCGGATCAAGTGTTTCTTTTGCAGCCTCAAACCGCTCAGTCAGACGTTCTAATAGGTCTCTGGTATTGCGTATCCCCTGAACATCAAAGATGCCCTGACGTGCGTTCTCTTGCAGGACATCAAGGTCTCGATTGAATGATCTTATGAACGTCTGAATCGCGGCCAGTTCACCTGCGCCACCTGCCGTTGATACCTGCATCTGCGCTGTGATTTCCGCTTCCGTGGGGGGAGTGGGCACTCCCGGCAAGCCCCCTCCTAAGGGATCTGCAGCAAACGCATTTGCCGTATTTAACCGTGCCCTTGCATCCCCTCTGATTTGTTCAAGTTTCTCACGGATTCTCTCTGACACATCATCCAAATCTGCGACGAATTGACGCATGACATCTCCGGCCCCGAGATCGGCAACTTGTGCCTGCAGGCGAGTCGTCAGATCTTGGCTGTTCTCGGATAACTTTCTGATCTCCTCAAGAACCTCTTTGATCGAGGTTAGCTTTTCCAACTCTCGATTGAAGCCTGTCTCATCCAGCCTCACGTCGATTTCAAGGTCAATGTCAGAGAACTCTTGCTCAAGACGACGAGCCAGACTCGTAAACCCGTAGTCGATGTCGTTCAGCGACTCCAGCCACTCAGCCATTGGGCCAATTACTGTGATTGCCAACGCGGCTGTAATACCCGACACAGCACCAACAACACCCTGTGCTGCGTCCCGACTAATATTAAACAACGAAGCGATACGAGTTTGCACAGCAGGAATGCGAGACATGTCCATCAGTAAAAATGACACGTTGTTTGATGCACCACGAACAGCACCAGCGATTCCGTTTAACTGATAACCAATTGCGGCGTCCTCAAACGCCTGACCAAGTTGATACGCACTATTCCCCAGCGTGTTGAATGAACTGCCAGCAGCCTTGATGTCATTGAACTTCTCTGCTAGAAATTGCTGGTTTTTATTCACATTTTGGACTGCCGCTGCGTACCTGGCAAGACTTTCTGCAGTCCCATCGATTGCCTGTTTCTGAACATCCATAAACCGAATGGACTCGCTCAGTGCACTGTTCAACGCTTGGATGTCAAATCGATCCTTTTTTGGAATCACCCCGGGCGGAAAGTCCCGAAGCCTGTCCTGCAAACGCAACCTCTCCTGCTCTAACGCGAAAATCTGATCATTCGCTGCTCGTTCGTTCTCTGATGCCTCTTGCCTTGCAGCGTCAATCGTCATGACCGTAGAACGAATTTTTTCCAGTCGACCAAGATACGGCTGCAGGGATTCCGCCGTAAATCCGCTGTCATCCAACCCCCTCATTTCAAGTATCAAACGTTCCAGTTCATTGCGAGAGTTCTGCAAGTCTTCAGTGAGTTGAGGAGCAGTGACGGTTTTCACTTCACGATTGACGATTCCGATTTCAGTCTTTAGCGCTGTTGCCTGAGCCAATGCGGCGCGAAGATTTCCGGTTACTGGAGCAGGTGTCCCCGTATCGCTCGCTGCGGTCTGCTGGATAGTCTCTAAGACTCGACGCAAGTCCAGAAGCTGCTCAATGCGTTGCTCAATCTCGACATCTTCTCTGTTGCTGCCAACCAAACTGATGTTCGTGTTGCGAACTTCATTGAATGCCTCACGAACGCCCTGCAAGTCTGCCAGCAAACGCTTCGCTCCCAAACTATTCAACTGTTTGTTCAGTGAGGCAATATCATTGCCAACCTGCGCTCGGAGGTCGGCGAACCTGGACTGTGCGTCTTTGGCGGCTTGCTCTTCGGGACTCACTTGCTTCTGACCGGTGCTGCGACCCTGACCCTTGAGCAGATCGCGACGGAGCGCCAACTCGCTGGCTTGTCTCCCGAGCTGATTAAACGCTGCTGTCGTTTCCGTGACAGTCTCTCTGAGGTGGTCCTTAATTGCCTCAATGTCGCCCTCGCGTGGCAACACTCGAACAAACACATCCAGTAACGAATCGTCGTCAGCCATAACACACTGCTCCCGCTGCTTGCAAAGCCTCGACGTATGTTAGCGACTTCGCCTCTTCAAGTGTGATGCCGCATTCGCGACTGACCGCAAGAGCCAGGGATAAATATGGACACTCGGCGATCTTTTCACCAAAAGCCTGCTGCTCTGCGTTGGATGTCATGCTGACGGTTTTTTGCCCGCCACCGGAGTCGCTTCGCTCTCGGGCGGGCCATCGGACTTTTTTACAGCGTTCCTGGTGTCTGAGATGTTCAACGCAGCCTGTAACTGATTTCGCTCATCAGTTGTTGCCTGACGCCAAATGTTCAAGGCATCAGAGACTCGCCTTTTCCAAACGTCAATCTCAAGACGCTTCGGACGAATTGCCTGCTCTTTCGTCCTTGCCGGCGGTGAACTCATTTTTTCCGCTGCGGCAATACTGCAAGCCAATGAAAACATCAATCCTTCAAGCGAATCATCGAATCGCAACTCTTCCTGCTGCGTCACAGAGGAGGAGTACAAGTGACATGTCGACATTGCGATGCTGACAAAATCAGTGTAGTCACTACTATTCATGCCGGTCGGAAGACCCCTGAGCAGTGCCCAAGGATCTTCCCGACGACTCTTGATGTAATCAACCTTGTCCAAGTAATCGTGCAGATACCTTGGAACAATTCTGATTATCCGATCGCCTACGGAAACCTCAGTAATCATCTGAACCTCATTTTCAAGCTGACATCAGATAGCACAAGAACCTTGCATGATCCACTGGGTCACTTCCCAACTGTAATTGAGAAGAGTGGCACCAGCCTGCGAAGCATTCATGTCAACCGGCTTGCTGGTGATCCGTACTTTCGCTTCGTACACGTCAACGGCCCAAGGTCCAGAAACGGCAGCGCCTCCGCTCCAAATTGCATCGCAACTGATCGACCAGCGGACGCGGATTTCCTGATTGATGCAAAACTCAGGGTAATCACCGTTGTGGCATGCGATCGACAGATTCCCGGTGGTTCCAACAGTCCCGCACAAAGACAACTCTCGACCTGCAGAATCACTGGTCACGAGCTTTGGAGTGTTGGCCGTTTCAGTAAACGCCATCTGAGTCACATGAGGAATCTTATCCCATGCCGACCCATCCAAACCGACTGATGTGTCAAGCAGAACACACATGAATTGTGAGCAGCACAGATCTCCAGCGCTAAACGTCATTGCATTACCTCCTTAAATGCCAGTCATTGTACCAGTCAATGTGACTGACACCTGCAGCACGTCTCTCCGTGAAACTTTCTGCAAACTACTACGCGATCGTACACAAAAGCATCCGCATTCCCCAAGACTCAAACATCCAGGCTGGAATACGAACGAATGCAACATAGATCGAAAGATCTCCGCACTCGCAGTGTCCTCAGCCTCAAAGTAAGCCCTGATGTAAACCGTATGGATCTCCTCCACGGCATCTGTCGTCAAAACGCCGGCTGATACCGATGAAGAAATCACGCAGTATCTTCCCGAGTCGGAGTTTATCCTGACGGTGTCATGATATTCGTTCGCCGGGATTGGATTTAAGGGCAAGCCCGCTAATGCCTGCTTAAACGCATCAAAGACACAGCAGGGCATCGCCAGACCTCGCTACCGACTCAAGAATTACAACAATCGGACCTGAAAGCACATCCAGACCCGGAAAGTCCTGAGATAGAAGCAGTTCCGCATGCTCTGTGCTGCGGGCATCATACTCAAGAATCGAACCCAACCCAAAAACCAAATACTTTCGCATCCCCATGACGCCTTTCAAAATGGGACATCGTCACTCACACTCGAAATTGCACGCGATCGCAGCCTCCGGCGAACCTCAGCAATCATCTGCGATTTGTATTGCCTGTAAATCGGCTGGATCCACGGACGATTGCCGTCCGTCGCCGGGAAACTCTTGTCTTTCCCATCCCAACTGAGCAGATAGTTCTGCGTTCGATGTGCCACATGACCTGACCGGCTGAAACCAATCATGCCATGATTCGATCTCAGGTAGTTCGCCAAAAAGTCCGTCTGATCACGAGCAAAACCATCCTCAACCAAGTTGTTCTTTCTGCCATCCGTCCTGTCAAACCAAGCCGGATCATAATCGTTGAGATTCGGTCCGTCGTACTTGTACGGAATCGCACCAACCGGAGAGTGTGGCTTCGCGCGGATACTTGTCAGCGTCCGCTGATAACCATCTCTCAGCACAACTGCCGCGGCATCACAGATCTGATTCGCTCGGATAATTACCGTCTCGAACACATCTTCACTGTAATCCCGGAATTCAACCTCAACACGAAACATCGATCTGCTCCACCTCAATCGTGTATGGAACAAATGAACCGCCGTCAGTGAAACGCAAGATCCGATACCATTTCCCGCCCACTTTTAGCCTGTGATGCGACTCAGGGTGGTCCCCAACAGCCCATCTGTCGACCGTCAACGTGCGACTTACTGACATCTCGATCGCTTCGTTGTCGTAAGCTCGAGATCCACCGTCTATGACCAAACGACCATAGCAGCGACCATGCAACTTTGACTCGGTGTCCAGATTGCATGCGTCATCACAGTTTTCAACACCATAAACCGAAACAGGCTCCGTCAGATTGAAACACTTGGCAACATTGCGTCCCCATAACTGCCAAACACAAAACGACTTCACTGGCACAGCCTTATAGACCTGCCAATCCTCGCCTTCGTACCTGACAACCGCAGATGGGCCGCTCTCAATGTCCTGCTCGTTGCGGCTGAACGTGAAAATCACATCCTGCCCGTAAACACCCTGATCAGGCCGAGCATATTCCATCGGCATTGCCAGCACCTTCGCCTTTAACAGCGATGTCTGCGTGCCGCAGTATGTATGCTCAATCGACTTCGGATCACAATTGCTTTCAAGCCAATAATCGCAATCGCATGTTGTGTCGCAACAACTCATCGACGGTATCTCCGCCCGGAAGAAACACGACGGGTTCCAGCCCCGCGAGATAGCCCACAACTCACTTCCGTGATGCACGGCGACTGCCTGTACTCATACAACTGACCGTCATCCCGCTGCGAGGCACATTTCTTGTCCTCATACAAAGTGCGGTATGTGTCCAACGCAGTCCTCATCCCCAGCATCTGAGCTGTGCGGTCCTCCGAAATGCCAGCCTCGCTTCGCTTGATGCCAGCACAGCCGGGATCACTGGCCAGCTTATCAGCCAAATCGCAGATTCTCGCTTCCAGTTCCGCACAACTCAGACACGCTGTCATCACTTCACCTCAACGATGCTCGGAAACCGATCCTTGTCAACGGTCGACGGCTGAAACAAATGACGGTACTCGTCCCCGGAAACTTCACTTTCCGTCATGACCCGGCAGATCGGGAACTCTTCATCCGGACTGTCCGCTGCCGCGCGACCGCGAATTGTAATCGAATCACGATACGCTTGATGCAACTGAGCATTACTCAACTGCCGACGAGAACGAACAACCTTCGGTGGGGCACCCGCCATCTTCACCACCCAGTGCCTGACATTATCCTCAGCCTTGACCGGATCACTCGCATCACTCTTTTTCGATGAACCACTACCTTCAGCCATTAAACTTTCTCCACGCCTATGAAAAAACGGTGAGGCACAATCGCCTCACCGTTTATCATAGCATTCAGAGCATCTGTCAAGCAGACATCAGGCTGTCGGAACGCACATGAATCCCCGCATCGGGTCTTTCACGTAACTGTATCCCTTTGACAAACTGGTCCATGCAGCGACAATGCGTTTCTCCTGCATTTCGCCAGACAGATTCAGTCGAGTCACTTCCGGGCGGATTTGGTACACCAACCCGATGAACGCGTTGATGTCCGAACCGAACCACATCCACTTCTGAGCATCCGCAACACTGATGCCGTACCGCAGAGCAATGCGATCCGTCAAACGCTGGTAACGACTGACAGTCACTTCCATGTTCGCGGCAACCGCATGCGTGGAAATGTACTTGTAAGTCGTGCTGCCCCCGTCGCAACTGGTGCCGTCGTGCTCAATGGCACCTGCACGCAACTTCGGATTGATCTCGTCCGCCTTCTGCGGGCTCGTCAAAACCTGAAGATTGTCGGTAGGGACAGTCACCGGACGACCGTGGAACAAATCCCGGAAGTCGTACAGCCGGTCCTTGACCAACTGGAAGTCGCTCGGGCAGTTCAAATCGTTCGCGATCGCATTGATCCACGGACCACCAGATCCATTCCCAAATGGAGTCGTCACAGCAGCGTCAGGACCGTAGAACGTGTTGTAAGCAGTCCCCGTGCGGTTGTAAGTCGCTCGGTAGCCGATCAACGCGTCAATCAACTGGTTCTCGTAATACTCGTTGTGAGCATCACCGATCTTCGGCACCTGCTGTGCAAGGTAGCCGTTCGGATCTTCCGACAGTGCCTCTCGGGTGAACCGAAATCCCAGCCCGACCTGCTTGCCTGTCGGATGGTCCATGAAATCGCTCGCAACACCAAAAGCGGGTGGTGCTTGCAACTCCGCAATCTCTTCAACGTGAGGATCGCTGAAGATCCCACGGTCCCGGTAAGGACGCTCCGACTCACCCTTTGACTCGGCAGCAATCCGATTCAGCAGCAGATACTCCTCTTTGGGAGTCTCGCGAAGGCCAAACCGAATCATCTTCTCAGCGAACTTCACGAACGTGCCGCTCGTGACAGTCGCTTCCAGAGCATTATAGCTCATCGTCGAAATGGTGTGACGATAGTCCGAGCCAAGATCCTTGCGAAGACATTCCGTCAAGTCGATGTTGCTCCAGTGAATGTCACCAGACTCCAACATGTCATCAACGTCGCCGCTCCAGCGATCAGTGTGCTGCTCCAGCACACTGAGCAGATTTCTCGTCTTGCCCGACATCGGGCCTTTCTGCACTGACATTTTCTCTCTCCTGTTCTCGGGCTCATCCCCGATCAAATACAAACAAATGAAACCGAGATCAGACGAACTCAACCATCACACGCGACTGCACATCAGAGCCAGAATCGCCCACGGCCTTGAACACAGCCAATGCCGGATCTGCTGTCGGAGTAATCCGAAACGGAAGCAAAGCGTTCGCCGTGGGACTCTTCGAGAATGTGAACAAGTCACCCTGCTGGAAAGTAGCAGCAGTGTCGGAACCCGCAGCGTTCGTCTGAATGTAGCTTCGACGCCACAACGAACCCGGCGACTTCCTCACATAAGGAACGCTGTCCTCCTGACCAGCCATGCAGACCGTGTCATCCTCGATCTCGCCGGCGGCAACGCCAACAAACGCAGCAACAGCGTTTGCAAGAGTCGTGGCCAAGTTCTGGTCCCAGGCAGTGTCCTCAATGCGAGACACATAAGTCACGCCGGGAGTCGTGGCCTGATCAGAACTCAGGAAGTCGCCCGGGCAAATCGCCTGCGGAGGATCTGGCAGGGTCATGTGCTCGACATTGATCATCTCGCCAGTGCGACCCAACTGGTACTGGCAATCTTTGCACTGTGGCATCTCAACTCTCTCCTTCTGCCGCTTCAACGCAGCAACATGTTCACAAAAACAAGATCACCAATCTCAATCCCGATCTCGGCCCTGCTCCCAAGCCTCCTTCACACCCTTCGGATCACCAGAACGGCCTCGCTTCCCCAACTGAGGATCTTGGCGAGAAATCGGTAAGTCCTTGACCGCTTTCAACACCGACTCCAACAGCAACACGACAGGCTCAGCGTGCTCGGCTGGAACAGACACAATGTGCTCCACAACTTGACCACTCAGGTCTTTCAGCGGAGTGTCGGCCAAAAGACCGTCCACCTGCTCAGTCACAGACGCGAGTCGCTCAGCAGCAGCTTTCGCAGACTTCAAATCCGCAATCTCCTGCTGAGCAGCTTCAAGTGCCGTCTGCACTTCTGTCAACTGCTTCTCCGACTCACCTTCTGCCCTCAATTGCTCAAGAGCATCGGGATTGTTCCTCACCTGCTCCAGCAGTTCCTCAGTTGTCAAACCAGCCACTGGCGTCTCCTCATGCTCAAAAACCCCATTCGTCGTTGCCGGATGGGTTACCAAATCAACAGATCGAACGGAATGAATGCCCTCAACAACAAGCCTGCCCTCGCTGTCCCGCTGACGTGACACGCGAAGACTCGCATTGATACTCATCCCCAACGCACGGGCGTTATTCCGAATGTCCCAATTCAACTGCTCAAACAAAGCGTGCTTCGGATTGAACCGAATGTCACCGTAATACCCCTTGCCGGCCACATAACGAGCTGACTCAACAATCCCAATCTGATCCTCATAACGACGAGGATCAGTCGCCTGACGCGGGTGATTCACAAATACCCGCGCTCGCGTCAAATGCTCAACCGCAGTCGAACGAACTCCGTGCGTGTCGTAATCCCGACCGTTGGCAGACTTCAAACCAAGCAATTTCACGCCTCGAACCAGCCCCGACGACTCCTCCGACTCCTCTGTGACAGATCCCTCCATCAACTCAAAGTCGAAATCCTCAGTGACATGCTCGCTCGCTTTTCTATTGCTTTTACTCATTTGCCGCCGCCCTTCCTGCCGCCACAATTGCACTTCTGTAATTCCATGACTGCACCTCCTCACCCGTTTTTAGCGATTCGTACGAAAAAACACCAAAGCCTAATTCCTTAACCCGCATCGTCAGCCGCACTGTCACGCCCCGGGTCGCCACTCAAAACACCCTTCTCCGCCATCGAATCACCCGAATTGTCAGGGTCAGGTCCAGGTGTCCCCCCCGCCGATGGATGCTCCGATAACGGCGGATCTAACTCGCCCTGCTCGCTCACCCGCTGACTCTGCTCCTCCTCATAATCCCAGCCCATCCGCTTGTTCAACGTCTTGCCACTGATCCGACCAGACTTCCACGCGTCGAAATGAATCTCCCACTCCTCATTCCGATTCCGAGTCTGAACAATCGGTCCTGTTGCCGAAACCCGAACACGATTCACGTCCTCAACCGTAAAACCAACACCCTCGACATTCCTCGCGGCTGTACGCAGCACCTGATCCAAAATCAACAGATCCTCACTGCTCATCTGCTCCTGCCAGTAACCCACAGCCTTGTGAAATGGACCCTCACTCACCAATGTGCTCGCGAAATTCCCCTGACTCACATTCATCGTCAGCATGAACTCCGGCAACTTCAATCCCGCTGCACAAGCACGCAACAACGCATCCAAAAACAAAATCATGTTCTCGTTCTGAGCACCCGTCTCCGGAAACTCATAAGTAACCGTCGATGGCTTCGTTACCACAGCGACCTCCGGCTGGTCGAAAGTCTCTATGCTGCCGCTCGAACCAGACGCACCACGCGACATGTAATCACGAACCCTGTCTCCATCCATCGCGCCAGTGACTGTCCGCAATGCACCAAATGTTGACTGGAATGTGCTCACTCGCATCAAATTACCCAGCAACGTCTTCCCATACTTCAACTCGTCACGAACCTCCCAGAAGTAATTCACACCACGAGGGCTGCGACTCGTCACATTACGCCGACGACCCAAAATCACAGACCGTGCCGCATTGGAATTCGACCACTCGTCCGATCCAGACAGTAAATCAAAATCAACCAAACCAAACTGGTCCCGAGGTGCTGTCGTCAACTCCCGAATCCACTGGCCACTGCCGTCGTCGCCCCCGTCAATGAAATAACCCATCAAACGATGCAGAATGTTGTTCGTCCAACGAACCCCCAACTCATCCACATACTCAGCCCCCGTCTCATACGCGTCCTGATAACCACTCGGGTCCAAAGCCAAATCAACCGGCTCCGCAAACGATAACTCA
>Ga0070746_10001948_pt1 | contig 12281 bp, 14 predicted proteins | sample VirMetDEL_Mar_21_FD_77016 | JGI IMG/M metagenome (GOLD analysis project Ga0070746, IMG submission 77016) | Aqueous microbial communities from the Delaware River and Bay under freshwater to marine salinity gradient to study organic matter... | ecosystem: Environmental > Aquatic > Marine >... | reverse complement strand
TTCCCAACGCTCATAATTCAACATCTGTGTATCTACCATTTTTATCTGTAATGTTTTTCATACCCAAATGGATTTTAGTAATCACAGAGCGTGATACATTAAATAATTCACTAATTTCTTGGTGGGTGTGTTTTCCGCCCCACAACAATACCTTTACCTTAAAGGCTTCCATGTTTTTTAATTTTCTTTTCATAATGTGCTTTTTTGTTTTGAAATGTCATAAAATTTATATTCAGCTTTTTCTTGTGAAAGTTGTGAATACCATTCTTGTTGTTTTAACGCCATGTAGTCGCTTTGACTTCTACCTTCCTGTTTGATTTCAGTAGGTTTTTCAGTTTTTAATTTTGTTCTATCCATATACTATAAATAGTCCATAAAACAAAAAAAGTCAAATAGTTTGGAACATTTCAAAAAAAATATTATCTTTGATGTATGGTTCAATCAGTAGAAAAACGCAAAGGTATAATCCGTTGGAATGACGGACAATTCTTTTTGATAATTGTGTATAAAGCTCTTGGTGATGACACACAAGAATATTATGCCGTTAGACATAGTGTCGGTGATGAATACGGGTTTAGATTATTCTATTCCCACAAATCACTTATCCGTTTTTTCCGTTCTGTGCGGAAAAGGGTTGTCGCAACGCTTCCCGCATCTGTTCTGCGTGAGCTCTACAAAGTTGAAGACGCACTTGTTGTGAAGACACTAACAACTGAAAATCAGGGCGAGCCGAGCACCGCTGCGAATATCCTGTAAGGGTCTCGCCCCTTCTATATGTTGGAAAATACGCCATATTTTAATTCTGGGACACTTTCACCTATTGGTTGGTGTATCCATACCATTTTATTTTTTTATTAGTACCAGCATTGGTTATTTTCACTCCAACGCATTCCCTGACCTAACACCATTCCACCAGCATTATATTTGTCTTTTGGATTGGCAGGTTGTAATCCATCATAGGTAATGTATTGATATTCGGGAAACAAATTTTGGTTCCAGTAGAGCCAATCTTTCGCCCTTTGTGAATAATATGAAGCCATGTCAGTAAATTCAGTTTTAAGTGTTCTATACACCCCCAAATCAGCAGGTGATGATATTTCACTATTTTCCAACTGAATTCCCCTGTTCGCCATCTTCGCCAAAAGGTTTGTTGTCAAATAAACTGCGACCCAATACAACACCACATCAGTTAGGTAAGTATCCAATAAAAACTTGTAGTTGCTGTTTGAAGGGTTATTTATTGACCCATCTTGTATCATATCATTTAACTTGTTAAACAACAAATCACCTGTTAAATCACGGGCATTTATCAAATGAGCTTGATTTAAAGCAGGAATAATGTTGCCTGTTAAAAGTGAATATTCAACAGGTAGGTTATTTCTAACATAACTTTCATCTATGTAGTATATCATAATTCGGGTAATCTAAATTTGTTTATTATTTTAACAGGTCTGTTGTATTTTAATGACAACAGATTTTCCAATCCTTGATTTAATTTTCTAACTGCTGGTTTGATGGTAAATTCCATCATGTGTTTTGTCGCAATCAAAATTTCATCGGCGTTTTGACTAAACGGATTTGAGCTGAATGTGTGAATACCAATCAATAATGGGCTACTTATACCCTGTGATGATAAAATTGACTGAACGGCCATCTGTAAAACTTCCAAGTAAATACTATCATTTACTGCGTTTGAAATGGGCTCAATTACGGGTCTTTCTTCACTTGAATTAGAAAAAGCCAACATCAACTTCTGTCCGTGTTTTCCTTGATAAGAACGCAACAATTCATTATAGATTTCTTCCTTTTCAGTTGGGGTAGGGTCGCCTATCAAACTGACAAATAAATTAGGGACAAGTGATGTCGCCAAATTCCGTTTATGCCAGTCAAAAATTTCTGCTTCTAAAACAACAGCGTCCAAACCTGATTGATAAGGTGTTAGTGGATAATGTTTGTTTTCACTTGGTGCGTATTGTTTCCAATAGTATAATTGTCTTCCTTTGACATCAGTTAAATCCAATCCGTGAAACTTGGTAATTTTTTTATTTCTTCCTTTATCACCCCATTCTTCACTAAAATAATACCAATCAATTTCCCTTTCATGTTTATCATAATTATCCTTCTTTCCTACACGGATATTTTGGAATGGTAGGTGATATAAACTTTCAATACCTGTTAAATCTCTCGTGGGTATAGTTTCTGTGCTCCACCCGCCGAAAAGGAAATAATCATACAAAAGTTTAAAATAAAGCTCACTAATTGTTTCAAATTTATTCACCAATACATTACCTAAACCTTCAATTTCAACACCATCACCAAATCCCATATTGGTTTTTTGGTCTATACATACTGACATTACTGGTGAATGTTGTTTAAGTTGTAAAAGGAATTGTGGGTAGTCATTATTTATATTCCCCCAATTTATCCATTCATCTCTTTTGGTTTCAACTTCGGCGTTTTCCCTAATATCAATTCTGTTGATATTGTAATCAATATTGAATGATTGGAAGTTTATATTTGGTTTTTCTATGTTATTCATCATACTATAAATATTCTTTAATAGGTGTTTCTACCTAATGTTGTTTGGAAGGTGTTTATGATATTTGATAAATTGGTTATATCCGTTCCACTTAAACCTCTACCAATAAATGCAAAACATAATCCTTGATTTGCGTATGAATTATTATACACATTTGTTGATTGATAAAAATTCCATAATGCTATTGGTCTTGATGCTCCGCTTTCGGTATATGTTGATGAAACTGATAATATAGGTGTTAAATTACCATTTCTATACAATTCACTTGTGGTTGAACCTGTCCTATTTAACATATAAAATCCATCAATATTACCACTATTATTTGTTTGTGCTGCTGTTCCACTACCTGACCTAATAAAATATTTTGTTGGTGATAAATTAGTTGCAATTTGTAATTGTGGAAAATTAGTCCCTTCACTTTGACCCATAATCACCTCCTCACTTTTGGCAGGTGTATTTTCTGTAAATTGATAAAATCCTAATGAATAATCATCTTGTAATGTATCATCACTATTAAAGTTTGTATTAGCCCAACCATCAACACCATTACCAGTAGCACCTGATGATGAATATGTAAATCCACCACTATAAGTTAAATCATAAGTAGTCCCTGAAACTCTTTTACCCATCAAGGCGGTTGAACCTGATGTTGCCCCTACCATCAGCCAGAATACATCTAATTTACTATAAAGTCCATTTGATTTTAAGTCAGTAAATAATGTATCAGTTGCCGCTGATATTGTTGCGTCTAATGTTCCACCTTCATTTAAGACATCAACCAAGTAAAGTGCCGCATCACTATCAAATGGTGGTGCTGGACTGCTTGATGGTGTTGGTGTTAAAGTCGGTGTCAAAGATGGTGTTGGACTTACACTAACACTTGGTGTAATTGTCGGTGTTAAACTTGGTGTAATTGAAGGTGTCAAAGAAGGGGTAATAGAAGGTGTTGGCGTGATTGTTTGTGTTGGTGTGATACTTGGTGTCGGCGTTGGTGTTAAAGTTGATGTAGGGGTAATTGTGGGGGTAATTGATGGGGTTGGTGTTGGACTAACACCAGCTCTATAATAAATAACATTATCAGCTGTTGTCGCCGTATTACCTGTGTAGTATTCACTTGTATCAGGGACAAATATAAATGCCAAATCTGTCAATAATTTTTCACCTGATGGATTTAATGATGTTGGACTAACACTTTCATAAATTGACAACCAATATTGGTTTTCATCTTCAAGATGAATATTAGCGGCACTACCACCACTATAAACTAAATTTTCAGGTAATGATTTATTGGTTGTAAATGAAAAGACATCATACTTATTCGCATAACTATTCGGCGTTGAAGATGTTATATTTTCAGGTATAAAAGATTTAATAACCCTACTTTGACAATTCTGTAAGCGCCACAAATAAGTAGGTGATGAAAGTGTCTTAAATTCACTTACATTCACATAGATTTCATTTGTATTATTCTGTGTTATGTATATCATTATTGTTCTTCTTCGGGCTCAACCCAATCAATTAGGGGTAATTCTTTAACCCATAAATAGTCGGGATTTACACAATAATCCATCTGTGGTTGTGTGATAATCCAATTCCCATTTCCGTCCAATACGGCACAAAAATAACTATCAGGTGCGAACAACTGATATTGTATTTCTTCCTTTTGTTCTAATGTCAATAATCCTACTTTCATATTAGTATGTTGCCCTTCCTAATGCTATTTGATAATTTTGTATGATTGCGTCCAAATTACCTGCTTCGGTGTCATCTAAACCTTTACCAACAAACGCAAACCTTAAATTCCTATCACTTCTTTCAGTTATATTACCACTATCAACCCTGAAATTAGACCCAATCCTAATTGTCCCTGTTGTGTTAGTTTTTGTTCCAGCTCCACCTGTATTGGTGTAATTTAATACACCCCTTCTATAAAGTTTTAATACATTTGATGCCGTCCTTGAAATAATTAAACTACCCGTTTCAGCTGATGTCGCATAACCAGTAACATTCCAATTTCCCCATAATCTACCAATAAAGTTATTATCACCTGGCATTCTGGCAGATAAAGTAATACCTTCACTAAAATATGAGCTTCCCATTTCAGTAGGGAAACTTCTTGTTGAAGCTGTTGATGAATAATAATATCCCATACTACTATCGGTTAAAGTCATAGCTGATGATGGGACAATATATGTATTAGCATCAGTAGTTATACCATCAGGTGTAATACCATTAGCGTCATGCGTCCAACCACCAACAAATGTCAATCTAAACGCACTATCAGCATCAACAGGGTTTTTAGCGTTAAACTTATGTGTAGCCGCAACTTGACCCAGAAACGGCCAGAACGCATCTAATTTAGTCCATAATCCTTGTGTGAATAACTGATTAAACATGGTGCGTGTGGCACCTGATACACCAGCATCAACCCCTACCGCTCCGTTGGCAACTATTGTATTCAAATACAAATCAGCTTCATTATATCCTGGCGGTGGCGGACTACTTGATGGTGTTGGTGTTAAAGTTGGTGTTGGGGTAATTGTTTTAGTAGGTGTCGGCGTTGGTGTCTTTGTTGGTGTTAAACTTGGTGATATACTTGGCGTAGGTGTTAAAGTCGGTGTTGCCGTCTGTGTTGGTGTTAAAGAAGGTGTAATTGAAGGTGTCGGTGTGGGTGAAGGTGTATTTGATGGTGTCGGCGTTGGACTTGGACTTGGTGGTGGGCCTGGATATAAAATATCAGGTATTAAACCACCGAAATTATAGATTGTATCCCCGTTCAGTTGGGTTGTTTCTAATGATTTGTATTTAGTCATTTAATTCTTTATGAATATTATTTATCAATTCATTTACATCAACATCACCAGCTTCACCACAATCATAATCTTTGGTTAAAACTAATTTCTGTTCCCTGTAAAAATCTACCCTAATAAATATCTTGTTGGTGTGTAAATCTAATTGAAGGAAAGTAAGTTTATACTTTGTTATAGGTATTGATATATTACCTTTCCTTATTTTTAAATTTTTTTCTACTTCCAACATAGGCTTAAAAAAAGGGGGGACTACTGGCATAATGCCTGCCCCCCAATTTTAATTTAGGAAAATATTATTCCCTATCAATAGTTGTGTTAGTAGCTGCTGCTAAAAACGCTGTCAAAGTTGTAGTAATATCAATTTCAGGGACACTAATAGTGTTTGAAGAAGTCAAAGTGATTGTATAAAGTGTTTCATCACCTGGTAAGCTTCCGCTTGCCGCAGTCGCACTTTCAACATACATTCCACTTGGTGATACAAAGAAGAATTTACCTGTCTTTAATTTCACCAAGAAATAACTTTGTGTTGATTTTACTATCTGTTGATACAACTGCCCGCCTTCATTTGAAAGACCTGGAATTGTGAAAATAAGTTGTGTTTGGAAGTCAAAACCTAATGATGCCAAAGAAACTGCCACGCTTTCATTTAAAGCTGCTGGTGAATTTCTTACAATATCAATTTTTTTCCATTCCAAATCACTTGTAGCTCCTGTAAAGCCATCAATTTTTCCATCTACATCATAAGATATAGTTGAAATATCTGCTGTTGTTCCTGTGGTTGTCAATACCCAAACCCCATCAAGACCGGGAACATTATTCACACAGCTTGACAAGTTTAGGCCATTTACCACGACGCAATTTGAACCCATAATTGTTTTATTTTATTTTTAATTTATTTTTGGTTTATTACAAAATTATTTCTAACTTTGTTATGGTTTAGGAAGCTAATACTACTTGTGAAGCAAATGCTACTGATGACCCTAACTTCATAGCTAATTTCATTCTGCTCTCTTGGAAGTCAAGTGAATACCATGAAATAGGTGAAGTAATGTCGCTCATCAAATCTGTCCCCAAATAAAAATTATCCGGATTTGTCAATGCCATATAACCAGCAGGAATTTCAGTTGAAATTGCGATTACATTTGTGAATGGAATGTTGATTGCCATTTGTCCGTTCGCCAAAGTGATTGGATTGAAATTATACAAGTTTTGATTACGGAGCCCAAGTTGTAAAGCTTGGAAGTCGCTGTGGTTTAAGCTCATGATTGTTGTAACTGGTTTCAACGCATCCGGTAAGTTAGTTATGTAGCTGTCCGCAATTTCTACCGCTGTTGCCGGTGTCATACTTGAATAACTGATATTTACAACATCACCTGATAATGAAGCTGATGTAAGTTGCTCTATCAAACCAGAACAACCATCAGTTGCTGTTTCAGCTCCCCAAAACTTTCTTGAAGCATAAACATTAGCTTTTTTAGCTATGTCATTCATAAACGCTTCTTCAACGCCACCATCAATACTTTCCAAGTATGAACCTGGACGCAATCTAATTGACATTATTGTTCTGTTAAGCTCATCTATGCACCAATTCTTCTGGATATTGTATTGACATACCTTCAATTCCATCTCGGTAAGGGTTATATTTCCACCGCTGAATGAGCAGCTTGTTCCTGGAAATGCTAAATCATCAATATTACCTGTTTCAAATACTGGAACCAAAGTGCCGTATTTAATATCAGGTAAAACTTGGAAATACTGCGCTTCGGTAGTATCCATCACAATCTTTGACAACAACAAATCGGCATTAGAGTTTAAAAAATCACTCAATCCGTTAGTGTCAAAATCAAAATTATAGTTTTTTAGGTTTTTCATAATTTTAAATTATATTTTTTTTTAGTTTAATTTTTTATTTTTTATTTTGTTTCATAGCTCTAATGATTTCATATCTTTCATCAGCGAAGTTTTTAGAAACAAATTTGTCTTCCTTTAATGGTTGATGAGCTGCTGTTTTTTTGAAACTTTCTAAATCAGCTCTTAAAGTTTCAATTTCCTTTGTGTGCGCTTCAAAAGCGAACAACACATCATGGATTGCCTGTTTTAATTCTTCAATCTTGGTGCTTTGGCTCATTTCTTCACCTTCACCACCTTCTTCAACTTCAACTTCACTTTCAGGCTCTTCACTTGTCATGTCTTTAATTTCCACCAATACACCTTCTGTATCTGTGATAAATAATCTGCCGTCAGTTAGTTTGTGCTCCCCAGCGCCTACTATTGTAAAAGTCCCATCTTCATTTTTGATACTGATGGTGTCCCCTACAACAAATTCACCTTCTGTTGAATTGGTAATCATTACACCACCTTCAACTTCCGCTTCTGCGAAGGTATAAGAGCTTGAAAATTTAAAACCTACTAAATCCGCTACTTTTTTAAGGATTTCTAAATTGTTTTTCATAATCTTTTTAAATGTTTATTTTGTTTAATAAATATATTATTAAAATTGTTTATTCAGTTTCACTTTCTTTAATTATTTGTTGAATTAAATAAAGTAAGTTTGACGCATTATATAAGTTTTTAGCTTCTTCATGTGTATTACAAGGTGAATAACCATATTCACCCATTTCATGTGAGCCTTCACAACCTATTTCTTCACTAATGATTTCCGCTTCTTCCCTTGTTGGAAAATAGGGGACACCATCAACTAATCCCAAGAATGACATGTTTTCACTTCTTATCTTTCCACATATACGGGGTGCGGCGTTTTCGCCGTATCTTTCCGTCATGTCTTTTATACAAGTATCCCAATCATAAGGTGCGAATGTTTGATTTTCCATATTTTCAACTTCCATATTTTCAGGAACACAATTTGGGACTTCCCTACCATTCACTATCTTTGTCCCATACGCTATGTATCCTTTCCAACATGCGTTTTCAAGTCCATCAAATTTTTCACCCCAATAAGAATAACATACTGCCGCCCTTTGTCTTTCATCAGGGAATTCAGCCAACATTTTACTATCACCCATACACCTTGAAATAAATTCATCTTTGGTTTCACTACCAGTTGGTTTTACAAATCCTTCTTCCTTGATGTCAAAAAAGTTAAATGGGACTTCTTCAAACATTCCTTCTAAACTAATACCCGATGTCTTTTGTGATAAAATAAAATCATCAAATAACTTTCTGTTTTTAAAGTGAATTGTTGTAATCCAAGTGCCAGGTTTCATTTCCCTACCGAATATTTGGTATGACTTATCTTCCTTTGGATTGTCTGCGACTAACCAATTTTCATAGGCAAAAACTTCATCGCCATTAAACACCTTATCACTATGTTCTAAATTGATTAGGTTTTTAGGTTTCAATCTTGATAATTTCATCAACCCCTTACGGATTGTTTCACGGGACATAAATACATAATATGGTGTCTGTGTTTGATTATCAAATCTGTAAATATAAGTGTCAGGTTCAAATACAACCGCTGTTATATCACCCTTGAATTCATCACTACTAAACTTCATGTTTTCTTCTGTTGCGTTGTTGATTTGTCTTTCTAACCAATTCATCGCTTCATCATAATTTGATGGGGTAAAAGACCATGACAACATCATCAAATAACCACAACCTTCATCTATGGATTTACTACTTTCCCAATCTACTTTATGTCTGGCACCATAAGAATACATACGGGTTAAAACATCTAAGGAAGGTTCATAGTTAGGGTCAGCAAGGTCATTAGCCCTACGCTTTCCTGTGGCTTCGCCGCAATCACCCCAACCATTTTCATCAGCATAATCAACAGCTCTTTTAGCCGCTTCACGCATGTAATCAGGGATTTTTGTAAAGGTGTGTCTAATCTTGAATTTTTCAACCACATTACCTGTCCCTTCAAAATAACTTTCATCAATATCAACGGGACAATATCCTTCCAAACTACCCAATTTAACCTTTGAAATAACCTGTGCGGTAGGTTCTGCGAATAATGCTGACTTCCTTGAATTATACACAAATAAACCCATGTGAAAGCCTATTGGTTTCCATTCATCTTGTGCGCTCATTCTTGTTGGCATTCTGTTTAAATATCTCGCTTCACTAATAAATGGACGGGACGCAGCTGATGTGTTAGTCCCCCTACCAACCGCTGCGGCGGCTTTAATAGGGATTTTCTTTAATGTTTCTTCATAGTTTGAACCTGCTGGAATATTAAATGTTATTTCCGCCCATTTATGACGGCATCTATTTCCAAGCTTATATTCAAAACAATCTGCTTGTGGGTGAATTTGAGCTCTTGGTGCCAACTTGAATGTATCAGGTTGGGCGCTCAATCTAACAGACATAGCTTCAATATCTTCACGGGTATAAACCTTGGCAGCTCCAATAAGTTTTCTACACATCTGTCTTGATGTTTTAATAAGTGGGGCACCAACACCAGTATCAATTACATAGATATACCTTGATATTCTTGTGGCTCCATCACTATCATCATCAAACCTACTTTCAGCTCGGGCATTCGCATCAGGTGTGAAAGCTCCAAATGCTTCGGGTGTGATTTCAATTTCCACATCTTTTATTTCCGCATTTAAAAACATATCAGGGTCTGGCTCAACACCAAATTCATCTAATATGTTTAATACATCATCATTAAAATCTTCTTCAACATGACATGAATGACATGTGTTATTTTCTTCACTTGAAAATACTTCAAAGCCGATTTCCGTTGCTGGTTTTTTTACAATAGACAGATATTGAATTCCTGATATTTCATCTTCTTCATCTATCTTTAATTCAAATATTTTATTCATAATTATAGTGTTGATAATTGTTGTATTTTTTTATTTAATTTATCCGTATCTTGTATTTCATTATACACAACATACGCTTTAAGTGGAGCTTTATTTGACATACTTTGGCTGGCGATGGCCTGGACTAATCTACTATCATCAATCTTTACTGCCCTACCACCTGTGCTGTCATTTATCATTTGAAGCTCATTTGAAAATCTTTTAACAGCTTCCCGATTTACCACAATTCACCACCTTCTAAAAGTGCGGGAACACCACCATTTCTACCTTCATGACTTTCACCTGTAATCAAACCACCCCTTCTACCAATAAAGGTTTTTGACTTTGCGAATTCTATTTGTTGTCCTATTACGGCAACTTGGGCTGCTGTAAGTCCTGCGACAACACCTGCGTAAATCTGTGGTGCTGGTGGTGGTAATGGTAATGATAATGCGTTTATCACCGCTGACGCTGATTGAGCCAACGCATTAGCCAAAGCAAATTGTAATTCCTGAACCCGTCCTTGTTTTTCAATATCAAATCTTGTCTTGGCAGCTTGTTTCTGTATTTTTTCCCTTTCAGCTTCAATCTTTTTATTTTCAGCCACACTTTCAGTATTAGCTTCACCAACAAGAGCCAGTTGTTCTTGTGTCTGTGTTTCCAACTTTTCAAGGGCTAATGATGTTTGAGCTTGTAGGATTGTTGATGTCCTATTAAATATATCTTGTAATGCCTGTGATACAGCATCTACTACTTGTTTAATTTTACCTAAACTTTCCTTAAAAGCTGTTTCACTTTCAGTTGGTAATTCCTTCAACTTGGCACTAATCTTTTCTAATAACATTAAAAATGGGTTGTCTTCAACACCTAACATAGTTGCGAATTCATTACCAACAATAGTTAAATATGATTGTAGTTTTTCTAATTCTTTTCTTGATAAATTATCAACATCACCCAAACCTTCTTCAACAGCGCTTAATAATCCTTTAACACCATCAACACCAATCTTACTAATATATTCATTAAAATTACTAAATAGGTCTTCAAATAATGTATCAAAGTTTTCTGCGTTTTCCCTAAAATATGTCTGTAAGTTTTCCACTTCTTCGGCGGTGAATGCTCTTGATGCTTCTTTTCTATTTGAAACTATCTTTTTATAGTTGGCGTCAATCTGTTCCCCAATTTTAACCATACCTTCATAAAATTCACCACTTCTTAAAGCTACATCTAATATTTCAGTTGATAAATCATCTACACCTTTTATTTGTTCGGTGATTAAATTAGCTTGTTCTTTTAACACACTAACCTTTTCTTGATTACCAGCTTTTGATGCGGCTTGAATATCACCTTCAAGTGTTTTTAATTTATTCAATAAATCTTCCCTAACCTTATCAAATCCAAAAGTTTCCCTTACATATCCTAATGCGGTTTTTCTAAAATTTTCTTCTGTTAAACCAAATTGTTTTCTATTCTGTTCTAAATTAAATATTGCGTCTTCTAACGCACTAAATGAATTGATTGTAGCATTATCCAATTTAATATCCTTACCAAATTGTGCGGCTCCCTTTTGAATAATCCGTAATCTATCACCAATTTCATTAAAGAATTGACTAAACACTTCTTGGCTTTCTTCGGGGATTGCTTCAAATACTGCTTTTAATTCAGGTTGTTTTGACACACTATATTCAATTATTCTATCCCAAGGAATAGGTTTTGTAATATCAATATCACCAGCTTCAATACCATCATTTATTATGTTAAATAACTTTGAAAATCCATCTTGTAATTGTAATAATTCTTCTTCACCTGGAACTGCTTCTGGAAAGAATGAACGGAGCTCATCTTTTAATGTTTGAGCTGATGTCTTTAATAAGTCATTTCTTTTATTGATATTATCTTCTTGTGCCTGAACGGCTTTATTACCCGCTTCTATTGTTTCATTTGACAAATCCAAACTGGCTGATTGTGCGTTCTTTAATGCTGAAATATAATTAGCTAATGCCTTATTTGTCTGTGCCAAAATTGTATTCTGTAATTGAAGTGCGGGGAATGTCTTTTTTGTTGCTTCACCCAATTTCTTTTCAGCTTCGGCAGCATCATCTAATTTTTTCTGTAATGGATTTATTGTCCCAAGTAAATTATCAATTTCGGTATTTT
>Ga0070746_10001947_pt1 | contig 12293 bp, 20 predicted proteins | sample VirMetDEL_Mar_21_FD_77016 | JGI IMG/M metagenome (GOLD analysis project Ga0070746, IMG submission 77016) | Aqueous microbial communities from the Delaware River and Bay under freshwater to marine salinity gradient to study organic matter... | ecosystem: Environmental > Aquatic > Marine >... | reverse complement strand
TAAACCAATAAACGTCTGGTTCGTCTACATCACCCCTGTTATCACAGAAAAACATAGTATCCCAATGGTTACCTTCGATGATCCAGACTACCACATGCATATCAGTAGGCGGCCAAGTAGAATTGTCATCTTTGTCGAACTTGATCCATTTCATAATGTTTTGAGTAGTGTTTCCCATTGTGGACTAACTGTGTTATAAGAGAAAAGCCTCTCTCCTATTTCTATCTGTTTGGTTGATCTTCCTAATAGAAGTTCTCTAGGATCGGTGAGAGCCTGATTACATAATACTGTCATCTCGTCAGGAGTATGTCCTACATAATGACCTAAACCTTGTGATACCATTAGATCTTCTACCTCATATTGAGGATGATTGAACAGTTCTTTTCCTATAACTAACAAGGGAATCCCTGCCATAAGAGCCTCAATAAATCCCAGCGTGTAAGGAGCGGGATGCGTTCCCGTGTAGTAATAAGCTCGATATTTACTTAAGTAAAATCTAATCTCTGACCACGAAACAAGACCTCCTCTAATCTCAGAGTCTACATCATCATTACCAGGACCAAAGACTTGCCTATCATAAGGAGCGGTAGTGCGATAGAAGAGGTTATAATTACAAGGAGAAAAGCGCTCTTTCATTCTCTGCGCTGTAGTCATAATTTTCTGAGAGTAAGTTCCTCGGTAACCTCCCCAATAATAAAAATCTGAGGGCTCTTTACCAAATCTTATAACAGGATAATCATCTGGTTCAGTGTTAGCATAGTTCACTACAGTAAAAGGAAACCTCTTTTGAAAGTCCTTGATCTTTATTCTATGTCCTACTTCCCATTGTCCTATAGATCTAAGGATTACAGCAACACCAGCTTCTCTTAAAACCTTTTCGTTCTTGGTGATAAGATCCAGATCATTAATACAGATAACTACATCAAACTTCTTAACGAAAGAGAGAGGTAGTTCTGACATATGATCTAAGCGCTTAGTTTTTGGGGGGAGGGAACGGACGTGATTTAACCATAGGCTTCTCAACTCCTTATCGGGTCTATAACCCCAGATAGGAGGACGCATGAGAGTTTGATATTTTGATACACAAGTCCAGGGACCAGGAGAGAAAATCTCCACTTCCGGGATATCCATGAACAATCGAATATCATCATACTCTAACACGTCGTGACAACCTAAATATAAAATCTTCATCCGTTCCCTCTAACTGCTCTGTTTTTAAACTTCGATACCGTAAGCACTAGTGATGTAACGGCAATAATCTTCTGTCGCCCATGCCCAACCTCCTCGGCCCCAACTACTACCCCAAGAGTTCTTAATCAGGAAGTGCAACTTATCAAACATTACTTTATAACCACACACTACGAAAGCATGTCCACCGTAGTTACCTTTCTTCCAGTCATAAGTATGAAGATGTCCTGGCCTAGCTCCGTCGTTTCGACCTTGCATGAAGCTCTTATCTAAATCCATCCTAACAAGGAGCGGACCATTATTAGCTAACCATTTCTGCCAAGGTTTTTTAGGATCTTTAGCATCTCCCACTCTGTAGTAACCCTTGATCCTACGCTGCTTAGAAGCTTTAAATACTTCCTCTTCTTGCCAATAAAGCAGACGTCCGTCTTCGGAATCTAACTCATCTTCGAGAAGTGTTCCGTAAGTCCTAGCTACAGACAACGCCCCTTGAACATAAGTCCCGCTAGTTTCAATCATGGACGTAGGATAAGCGTGGTAAGCATCTAACTCTTTACTGCACATCCACAACCACCGAGCACTAGGGATTTGATTACGTTTGAGTTGACCTGACTCTACCATATGCCAGTGCATGAGAGCCTGCATAGAATATCCTACACATGCTCCAGTCCGTCCTTGGTTTTGGATTCTCCACCAACTACGACGGAGATCTACTGACTCAGGAACACCTGAAGTTTTTAATTTATTCTTAAGGTCTTCTGATGCTTTAGTCGGAGACCAGTCTGTAGAATTATCCTTTCTCTCTATGACATTAAGAACACGCTCCTGTCCTACGTTATCTTTCTGGGTTTTAAACTCACGTTTTTCTTGTTGCTCTCTCAGGATGTCTTTAGTGTTTTTTCTTTTCATACTTTCTCCAATCCTTTCCTTGCTAGTGTTAGTAGTTCTTCTATCTTGTTGTCAGGGGCTTCGATATAAAGCCCACATCCGCCCTCGTCTTCTTGACAAGAATAATAACCCTCATCTCCTTCTGGGTATTTATGGCCACAAGCAGGACAAGGCAGTTTGTTCTCCTCGTCGTATGGTTGTTCGTCAATATCTCTAGTCTCGTCAATAACTGGTCTCATACTTCAACATCTTCCATCTCTTTCCAGTTCGGTCCTATCTGTGCCTCACTCTTCATTGTGAATTCACCGTGGGGTGTAGTGAAAGTCTGAGCCATAGTCTTACACAAAGCCTTAGCCACATTTAGTGCTTGATCTTCGGGACACTGAACCAAGAGAGAGTCATGAACATTGTTCAAGAACTCTACATCTCTCCAGTCGGGATCTCGATCTATTAGATCTTGGACTTTACGAATACCAATATTAGTCAAGACCCCTACCGTAGATTGTGGAATCCAAGAGTAGGCATCCCGTAGTAAAGCATCATCTATCCTTCCCGAGAAAGTTCTTCGATCCCCGTGTAGGTTTGTAAGAGTTCTATCTCGCTCTAGTTGTATCTTTACCCCATCGTGAAAGTCAGAGGATATTTCAGGGAAAAGATTATGATACATATCTAACATCCTCTTCCCCTCCCTGGGAGATAGGGTCAATGCGCCATCCGTCTCATCCATGATAGAATCTACGAAAGTGTATTGTTTCATTCCGTAGTTACTAGCATGACAGGTCTTCTTCCCTAAGTAATAATATCTCTTTCCTGTCCACTCGTCAGACTGTTTGATTAGTTTAGCTAACTCTTTCCACCTAGGATGACGAACTAGCTGTTCTACTTCTACAGTTAGGAAAGCCTTAACAAACTCTGGCATAGGCATAGACATTCTACCAGCGAACTCCTTAGCAAAAAGGTGCATAGCCATAAACGAGTGAGGCTTGACCCCGTGGAGAAAGAGTTTCCTATACCTACCTTCTCGTGCTAGATAAGCTACTACTAGGGCTTCTGCTCCTGCTTGATCGGCATTAACCATAACCTTACCCTTATCAGGAACAAAGAATCGGCGAAGAGATTTGGTTATGTTTTGAACATTACTACCCCACCCCATCTCTATCTCATGGAATCTTCCATCTCCTAAAGGTCTCTTCTTTTTAAAAACCATCAAAGCTTTAGAAGAGTTCCTCATGGTCTTGGTCCCGGCAGGATTAAGAACTGTAGTGAATCTATCACCGCTTGGTCCCCAACCCGCAAAGTCTAACACTCCCCTATCTTTAGCTAGCCTCCGCATCTTAAGGATTACTTGAATGACCGGCACGTAGTTAGTTGCGCGGATCTTCCTTAAGGCTTTACTGCCTGCATCTTTCTTGACCCACTCTTTACAAAAACCCTTGAACTCGTAGAGATATTCTTTAACCTGTGGGTGAGAATTAATGTTGAGTTCATAACCTACCAATATATTAACCACCCTCTGGAACTGAACATAGAGTCTATCTAATCTTTCCCTCTCTTCCATGAGAGCTTTACGATCCACCTTAATCCCAAAGAGCGAGGATTGAATAAACGGACGAACAAAAGAGCAACCTCTAGCTATAGACTTCTGCATTCCCTCGTCACCCTCCACTACTCGCTTCATCTCTTCCCACACTAGGGCTGTAGTCTCTACGTCTTTTGCGTTGTAAGAGTGAAGCTGCCCTTGTTGCCAATGGTTCTGGGGCTCAAACACACCCTCGTCCTTGTGATAGGGTAAGTCTAAGTAAAGACTCACACAGTGCCCGAGAGATTTCTCTGGCTCAGGATGGAAACGGTGCTGAACTATAAGAGTGTCTATGATATGTAGAGGAGGTGCTACTCTATATCTCCAAGCGAGCACGAAGAAGTCAAAAGCAGAGTTATGAGCTATCCATCGCCCGGTCTTGAAAGCTCTACGTAGAGCAGAGAAAAACATAAAGTATTCCTGCTCGCGATAGAACAGACTCTTATCATATTGATAGAATGGAATGGTCCAGATCTTCTTGCGTTGGATAGATCCGATAGACATTACGGTGAGAGAGAAGTTAGATGTAGTCTCAATATCTAGAACCATCTCCTCTTCGAGTAGAGTCTCGTGCAGTGCTCTTACTACATCCCCTATCTGAGCAGGGTTGATTATCTCATACGTGGAGTGTTTCTTCTTTCCCTGCTTGAGAATCCTTACTGCTTTCCTCAAGTCATGGTAGTGCCAGAACTGGAAATTCTTACGTTGTGTTCCACCGTGGTCTTTAGCTTTCTCTGCTGAAGCTTCAGCCTCTACCTCTTTAATCTTTGGATATTCATAGTTCTTAAAATCCATCGCATTCTGTGGTGAATAGGTAGGGATGTAGATCACCCCGTCTTTCTCATAAACATTCCCGCGCGCCTCGTTAAGATGTAGAGTCTTGGGTGTAGGGAGTAGAGCATCACAAGCACCTTGATCGAACAACAGAACTACCTTAGTTCCTTGAGGTAGAGTGTTCTTGTGCATCCCTACATGTTCTTGTAGAGTTCTTAGTTCTACGTTAAACGGAGTTAAGGGGTGCATCATCCGCCAGAAAGTTTCCCCTCTCCCCGTAAGTAAGGAGTTCTTATCATGACGAGAAGGCTTAGTAAATATACAAACCAGACCCGAAAAGAGTAGTGCTTTTTTGCTATAGATCTTGGTTGTCATCCTTCAACAAAATATCTAAATGTTTTTCTATCAAACTTTCAATCTTTATGCAATCGCCGAAATCAGTGAAACCTGCTACAAAGGTTATTTTATTACTACCACTAACACAAACTAACGTCAAACTATACAAAGAGGTGACTACCAGTTCAGACAATTTAAGCATCTGATAGATATGTAAGCCTATATCTTTAGGTAGGATATAATAGAATGAATAAGGTGTTTGCATCATAACTTCTTTAGGTTGTGTGTATGAATAGTTAGGGATTTTCCTTCTCGATCTACACACCAATAGAATCGGTGACGCATTCGGGCGATAATTCTTACTTCTATCTTATCACCAAAAGGATCTATATAATAATGAGTGAATCTTTCATCATCCATAACTGCTCCCCCCTAAAGTCTGTGTCTCTCTAAGGGGGAGACTTTATGTATGATACACGTTTTTTTGCCAACCCTCTAGGTTGTTATTCTTTCAGGACATAGTTCTTTTTTCCGTGAGTTTTCTAGTTGTTTGTTTTTCTCGTCAGCTTAAGCCCACTGACGGAGATTCTTGAAGATGTTACCTACAGTGTAACGATAACCAACCAAAGGCTCTCCCGTATCTGGATTGAGTAAAGGCTCTCCGGTTGCTTCGTTCATCTGAGGAGATTCTTCGCAGCTAATCCTTGCAGATAGTTGAGCGCCCTTGATACACTGAGCAACTACGTCCGAGTTCTGAGCCATGATGTCGGCAAGCTCTTGTAGAGAGGTGTCCTTGGAGCAACTTTCGAACAATGCCGCACCACCGTTCTGCTCTACCAAGTAAGCGAAGTTAAGAAGATCGGGATTATTCTCATTAAGAACCATCCAATTCTTAACCTTCTTATCATTCGGATCGATCATGTTAGGCGTCCCATCTTCGTTAACTCCTACAGGAACCTCACCATTCCCGGTAGTCTCCATGTCCAGAGCAAACATGAACTTCTCGGGATCTTTCTTCGTGGCTTTATACTCTGTTTCGAGAATGCGCAGGTTGTAGATGTCTGATGGTAGGCGCTTTGATTCTGCTTTTTGAATGTCTTGTAGACCCATAATGTTTTATCTTTCCTTTTGTGTTTTTAGTTGTTTGTTTTCTTTTCTTTTCTTTCCACCGTTAGGGGTAGATTGAAAAATTCTATTGTTCTCTCTAGAACATCTTTAGCGTTATTAGGGATAGCATTTTCTTTGAACATCCCCATCGGAGTCTTGCTAGTAGTAGTAGATCCGTTGTTCGTTTCGAATATGTGTTTACCATTTCGAAGTTGTGTCATCAGAACGATAGTGAAGTTAGCTTCGATCCTTCCCCGTTTCTTTTGCCCTTGAACCGCTGCCACTATCTGTTCGGAAGCTGTGATTATTCCCTGGCTAGTCAGAGTGTGAGACTCAATTACTTCAGAGATAGCTGTAACTATTACCATCTTCTTGAGTTTCTTTAGAGCACTGACTACTTCCACTACCGTCCTGTTATACTCTGCATAGAGAGCGAATCCATCCTTCTTGGACTTATAGATATTACCCAAGTGAGCCTCTAGACTTTCACCCCACAGAGTGAGAGAGTCTAGAATGATTATATCCAGTTCTGGTTTAGCTCCCACCGCTGTAATCCTTGAAGAGAGAGTCGCAGGATTGAGTAGCTCTTCGTAATGACCTAGACCATGCTTAGGGAAAGGAAGCATCTTACCCTCGGTATTGATATAACCAACATTAGGTAACATCAAATCCCGCAGAGAGGTAGTCTTTCCCGAACCAGACTTACCCAAGATAAGAATCTTAGGGTAGTCAGTAGCAGTTAGTTCTTTAGTTGGTTCTTTGTTTGTCATACAATTCCATTGTCCAAGGAAAACATTCTCTAGCTATCTCTTTCATAGCTCTAGCATACTCTTGAATCTCCGACTGAGCATGACTATCATCACGAAGAGCGAAGAACTTCAAGAGGTTGTTAAGATCCCAGCAAGTGTAAATCTCTGTGTAGATATTAACAGGAAGAACCATCCTTGCCATCTCTCGCGCTACTCCTATGGTTAGCAGACTTTGATAATTCCTATAGCAATCATCTGAGCTTTCTCTAACATAATTAGTTATAGCGTAATGGTTTAATTCCTCGCTCTCCTGTGACCCCTGTTTATTCTTGGTGTCTTGCTTGCGCCATTTCGTAGGAACATAAAACTCGTTAGGTAGTTCAGTGTATCTAGCACTTACTTCATTCAAGTTCTGCATCCTGTGTCTAACAAACTGCCTCATCACAAAGATAGGAAGCTTGATATTTAGTTTGAGTTTTACCATCTCAAAAGGTGAAGTATGTTTATTCTTGAGTAGATAAGCTAAGAGCTTTTTGTCCTGCTCCTCACCTTTACTTGGAGAGTTGTAGCTTACTCTAGCAGCCTCAACAATAGACTGATCTGACCCCATGTGATCTACATATCTAACGTAGCCGTGGTCTAATACTTTAATCTTCTTGTTCATCTTCTTTTAAACACCTTTTACATTTCACTTTATCACCATCCACAATCTCCCACTTGCCTCGACTCATATACAGCTTTAAAGTCATTGGGTCGTTTTTATCAACAGTTTGAGGAGGGGCTAATTCTCTATGACAAAAATCACAGATCACGTTATATCTTACTTCCATCATATATAGTGCTCTCCATCATCTTCTGCTTTGAAATGTTTCTTAGGGTGATAACCATCTTTGAATTCCAACAGAACAAAGTTAGCTACATCAATCAGTTTCTCTGTGTTTCCGGTCTCTTCGTATTTCTTGAGGTATTGTCTCGCTCCTTTAAGAAATAGTCCCGCGTTCTTCTTACTCTTCTTACGGGTCTTATCCGCATAGCGAATCCCGCCCATACACAACCGATTGAACATTCCCTCTACAAAGAAGTTACACTCTTCGGTCCAATACTTATTAGCTAACTCTTCGTGAGATTTAAACCTTCCAGCCCGACCGGGCTTATCGCTCAATCCTTTCTTAGCTAGAAGCCTCTCTCTGAGGTATTCAAAATTGGTCATAGTTAGTTCAGTCTTTAATGATTTCTGTTAGCTGAACAAAGTCCTTCTTGAAGTAAGCCTGAAAGAACAAGAGCTTCCTCTCCGCCTCTCTTAATTCCTTCTCTTTCTTCTCAATATTTTTACACAGTTGCGACTCTACAGATTGTTGTAACTTATGTAGATCTTCGATAGGGATGTCATTGTTGGGAACAATTTCAATACCTTTACTCTGCTTGTTATAAGCTACGAATTTTATATCAGCCTCGCTATACCCTACCTCTACATAAGATATATTAATTGTAGGGAGCTCCTTGAATCTGTCGATACCGATTACCATGCCATTGTGGGTCTTATAGGTATCTCCATAATCTTTTATCAAAACCCTTATAGGAGTTCCGACTTTGATAGTGGTGACTTCTTGGGGTGACTGGCCTTCGACGAATACGTTTTTAATTTCAATCATAATGATTAGTGGTTAGTGAGTTGTTAGGGTTAGTTCTGGAACTCTAGCGGTTTGTATCCTTTGTTAGTGTATTGTTCTTTGAGCACTTCAAATAGTCCAGGGTCTCTATCTGCCTTGCACAAATCCCCATAGGGACAATCTCCCCAATATCCCGAGCATTGAAACCAATCCATAGGCCAGTGCTCCTTATCCGTTCCCTTACTTAGAGAGGTAGTCCATCGGCTCATAGTTGTTTCTAGTTGCGAGCGGAAGATTTTCATATCATCTTCATAGAACTCTACCAGTGGAGAGATCTGGACTTCACTCACATCGGTAAGTCTCGGGTTAGATTTTTTAATCCTACTCAGAAAGATCACCTCCAGTTCAGCAGCCGGGTAATAGTTAAGACCTAAGAAATCTTTCAACATCATTGAGTAAAACCTCAGACTAGATAAGTGAGCGGCCTTAGTGAGATAGCCCCGCTTATCCCAGGACGAAGTAAACTTATAGTCACGAATCCTGATCTTTCCCTCTGAGTCTAAGTAGATCTTATCAATAGTCCCGCAAAGAACTATCTCATATTCTCCGCTCACCTTATAAGGAAGAGAGAATTCTACCTCAGTCCCCACCACTGGTTCTCCTTCTGTGTTAACTGTTTTGAGAGGAAAAGTGTGGAACATCTTAGGGAAAGTTTCTTGTATATAATTCAGACAGACTGCCTGAAGGTGCTCAAGTGTTCTTATCTCACGAGGAGGAAGGATTAACCCTTCGATCTTCTCCAGATAATATTCTGATGCTACCCCTATACAATCGTTAGGAGGAGTTTCCATCTCATAAAGGGCGCGCAAGAATCTATGTCCCGCGTTCCCGTAGATAGAAGAGATCTTATCTTCCCATGTCTGGAGCTCTGCTATCTGAGTATAGAACATCTTCCTACTACAAAATGTAGTAGTGAGTAGAGAGTTATCGAAATAGATTGTTTTCATTTCCCGGTTTTCATTTCCCTAGAGCTTTGAGCATCTCTGGCGTAGCTCCTTTAAGAATAGTTTCTATCAGCTCTTTCTTTCTGGCTTCATCCTTCTTCTTAACTTGGGTCGCCTTTTTGGTGGTTGATTTTTTGGTAGGAGTTTTAGTTTTACTCTGAACCTTTGCATTGATCCACCGCTCTTCAATAGGTGGGCAATTAGTTAGAGCATCTCTAAGCACTTTATACAGATCTTCCTCACTCATCTCCTCTAGAGTAGAGGGATCTGATATCTCTAAGAGATCTTCGAAAGTCATCTCTACTTAAGAAGTTGAGGATCTTTCTTCATCGAGTAGACTACAGTTTCCCAAGGATCAACAAGCTTTTGGTTGAGCATCATCTTTGGATAGCCTTCTTCGTCTACGTTTGTGGCGAAATCATAAGCATGAGCTAATCTCCCAAGATAGAACATCTTCGTTTCCCGAGAAGGGATAACATTTCTAATGAATCTCTCCAGGTCTTTGACGTTCTTAATATTGTCAAACATTTTTTCTTGTTCTTCTTTCCGTGTGATAGAATCTAAGAGTTTATCTACGGGATCTTTTATCTTTTTTCTCATATCAGGTGGGGCGGGTTATCTTCTTACGTGTAGGGTTTTAGCAGATTTCAAGAACAGATAAGATGCTATCATCCCATCCTCCTTACACTCTTCAAGGTAGGCTCTATCTGCGTCAGTCATACCGTGAACATTTTCTATGGTTAGGTGATCTTCTGCTGTCAGGTCTTCTAGCCAAGTCTGCACTTGATTCTTCGTGGAGTAACTTTGATCTACATCTTCTGTGCTCGTAACAGGGATCGGCTCGACAGTCTTAACTAGGGGTGACTGGCTTGTGGGTTTAGATTTCTTCTGAATATAAACATCCATGCCCGAAGATCTAACGTGATAGTTACTAGCCAACTCCTGGCACTCCTTCCTTTCTGAATGCCGACGGAAGAGAGTTAGTGTGGTAGAGAGGTATTGTTTCATGCTGTTGGGAGAATACTTCAGAGTTGTAGTATCTATCTTCAATCCAGCAGATCCTTTATCTAGGAGCAAGTCTATGATCCCCGAACACTTAGCTACTCTAGCTACTAAGTAATGATAAGAAGATGATTTATACTTAGGGCTGTCCTCTATCTTTAAAGGCATACCATACCTCTTAAGCATCTCTTCTAGAGTCTCTTCTCTATACTCCTCCATCTTCCCCCTCCCTCTCTGCGTAGAATTTTTCTAGCTCACTTTGTTTAGAGTCATATAAATAACTCATACATTCTATCCCTGCTATAAAATCTGTAGCTTCTACAGAATAGAGGTTACCTTCAACCATGAGTATCTCAAACCACCAACCATCCCTCAAATAAGGGACATTTGTTTTTTTAATAAGTTGAATCCCTAGAATTTTCTCATCATTAACTACAGTATCATCGCCCACTTGAACTAACATAATCTTATTCCTTTTGTTTTAGTTATTCAGAGGGAGAACTTCTAGATCATCCCCGTAAATAAAGCCTATGTAAGAGTTGCCTTCACTGTCAGTGATAGTTGTTATGTCTATCTTGTGGGTGGGATTAGAGGTTGTCTGTTTTTGTTTGCTCATGTCAATGAGAGCGCCTGCACAAGCAGCCACTAATACAACTAAGACAATCACCATCATAAAATTTTGCTGTCTATCTGACATAATCAATCAATCCAATCTATTATATAGTCCCAGAACAGGGTAGTTATCACTCCGAGAACGAACAAACACAATAGGTAAATCATAGTTCATCTCCTTCTTTGTCTAGCTCAGGGTAATCCTTGTAAGCTTCTTCTTTAATCTTATAGAGTTCATACACTAGCCAGAAGAAGAGACAAGGAACTCCTACAGACACAAGGACCAGCATAACAACTCCTAGTATTATTAAGGCATTTAAGATAAGATCAAGCATCGATAATACTTTCTTGGTAGATTGTTAGTGATGGGCAGTAGGTGGAATATCCTGCACAGCCATTGAAGATCTCTAATCTTTTTGAGTAACAGGTTGTGTTAACACTATACAACCTACGATTAGGATTATAAGCTACGTGCTTTGTAGGGTAAAGCTTCTGTAATTTCTTGCGACTAGAACAGAACACTCTTAACCTGGTTTTAAACTTTAGGTAATTTATAACAGGATAAGAAAGATCTCTATAGCATGGTAAATCTCTAGCTAAATCCTCTAAAGGACCTTGATTGATATACTCGTCACCATAAAGAAAGAGCACGTAAGAGTAATCATCTTGATTTTTTTTAGCGATACTATAGATTATCCTATCATCACAAAGATAATAAGGACTCTCTACCCTATCAGTAAACTTTGCAGTTTTTTGCCAATCACGGAGAACATCCCTCTTCTTAGTAAAGAGGATGTATCGGTAGTCTACACCCTTAGGTATAGTTAGAGATTGCATCTTCCGGTAGATGTTTTCCCTATGTTCAGGTCTGAAGAGTTGGAAGATTAGAAGATTGGGGGATGGGATTTTTTTAGCCATATATGGTTGATTAGGTTTTAGGGGTTTGCGATTTGTAATATATACTAGAGCAAGAACCGTGCCAACTATATAAACTAGAAGAACACTAGCTATTACTCTAGTATAGTGGGTTATTACTTGAGAAACTTATAAGGAGTTCCTTGTCTCACCGATTTGATATGTCTTTTGGTGTCATCCAAAGCTTCTGCTAAAAGCTCTTTCCTCCTCGGGTCCTCAGTCTCTCTATGTTCTTCTCGTGACAACTTAACTCTTAGTTCTTTGAGGTTAGCGAGTAGGGTGTGCTTAGGGCTTCGTGTATGGATGTTATTCATGTATTTATTTAGTGGGTTGTGGGTTGTGGGTTGTTTGGTTACGAGTTGTCGCTTCCAAAATTTGTTCGATGTAGCAGTTGATTACATAAGATATAATCATTCTAGTATTACCTTTCTCGTAGAGAGAAACCCTGGAGTCGAAGTTCTGATAGAACCTTCTGACATCTTGGTCTGTTGCATGTCGACAGTTAACCTTGAAGAAGTAATACCTGAAC
>Ga0070746_10001944_pt1 | contig 12300 bp, 10 predicted proteins | sample VirMetDEL_Mar_21_FD_77016 | JGI IMG/M metagenome (GOLD analysis project Ga0070746, IMG submission 77016) | Aqueous microbial communities from the Delaware River and Bay under freshwater to marine salinity gradient to study organic matter... | ecosystem: Environmental > Aquatic > Marine >... | reverse complement strand
TGGGGCAGTGTTTGATGACGAGCGTGTTACCTTCAACGTTATCGCGTCGTGCTGCAATACGGTTACTGCTAAGATTGCCAAAACGAGACCACGCCCAATCTTCTTAACAAGTGGCGGTGATTTCAGCCTCAAGCGCAAGGCAAAGTTACTGACTAAGTTTGTTGATGGGATGTTTTACCAGGTTGACCTTTATAACGTGATGCAGCGCGTCTTTCTCGATAGCTGCGTTTTCGGCACCGGCGTTCTTAAGGTGTTCATTGAAGACAACCAGGTCAAGGTTGAGCGCGTCTTTCCTAGTGAAGTTATCGTTGATGAGTATGAAGCTCGGTATGGTGAGCCGCGTTCTATGTTTCAACGTAAGGTTATGCCTCGCGAAGTCGTAGCGGGTCTTTATCCAAACCATCGCAAGGAGATTGCAGCAGCAAACCCATGTGATCCAGAGGACCGAAGCTACAATACTGGTGATATGATTGAAGTCATCGAGGCGTGGCACATCCCGTCTGTCTCTGGTGGTGACGATGGCCGACACGTTATCTGTATCGATGGCGCTACACTCTTTGATGAGAAGTATGAGAAAGATTACTTTCCATTTGTAACTCTCCGATGGACGCGTCGTATGCTTGGTTACTATGGCCAAGGTTTGGCTGAGCAACTCCGTGGCATCCAGGCAGAGATCAATCAACTTCTCCTGAACATCCAGGAGCAGATGAATCTTGCGACACCGAAGGTATTCTTGGAGCGCGGGTCACAGGTAGCCAAAGAGCAGATTAACAACCAGACCTGGGGTATCATCGAATACGAGGGTCAGCCACCGCGTTTCTTCGTGCCTCAGACTGTAGCGGGCGAAGTGTTTAGCCATCTCGACCGACTCTACAATCGGGCGTATGAAGTCTCTGGCATCAGTCAGTTGTCTGCGACAAGCCTCAAGCCCGCGGGTCTGGAATCTGGTGTTGCTTTGCGTGAGTACAGCGACATCGAGACTGAGCGTTTTGTCATTGTTGGCCAAGCCTACGAAGCGGCGTTCCTAGAGATTGCGCGTCAGATGATTGACCTAGCCAAAGACGCATCTGAAGAAGGCAAAACCTACGAAGTCATCTCTTACGGTGACAAAGAGATTGAGAAGATTAAGTGGTCTGATATTAATCTGCGTGAAGACCAGTACCGAATGAAGGTATACCCAGCGAGTCTTCTCCCGACCACGCCAGCCGCACGCTTGCAGACAGTCATTGAGATGTCGCAGGCAGGGCTGCTTGATAAGGCGGAGACTCGCAGTCTTCTAGATTTCCCAGACATTGAGCAATACAACAAGTTGGCTACAGCTCCACTTGATGAGGCCGAGATGTTGGTTGAGGAGATTCTGGAGAAGGGCAAATATTACCCACCTGAGCCTTTTAGTAACCTGCAACTTCACCTACAGTTCTTCCAGCGGGCTTATATCGAAGCGAAGATTAACGGTGCCCCTGAAGACCGGCTAGATTTGATGCGTCGATATATGCAGGAGTGTTTCAAGTTACTCCAGCCACCGGCACCACCTGTCGCTGCCATGCCAGGAGGAACCCCAGCCGCCGGTGGTCCCGCTCCCACCGAACTAACGCCTACGGCAACACCGCCGAAGGAAGCCATTGATGCGCTGGCAGAAGCCGAATTGCCAGCCCCACAAGTAACTGGTGCCGCGATGGAAGGTGTGCCAGTTTAAGGAGAGAATATGACTGAAGAGGGTCAAGTTGCAGAAGAGGTTCAACCAGTTCCTGATATGGGAGAATCTTCTGGAGGAGTTGATGGAGGAACCTCTGGAGGAGACGACGTTTCACATGAAACAACTGGAGCGGATGATAATAACGATGGAGTGGAGGGCAGCGATGCAGGAACTCCGCCCGAGCCAGCGCCCGACCCATTCAGCAGGCGATTTGCCCAACTAGCTCGCGAGCAAAAAAAGTTGCGCCAAGAGCGTGACGAAATGAAGCGTGTTCAGCAAGAGCTTGATGCACGTAAGGGCACGGTCTCTACCTACGATGACCTACAGAAACTTGCACGCGAGAACCCTTACGAGGTCATGCAGAAGCTAGGGTTAGACTACGAAGCTCTTAGCAGACAAGTCCTTCAAGATGGCGAGATTACTCCTGAGCAGAAAATGGCAGGGGAGATGAAGCGTCTTCGAGATGAGATTGATTCTATGAAGGCAGAGCGAGCTGAGCTCCTGAAGAAAGAAGAAGCTAAGAAGTATCAAGACACATATTCGACATTTGTTGACGAGATTAAAAGTTTCGTGGACAATACAAGTGAGTTCGACTTCGTTAAAGCTAACAATGCTTACCACGTCGTCGCTGAAGTGATGCAGGAACATTACAACAGCACGCAGGAAGTGATGAGCTACGACGATGCGGCTAAGATGGTTGAGGACTACTACGAGGCTGAAGCAGAAAAGTATCTCGCAGTTCCAAAACTAGAGCAGCGACTCAAAGAGCGCTTTGCTCCAGCGAAAACAGAGCCCGAGGCGGGGCAAGCAGAAGAGAAGGCTGAGGCCGCTCAAAAAACGCCACCGAAAACATTAACAAACACCCAGGTGCAAAGGGCACCAGGGGATAAGCCCAAGAAGCTTAGTAGGCAGCAGTCTATCGATTTGCTTGTTAATAAGTACGGGTCAACTCTGTTTAAGTAGGAGATTAAGCTATGGCAGCATCACCAATTCTCGATTTAGCCAATGTTTCAGAGGCGCTTAAGGAACACTATAAAGACCTTACCGTCAAAAACATGGTTTACAAAGACAACCCTTTTCTCGCCCTCGTAAGCAAATACGAGCAATTCGGCGGTGAGAATATGCCGATTCCAACTCAGTACGGCATCTCAAACCGACGATCAGCGACCTTCGGAACCGGTCAAGATCTTAACACCGCGACCAGCCTCGCTCGCTTCGTTCTTACTCGTGTGAAAGATTACTCTTTCGCGAGCATCGCAGGCGAAACCATCAAGGCTACTGAAGGCCGTGCTGACGCATTCCTTAAGTATGCAACTCTTGAGATTGACGGCGCTATTCAGTCACTTACTCGCTCAATTGCGGTTGGTATGTATGGCGATGGCTCTGGTAAGATTGGTACTGTAGGCTCTGTTGACACCCTCACTTTGACGTTGAGCAAGCCTGAAGAAATCACCAACTTTGAAGTTGGCATGGTTCTCAACTCAGCGGCAAGTACAGCAACAGGCCTTGACGGCGGTGCTGGTGCCGACATGGAGATCGAATCGGTAGATCGTGATCTAGGCACCATTACAATCAAGACTGCTTTATCTACTGGTATGGCTGCTGATCGTGTTCTTTTCCAAAAAGGTGACTACACTACTGGAAACGACAGAAAGAAGATCTCTGGTCTTGAAGCTTGGATTCCAACTGGAACCCCAGCAGACCTTTTCGGTGTAACCCGAACTGCTGACCGTACCCGTCTTGCAGGCGTTCCTTTCGATGGCTCTTCAATGCCAATCGAAGAAGCACTTATCGGTGCAGCAAGCCGTCTTGCTCGTGAAGGTGGCTCACCTGACACTTGCTTCATGGATTACACTCAGTTTGCAAACCTTGAGAAAGCTCTTGGTTCTAAGGTTGTTTACGACAAAGTAAGCAGCGACGACGCTGATGTTGGCTTTCAAGCTCTCAGCATCATCGGACCAAAAGGCCCAATCAGGATTGTTGCTGACCAGAACTGTACTCCAGACGTGGCGTATCTTCTCCAGATGGATACTTGGACATTGAACAGCCTTGGTGCTGCTCCGCATATCCTTGATCTTGACGGAAACCGAATGCTTCGCGAAGCAGGTGACGACGCATACGAATTGCGCGTTGGTTTCTACGGAAACCTTAGCTGCACCGCACCAGGATACAACAGCCGCGTCGCTCTAGCATAAGGAGAGTGAAAGATGGCTAACAGAACTTTTTTTGATGTTCAGTCTTCCAATCGGGAAGTGAAGATCATTGCGACTAAAGTAAAGCTTGCTGCCGAAGGAGCTACAGTTAATGCTACTGCGGTTCTAACTGATTCGGATGGTAACGATATCGCTACCAATGGCATTGAGTCCGTTGAGTGGGGGTCTGACTCAGGAACAAGTTTAACTGACAAAATGTTTAGAATTAAACTTGCCGACAAGTATGAAGCTGCACTTGCTATTCAGGTGACGAAAGCCACGGATGGCGGAGGCACGGCAGCTTTTATTGAAGCGGTTTCTGAAAACGTTTCAGGTGGCTCTGCGGTTGCGCCAGTTCTTGGGACACCAAGTGTTGTCGTTACAGCGAGTCAGGACTTGGTTGACGGCGATGCTTTCTTTGTTACCATGTTTCTCTTGAACACAAGCGTGACTAAGTAATGAAGGGCAAGGGCAAAGGCCTTGCGGTCATGATTCTAGAGAAGAACAAAGGCAAGGATGCCGAGGGTTCTTCAGATGATGATTACGGCAAGGCAAAAGAAGATGCGGGCAAGCGCATGGCTATGGCCATCAAGGAAGAAGACGGCAGTGCGTTCGTCGATGCTCTTGATGACTACCTAGACATGCGCATGTAAGGAGTGGGGCAATGGCGACGTTCACTGAATCTGATTTAAGAACTCGTGCGCGTCGCCGCGCCGACATGGAGAATAGTTCCTTCGTAAGTGACGCGGAGATTCAGGACTACCTGAACTCAAGCATCTCTGAGTTGCATGACTTTATGGTCAAAAGCTTCGAAGACTATTTTGTCTCTGAGCAAGCTTATAGCGTCCCCATTGCGACCGGGGGCGCTAACTTGCCGGATGATTTTTACAAGGCTTTGGGCGTTGATTACAATTCCGGTGGAATTACTTCATCGCTCAAGGCTTACTCCTTTTCTGAACGCAACGTCTACAATACGCCCTATGCAGTTATCGACCGATTGGCTGAGCCAATGTACAAGGTCGAAGGGAACAAGATTAAGCTTATTCCCAACAACTCACAGTCTGGCTCTATCACGCTCTACTATGTCCCGCAGGCAACGCAGTTTTCGTCTACGGTGACAGAGATTGAAAACGTAATCCCAGGCTTTGAGGAGTACGTGGTTGTAGCGACTGCAATCCGTATGCTTATGAAAGAAGAAGCCGACACCAAGCAACTAGAGCTTGAGAAAGGGCAATTGGCATCAAGAATCATTCGCGCAATATCACCGCGAGATGTCAGTGGCTCGTTTTCTATTCGTGATGTCCGCAAGGGTCGATATAGAAACGACTTCATTCTACGCTACTAGGGGGTAAGACATGGCAACTCGTTTTGGGCGAGCTCTTAAATCCCTAGATTTAGACGTGAGTTTTGTTGAATACAGAACTCAGGAAATTGCTGATTTTGTTGAAAGATGCCCATTGATTGATGGCAGGCTTTTAACAGGCATCGAAATGACCACAGGGCAAGATAATGACATCCCCCATGGCCTTGATCGAGTCCCAGCTGGGTACATTGTGGTAAATCGCACTGCTAACTCAGTAATATCTACATCCTCAGCAGTGAACAAAACTCCGAAAAACTCTCTTATTCTGAACTGTTCGGCAAACGTGACAGTCTCTCTCTGGGTGTTTTAATGGCCTTAAGAAAGAAAATTATCTCAGTCCCGTTCGCTCAAGGACTTACGCAGAAGACCAATGATGTTGCATCAAAGGTTGGGACTCTTAAGGATTGCAAGAATATCCAAATCAACAAGCTTGGAGAGATTAAAAAGCGTAAGGGGTTTATCGTTCAGGCTCAATCGGGTTCTGGATCTACACCTTACGACACTGTTTATCCTGAGTCTGGTCAAAGGCTTAGCTCTTTGAATCGAACCAGTCTGATGTTTGATGGCCAGAGAGGCTACGCCACAGTTGCCGACAATCAAAAGTATAAAGATGTCGGCGAGATATTAGCGACCGAATTAGAGCAAGACAATATTCACGAGGCAAATGAGGCCAAAGTTGGCCCGGTGGCATTCAAGAGAATTGTCACGGCGTCCGGAAGTCTCGACGTTTATCTGTGGACTCAGACAATACCTTTCAAGGCTGGCGCATCTTTAAGTCCGACGTACAAAAGTTTTGTGGAGTTGAAAGAGGCAGGGACTCAGATCAAAGTATCTCCGATCATAGAGGTTGCTTCTCAGTCAAGAGACACCACACATGGATCTACGTTTAACTCAGATCTTGAGTTCTTGACCATGGCTCCTCAGACGCAGATGCTGTACTCATCCACGACTGATCACCTGTACTTCTTTTATTATGGAGGCTCTGGTTCAGTTAATCTCATAATGAGATCGATGGATCTAAGCGGCGCCTCCCCATCATTCACTTTGAGCAGCGCGACAAACCTAATTACCGACGTATGCCCTTCAATTGGCACTTTTGCGGTAGATTCCTATAATGATTCACAGACTATGTATGCGGCGTATTACACCGCTCAGTCTGTGGCGACGGCTAAACCAGGGGACCTTCACTTAGCCAAAATCACAGAGTCATCTGGTGGCTCGCTTTCTGTCGCAACCACGCTCGACGTCACGAACAACGTATACAACACGACTGACAGCCAAAGAACCGACTTAGCGACCAAGACAGGCTGCCGTGTTAATATTGCTTTGCGGGCGATGAACACGTCTGCAAACTTTAGCGTCTTCCTTGGTTACTCTACTCAGGGTTCAGGTAAGGGTGGCTCGAATGACTACAGAACTTTTGTTGATATTTACAAGGCCGACTTAAGCACATCGCTCTTCTCTGAAACCACGGTGCCCGATGGTTTGGCCTTCAGCCTAAACTCAAGGCATTCAATGCTCAATGCTGCATCTGCTGAGATAAAGTCAGGAACTGGTGCGAGTGTGGTTTACAGCATCGCTTTAGAGCTTTGCTCTGATCAAGGTCAGTCTTTAACAAATGCTTTGACAGGCAGCGTATCTCGATCATCCTCAGCGGGAACCGGCTATGTAACTGGATTAGCGGAGATCCAGGCGTCAACCACTAGTCCCGCGAACTTCGGCGAAGTCCCGGCTCAAGTAATCATTGCAGCCTCTGGCGGCACCGTAGCCGCTGGTGACTTTGATATTATTCACGCCGGTAATCAATTTATTGCTGGAACAAATAACGTTACCCAGGATGGGGCATCGGGATGCACATCAACCATCGCATCAGGAGACATTGAGACTGATGTTGACGACATCACCATCATTAAGCCTGATCATGGTATTTATTTGTTTGAAATTGATTCAGACAGTCTTCCGAGTGGGGTACAAGACGTAACAGCGTTCTCCTTCAAAGATGCTTCGTTGATATCTGATATCATGATGCACAACTTTGGAAGCAATGGCGTATCTGCTTACTTTGCTATGTCAAAGACTGTTGGTAATTCGAGCTCTTCTTCGGGGAATACTTACATCGCAAGCGAAGACGGTAATGTTGTCGCTACCTTCCTGACGGGCAACCAAGCTCTGAATCTTACATCTGAGATTCGCAGCAGAATCATCAATAAGTTCTCTCTAATGAATGGTGTTTCAAGGGTTTATACTCTTGATGAGAAAGAGTTCTTGTTTGGCTCGAATGAGTTTATCGCAGATGAAGACATATCAGCAGATTTAGGGCAAACAGAGACCTTAAGCGTTACGACAGATCAAAACTATGCGGGCGTGCTTTATAAGTTTAAAAAGCAAGTTGACCGAAGCTACCCCTCTCAAGAAGTAGGTTTAAAGACCTATATAGGGGGTGGCAGTCTCTTTGTATTTGATGGGACAAATGTTGTTGAGAACAACTTTTGGGAGTTTCCTCAGATCAAAGAACTCAAAGGCATTGATCGAATTGTCGGAGATGCTGCCGCGCAAAGCGTTAGTTATGCGTTTGTGTTTTCATCGGTCGATGATGCCGGGGACCTACATGAGTCTACGACTGTATTGAGCGATGTTATCAGCAAGGGCGGCAATCAATCTGTTTGTGGCCAAATTTACATCACTGACATGACTCGAAGAGAGTTGACCGATGGGAGCTCAGCTCGTCCGCAGTTAGATATCTACAGAACAGAAGACAATGGTTCTGTGTTCTTTAAGATTCAATCAATCGCATTTAATGCTACAGACAGATACATTACGTTTGTAGATGATTTTAAAAATGTAATCGATAAAGAGCGTATTCTTTATACCACTGGTGGTATCCCGGACAACTTCACTACTGGTTCAATATCAGATTTAGTGCTGTATAAGAATCGTCTGATGGCAGCCTCTGTTAGTGGTCGCAATGTTGTGCTTGCTTCACGGCCATTGTCTCAAGGCTTTTCTTGCGGCTTTCCTTTGATTGCCCCGTTTCAGATTCTTATTCAAGATGAGACTCAAAGCATTACAGGCATCGAAAAAATGCCTGACTTCTTTGTTTGCTTCAGCGCAAATAATGTCTATGCGGTCTTTGGCGATGGTCCTTCTGATGCTGGAGTAGGCGCGTTTACGGGAGCTAAGAATATAGGCCCCGGCCAGGGCATGGTGGCAGGTTCTGCACACTTATCTAGCTCATTAGGCGCATTTTACATATCTGATCGTGGCCTCTATTTAATCGCATCGAATACTCAAATTGCTTATTTAGGTGCCCAGATTGAGGATTCCTTTATTGCCAACAAAGGGACCATTGGCGCACCGGTTCGATCTATTGTTCTCAACGATGAGGAAAATGAAGTTCGCATCCTTATGCAAAACAACTCATCGGTTTTGGTATACAATACTTACTTCAACGCTTGGTATGAGTGGCAGATTCAAACTTTGAACACCAGCAATCAGAAGATTGTAGACCACAGACTTGTAGATGGTAATTATCAACTTTTGCAGGATAATGGCACAATCTTATCTGCCTCAAAAGCTTTGGAGATTTTTACAGATCAATACATCTCATCAGGCGGCGTAACGACTACGGACAACTATGATATGGAAGTTCAAATGCACACTATCTCTGCAAATGGACTTCAGGGAGCTCAAAGAGTTTATAGAGTTCAGTTGCTCGGAGATTATAAGGACTCGCATGATCTCACGATGTCTGTATTTAACGACTATCAAGAGACTGCCATTGAAACTCAAACAACAGGGGTCTCATCAGATTCCGATCCTTATCTGTTTCGAATTCACTTAAAGAACCAAAAGAGTCGATCAATCTCGGTGAAGGTTTTAATTAGCTCGAATCAAGAAGGAGCCGTTTTGACGGGTCTTGCATTTGAAGTAGGGCTTCGACCGGGATCTTTCAAACTGCCAGCAGCGCAGACCATTGCGGAGGTATAAGATGGCTGAGATCAATCCATATACTCAATCTTTGGCAGAGAACATTGCAATCGCAGAAGCCCAGAGACGTCTTACCATGGGGCAACAACAGGCTCAGCGAAGTCAGGCCTTAGCAAGAGCGCGTGCCTTGCGCGGTCGTCAAGTCCTTGCCGAGATGGCTAGAGAAGCAGCGCTCAATGAGAGGGCGATGGCAACGCGACAAAAAGTAGATGATGCTCTGGCGGCGTTAGATGCTCAGAAAAAAATAGAGCAATCTGTAGGGATCACGGGCTCAATAGCAAAAGGGCTCGTGACGGCGGCTCAACAGGGTTTATTTGATAAGCCTCCTGAAGAAAAAACCACACAGCAAAAAATAGATGAAGCTGCACTTTCGCTAGGAAGCCCATTACAGCGTGATGTCACATTGCCTCTCGGAGATAGAATAGACGCCATAGGCCGAGAGTTTTATGATGTGACTCAAATGTCAGATCCAGCATTCAGGGCAGATGAAGAACGAAAAAAGCGAGAAGAGATGATGAAAATTATATCTGGTCGCGCGTATATCCCAGAGATGTTTGAATAGGAGCGGCCATGGCAGTCACAGAAGAAAACTTCAGAGAACGCGAACCACAGGCTGAATCTCGTCGAACCGGACGCCAACAGGGCGGTATGGGGAGACAACAAGGCGGTATGGGTCAGCCAGCCCCCACTGTAGAGTCTCAACAGGTATCAAACGAACAAGCAGGGCAAGCTCAGCGCAGGCGTGGCGCTCAAAGACGGGGGCTTAGTGGCGAGTTACTTGAGGAGTATTTGCGCCTTGGGCAAGTTGCTCGTGGCGAAGGTCCTGACAGTAAAGCAGTTGAAGACATTCGCTCTATGGGTCAAAGCTTGCGAGCTCAAGCCAGGGGAGCAGGGGCAAGAAGCCGTGACCCATTTGCTGCTGCGAGAAACATCACAGCGCAGAGAGCCAGTGGCGAAATCTTAGCGGCTCAAGAGCGCGAGGCAGCGGCTCAAAGATTGGCAGAGCAAGAGCAAGCTCGTCAAATCATGAAGCAGATGGAGATTGGCGCGGAGATTCGACAAGAACAAGCGAGACTTGCAGAGGCCCAAAGAGAGGACTTCTTAGCTCAAGGTATTGGTGGTTTGCTTGGTGGTGGTCTTGGTGCTCTTGGTGTTTATCTAAGTGGCGGTGCGGCGTTACCAATCTATCAGGCCGCGATCACTGGCGGAGGCACAGCTGGAAGTCAATTAGCGAGGTTTGTATCCGATGAGCGTATGAAGTCTAACGTCCGGGATGGCAACAAGGAGATCCAAGAGATGCTAGACGCTATCGCCCCCAAAACGTACAATAAAGCAGGGGAAAAAGAGACTGGGGTGATGGCTCAAGATTTAGAGAAATCCTCAGCAGGCAGCGAGATGGTTGAAGAGATTGAAGGCGTTAAGACAGTGGGGCCTGACTTCAACAAGGTGCTTGCTGCTCTGGGTCAACTGAACAATCGACTCAGTAAATTGGAGGGCAAAAAGAAATGAGCAGTTTTCAAGGTTTATCGAGTGCGTTTCTTCCTCTTACTCCAGAGCAAGAACGTGAAAAACAGGCGAATATCGAAGCGAGAACAGAGCAGTACTTGAAAAGCTTAGCCCCCCCGGCTGCTATCGCATCACCTGAAACTTCTACTAGGTATGAAGACGTAGGGGCTCCCATTGGAATTGGTTTTGGCGGTGTTGCTGAAGCTGCTCCAGGGCAATCACAAATTTTGCCATTTGGTATTGAGACTGAGACCTTGGGTGGCCCCATGATGGTCCCTGCGGGCCTTGCATATCCGGGCATGGGTCCCGGTGAGATACCGAAACCCCCTGCTGGATTGCAGCGTCCACCCGAAGAGATTCCCGATCTACCAGGTAGATACGATGAGATTCGCAGAATCGGTGATCGCGCTATGGGTGCGCCATTCATTAAATCTAAGGAAGAGGCTGCGCTGCGTGAGCAGGCTACTGATATTCGTAAAGATTTAGAGAATCTTGAACTTGAGCCCATGGGCTTCATCAAAGACGGCGCGGCTAAGTTTGCAGCGATTGGCGCATTGATGCTTGGTGAGTATGCGCGAGGAGCTTCAGGCGGTAAACTTGGAAATGTTGCTGCTGATACAATCATGAAGTTTGCAGACCTAGAGTTGAAAAAGGGCTTGGCAAAACAAGGCAAACTCAAAACACTTCACGATGGGCTCATAAGGCAATTAGGCAGCGAGATGGCGGCCACAAACTCAATGCGAGCCGCGCTTGCTCGAGGTTACGCGACTAAGTTGCAGTCCGAATATGCGATTCTCCAGGATGAGAGAGCATCTGTTCAAATGTTTAACGGCATCATGCAGGCGGAGAAAAAAGCCGCAGCAGACGCAGAGAAAGCGTTGAGAGATCAAAGAGAGCGGTTGCTTCCTAAGTTCGGAGATACTCGAAAAATCGCTAGAGAAGCAGCAAATGATGAGGCGACCGCAAGGGACCTTCGCAGAGCTATCGGTGCAATTGATACCATGATTTCAAATGACACAAAGATAGAGCTTGATGATGATGATCGAGGCGCTATTGGTGACATCTTGAACTCTGCTGCAAATCTCTACGCGCAAGGTGAACCTGGCGTCGCGCAAACTATCGCATCTCAGTTAAGTGATAAGGTAGGAGGAGCGGTTGAGTTGCAAAACGCGATTAACGCGATTGCGTTCGGTCTTGCGTCCCAGAGCCAGTCGGCATCATCTATCTCTGATAAGGATGTTGGTATCTTTAGAAATCTTCTTGCTAATCCGATTCTGCCTTTGGCGGATGTAAGAAGCTTCTTGCGGCACCTTGAGGTTAAGTCAATGGCGAATCAGAAGTTCAATACTCTGTTGTCAACTGGCCAATACACAGTAGATGAGGCGAATAAGAAAACTCGTGAAATGATGGCTGCCGAGGAGGGGATTAGCTATGATCCTAAGTTCGGCTACCTCACTCAGTTCACCATCAAGCAGAAGTCTGAAGCGGGCAACCCTGAGATTCGCGCTCTTCTTTCAGAGTTTGGTACTGAATAATGGCAGATTCTACCCCAGAGG
>Ga0070746_10001943_pt1 | contig 12302 bp, 19 predicted proteins | sample VirMetDEL_Mar_21_FD_77016 | JGI IMG/M metagenome (GOLD analysis project Ga0070746, IMG submission 77016) | Aqueous microbial communities from the Delaware River and Bay under freshwater to marine salinity gradient to study organic matter... | ecosystem: Environmental > Aquatic > Marine >... | reverse complement strand
TATGAACCATTAATTTTTCAAAGTGGATACCCATGTGTGTATGAACATAACTATGCATATTATTGTAATAGTTCTGTTTTGCACATTTTAGATGCTAAAGAGTGGATCATTAAAAGGGGTGCGAATGGTCAGTCTTGAGAAAAACGGCCCAATACTTTTTATAAAGCCCTACCCAAAACCAGAAGCTCTTGAAATTGATTCGTGTCTTGACGCACTGGAAAATTATGTGATGAAAAAGATTTGTCCAGACTACTCTATCACCTGTGTAAATAGAGAAGGTAAAAAAAATAAGCAACACCTGGACCTTTTAAAAAAAGACATGGTACAGTTTACAAATGTGGTTTTTATGGGTAAAGAGTGTTCTAATATGGTAGGCATACCACATAAAGAGTGGGGACGCTCAATGTCTTCTATTGGAGAACACGCATTATGCGTGTGGTTCACTCCCGCCCTTGGGAGAATAATGACCTCAAATAAACGGCTCCGACAATTTAAAAATTTTGTTAAAGAAATCAAATGAAAAAATACACCATATTTGTTGTTGCCTGGGATGGACAGCTTAATTCTAAAATGATGGAAGTGAAAGCAATAGATAAAGACCTAGCTTTAGCCGCAGCTGAAACGGCATTATTATATATGTGGCCGGACGCAACACAAACAACGATGATGATAGCAGAGCAAAGACTTTGTTTGGATATGATGGAACCTAGCAGGAATTAAAACTAATGATAAAAGTGGTGCATTGCAAGAAAGAGCCATACGACATATATATTGGACGCCCCAAAAAGTGGGGAAACCCCTTTATTATCGGAAAAGATGGGACTAGAGAAGAGGTTGTTGAAAAATACAGGGAATGGATATTAAGACAGCCAACACTCTTGAATGATATAGATGAATTAAAAAACAAAACGCTCGGCTGTTGGTGCTCTCCAAATGCTTGTCATGGAGACGTTTTAAAAGAGCTGGCGGAAGGGAGTAAAAATGAAGCAGAATGAAGAATATAGACAATTTAGGGTACAGGACGAATCGGAACCAGACCGTAAAGGTACCTGTAGAAGTTATTACGATCACTTTGAGATTGATTGGGACAATGGAACTAAAGATCACAATATAATGGATTTGGCAGATATTGGCGTATCTAAAATCTTTTAACGTCCTACGATTTATAAAGTATTTTCACTTTTTCACGTTTCTTTTCAGAAAAACTGTATTTATATATGGTAACTTACTTTTCTAAGGAGAAAATATGAAAATCACGCAAGAAGAATTAGACAAAATCGTAGCACGTATTAAGACAGGAGAAAGTTTACGGGACATTTGTAAAGAAAAGAAACTAAACCCGGGAAATTTGAGCGATAGACTTAAGAAGAATGGCACCCCGGCGAACGAAATCAAACCAAAAAAGAGAGATAAAACAGACACAAAAAAATGTAAACAGTGCGGTGAAGAAATGTTAAGATGGACGATCGACTGCGAGGGGAATGCTAGGAACGAAAAAACCTTTTGTTCTAAGTCGTGTTCCGCTAAACGTAAGCAAAACAAAAATAAGCCAGTTGATAGAATGTGTCCAATATGTAAAAGCACATTTACCACTTACAGTAATTCTGGTATATATTGCACAGAATGCGTTTTGGGGGAAAATGACGGAGAAATTTTTATTCCAGAAAGGATATCAAAGTCTGCCCAAACAAAAATAAACGATTTCCCGGGCAAAGAAAACGAGCATGAAAAAATATTGAGATTTGTTGGTTTTCAGCATAAAGAATATGGTAATTATTTAATATTTGAGTGTGAGTGTAAGCACTGCGGAAATAAACACCAAAGAACCGCCCAGGCCGTCCAAAAGCAGTATAGTAGCTGCCCAAAATGTCCGGGGATGTATCAGGATTATGAAGAGATTACTAAACGTATGTGGAAAAGTTATATTAGTGGAGCTAAAACGCGAGGACTAGACTTTACCATTACTCAAGAATATGTGTGGGATGTTTTTATAAAACAAGACAAAAAATGTGCTCTATCTGGTGTACCTTTAGTGTTTGGTAAAGATAAAGAAAAAACAGCGTCTCTTGATAGAATAGATTCATCTATAGGATATATCGAGGGAAATGTGCAGTGGGTACATAAAACGATTAACAAAATGAAAAACGCTCTTGGACACGATGAGTTTGTGAACTGGTGTGTTATAATAGGAAATAAAGCAAAAAATGAAACAGCCGAATCTAATATACTGGGATCTTGAAACCACTTCGCTTGACACGTCTAAATGTCAGGTAACTCAAATCGCCGCCGTTGCAATTAATGGCCGCACCTTAACTTTCACAAAAAATGATATATTTTCGTCTTTTGTAAGAATTGAAACAGACCCCAAAAAGTGTGAAGAGCTAGGGGTTGATCCATTAACAGATAAAATTATGAAACTTACCAACACCACCTGGGACGACGTTAATAACGCCCCAAATGAAGAAATAGTGTATAAAAAATTAAAACAATTTATAGAAAGATATAATACCGGTGGGGGAAAATGGGATCGTCCTATCTCTTGTGGATATAATATTAGAAATTATGACGAACCAATAATGAACCGCATTGCGGCAAAATATAATGATGTAGATAGTAGTGGTAATCATAAATTATTTCATTGCTCTCATATGATAGACCTAAAGGATTTAATGTATTTACTTATGGAAAATATTCCAAGCGTCAATTCTATAAGTTTTGACAATATGCGTAAACTGTATGGAATATCTAGCGAAGGGGCACACACAGCCAGTGTAGACTGTATTCAGGGGGCGATGCTACTGACCAGAAAAATGTCTTGGCTCAGGAAGCTATGCTCAAAGAAAAAATTCGAAAACACTATGGCATCAGCTGACGTAAAAGAGTTCCTATCATGACCGCCCTACAATTTATAATCATCATGAAATATTGTGGTTCTGGACAACCCACAAGCATAGACCCTTATAGGTGGTCAGGAATGTTGCGTTGGTATGAGTCTAGATTTAAATATAATGACTGGATTGAGGATGATATTATATGTTAGATAAAACGATCCTTATAAATAATTTAATTATAGCACAGGAAGCACTTAAAAACGCAGAGCTGGAATTAAACAAGCTATTTGGCGGTGAGGGGTATGATTACAATTACTGTAATTCTGAGTGGTATTTAGAAAACGGGGATATACTCTATATTGCAGATAAAAACGGGACATTTAATGAGGCTGCTAGATGTGGGGCGTACCCGAGGGGTCAAGCGGAAGGATTGGTTCTATATGTCTTAGTTTATGATGATTACAATAGCCAATATGTCATTCTTGAAGAGAGAAATAGAGTTTATTCTCCAGACCAAAAAGCCATTATTGCAGAAGTAGAGGAAGAATTATCTTGATAGACTTTTACAATCTTCCAAGTGACGATAAAACCTGGGACTTATTAGCCACAGGAAAAACCGCCGGCATCTTTCAGCTAGACAATGAAAATCTGGGTGGTAGGTTCTCTAAAAAGATTCAACCTAAAAGCATTGCTGATATTGCGGCTGTGACAACAGTCATTAGGCCCGGGACTTTACAGTCAGAGCTTGAAGACGGGGAATCTTGTGCTATTCATTATGAAAGACGGCACCGAAAAGTAGAGCCGGTAGAAAGTTTTCACCCATTACTTGATGAGATATTAAAAGACACCCAACAAATTATTCTTTACCAGGAACAAACAATTAGAATCGCTAAAGAGCTGGCGGGTTTTAATGGTGCTCAAGCTATGAAGCTGCTAAAAGGAATTGGTAAAAAGAAGGCTGATCTGATCAGAGAGTTGGAACAGGACTTTGTTGATGGGTGTGTTAAGAATGGAATTTTAGAAATAGACGCACAAAAGATTTTTGACGTTATTAAGAAATCCGCTCGATACAGCTTCAATGCCAGCCACGCAGTTGCTTACTCACACATAACCTACTGTGATGCATATGCTAAAGCTAATCACACACTTATATTTTACGTTGCCACACTTAGAATGGCTCAACATAAACAACATTCAAAAGACCAAATTAAGAAGCTGGTTAAAGAGGCGGCAACTCTTGGTATTACGTGCAAACCGCCAAGGCTTGAAAACTGCTATGTAGACTTCTCTGCCCATAATGGTGATATTTATTTTGGGGTCTCAAACATTAAAGGGGTCGGAGAAAAGAAAGCACAGGAAATTGTAGATATAGCTCCGGGGCCACCCACATGGTATGAATGCTTATTTAAGTTATTGGGGGTCGGCAAAACCGTAGTGGAAAACTGTATTCTGGCTGGGGTCTTTTCGAGGTACAAGGTGCCAACCCGTCGCCAGCTAGATGACTTTAATACCATTTCTATGCTGTCATCTGGAGAGAAAAGGTACGCTATTGAGAAATATTCACAGTTTAATAATTTTATTGACTTGTTGCTCGAAATAAAAGAGAAAAAATCAATTCCTAAGCGTAAAGACAAAATAGACTCTATAATCAAACTAATGAGTCGACCCCCCGAAAAATTAAAAGACAATCTAAGAGACGTAACAAAAAATGAATGTGAATTACTGGGATGCACTGTTAGTTTTGATAATATTGACACCGTTCATATTTCTGGGAACTGTAGCGTAAATGATTACAATCAGGGAAAAAACCTAAAGCTATATCAAATGGTCGTCGAAGTTGAAAGAATTAAAACTCACGAAATCACTAAGGGGGTTAGTAAAGGAAAACTTATGGCCTTCGTAACAGTGTTCGATCACAGCGGAAAAATGGACGTGACTCTTTTTGATCTCGCGTATGATGAATTTGGTGGACTACTGTATGAAGGTAGCACCATATTAATAAAAGGTAGACGGGGTAAAACAAAAGGTTTAGTTGTTGATGAGGTGCTACAAGTAACATGAGTAATAAAACACAGCCTAAAAAATGGACAGAACATGAAAAAAGATTTGTGCAAGAAAATTGGGCCACTATGTGCGATAAAGACATTGCACACAAATTAAATCGTACACCGGGGGCTGTCCAGGGTATTAGAAAAAGACTGGGGTTAAAAAACACCAAAGCTCAAGAAATCAAAAAAACAAAACTAAAAAACAAAACACACGGACTGAAAAAAACCGAAGGTAAGATAAATCCAATATATATGTCTTGGACAAAAATGAAAAGTAGGTGCTATAATAAAAATAGTCATGCCTATATCCAATATGGTGGACGGGGAATTTTTGTTTGTGATGAATGGAAAAATAGTTTCCAAAAATTTTATAACTGGTCTATTAATAATGGGTGGCAAAACGGATTGTCAATAGACAGAATAGATAATAGTTTGGGGTACTGCCCGAGTAACTGTAGATGGGCGACAAAAACAGAACAGGCCAACAATAGAAGAAATACTACATATATTACCGCCTTTGGTAAAACTCTGACAATTACCGAATGGTCCAAGCGTCCAGAATGTGCTGTAAGTATTTCAGCACTCAGATATAGACTGGCAACCAAGACTTTATCTCCAGAAGAAATAATAACAAAACCACCCAGGAGAAAAAAATGAGAAAAAGAGTAATGGTAATTTCTGAATTTTCAGAATTATCTACAGGATATTCGGTTTATTGTAAGAATCTACTTAAACAATTATATCAAAGTAATAAATATGAGGTGGCAGAACTAGCTTGCTACGCTGAAGTCTCGGATCCCAGATTAAATATTCCTCCCTGGAAGGTATATCCAACAGTTCCACATCCCGCAGATACCGCAGGACGTCAGGCTTATGAGGCGGACCCATTTAACGCTTTTGGTAAGGGTATATGTAATCAAATCTTTAATGATTGGCGACCTGATTATGTTTTAACCATATTTGACGAATGGTACAGTTCTCACATTGTTAATTTGCCAAGCTACTACAATACAATAGATGGTGGACTTTTTTCGTTACTGTGGTGCCCAACCGTAGATGCTGTAAATCAAAAACCATCCTGGCTATCAACCTATTCACAATGCGACGGTTTACTGTGCTACACGGATTGGAGCAGAGAAGTACTTCAAAATGAAGGACAGTTATTCACGGGAGGGGAAGCTCCAGCGTGTGGGTCAGAAGAATTTGCCCCCAAAAACAAAAAACAGGCAAAAGAGTCTTTCGGCCTAAATGAAAACATGAAGATCATTACTATGGTTTCAAGAAACCAAAGAAGAAAACTCTTTCCTGATCTTATTAATACTTTTGCTGAGTATTTAAAAGAATCAAAAAGACAAGATGTATACTTGTGGCTCCACACCTCATATCCAGATAATCAGGGCTGGGATTTGAGCCGAATGCTGATGGAAAATGAAGTTTGTGGCAAAGTTTTTCTAACCTATGGCTGTGAGTGTGGCAATGTTTTTCCGGGCCATTTTTGTGGAAGTGCAGCATTTTGTGATAAATGTTTAAGGTGGTCTGCCGTGCCTTCTAATGTTGGTGGTAGAATATCAGACTATGACATGTCACGAATCTTAAACGCGACAGATTTGGCGGTGCTACACTCAAACTCAGAGGGGCAGGGGATTTTTACATGGCAAGCAGCGGCATGTGCGGTGCCTATTTGTGAAGTTAATTATTCAGCTATGGCATCAGCCGTAGAAAAAATCGGCGGCTATACAGTTGAACCAATAGCACTAATGGAAGAAATAGAGACGGGCTGTAAAAGGGCGGTACCTAATAATGAAGAATTAAAAAATGTTTTTCATGAGCACTTTAATTTGCCCAACTCACTACAAATCCTTAAGGGGGCAGAAACACGCAAGAAATATGTAGAAAATTATTCGTGGGATAAAACGGCCAATGAGTGGATGAAACTGATAGACTCTCTGCCGGTTAAAGGCTGGAATAAGCCTCCCCGTATTAATAATTCAGCCCCATTCGATAATCACCCTCATCTGTCTAATAGTAATTATGCTAAATGGTTAATCACTAAAGTGTTGTGCCAACCAGAAAAACTAAATACTAATTTTGAGCTTGAATTAATTGAAGAATTAACTATTGGTATAAGAGAAGGAACAAAATTGAAAATGATGCCACGACAGTATTTTTATGATAGATATAGGTGGTTTAGAGATAGACTTAATGAATTGGAGAATATTCGATGCAGCTAAAGATTGAGCAGGACGTTTTTGATAGGCTGATGAAATTTGCGAAAGAGCTTGGGATTCCTTACCGAAAAATTGCTATGGAAGCTATGAGAATCGGTGTAGAGGTATTGTGGCACAAGTATTATACGGACGCAAGAGTTGTTGTTCTACATAAAAGTAAGAACAAAGAAGTTGAATTTTGTGAAATTAAAACAGAACATAAGGAAAAATTTGATGCAAGCTATAGTGAAACGGAAGAATAAAAAAGACTGGGTTTTTAACTGGGACGGCAAGAATTATTCGATGGTTACCCATTATGGAAACAGATATAGATTATCACTAAATGATGGGGTTAAGGTTGAAGTCCTAAAGGGCAATGACTGGAAAAATGACTGGAAAATTAATGATGTTGTAAGGCCCACACAAATTATCTTTAGCGTTAAGGATTAAAATGAAGATACTGTTACTTGGAAGCTATGAAGAAGGTAATTCCGCCTGGTCTAGAGCGACACAGAATATGTGTAGAGCGTTAGACATTGCTGGGGCCGAAGTAGTACCAAGAAGCTACAAGCTCAATCGGTCAAAACCAAACGTACACGAGAGAGTGCGTGCCTTAGAACAAAACAGTATTGATGGCTGTAATGTTATTTTTCATGTTGGTCTACCACATCACTATAGCTGGGACTCTAGATTTTTTAACGTTGGATATTTTTTCACCGAAAGTCAAAACTTTTCTCAGTCAAGCTGGGTAAGTCACTGTAATTTAATGGATATGGTGATCGTCCCAAATAAGTATGCGGCTATAGCCGCAGTAGATAGTGGAATTAAGGTGCCAATTCATGTCTGTCCAGTGCCGCTAGATACTGATTTATACAGGGATTATGAGCCACTTCCACAAATTAAAGAAGCAACATATGGTGATTATCTATTTTATTTTATAGGGGACTCATCATTTCGCAAGGCTTTACCAACGGTATTAAAAGCTTTCTATACTGAATTTACTAAAAATGAGCCGGTGAACCTTGTAATTAAAACCTCAAAATACGGATTATCAGAAAAAGAGGTTACTGATATGACGGTTAAAAGGGTGAATGAGGTTAAGGCTGGGCTGCGAGTAAGTAATGAGTATAGCAACCCAATCATTATCTCAGAAGAGCTTAGTCAGGAAGACTTATTTAGACTGCACGCAACATGTGACTGTCTACTTAGTCCAAGCTATGGAGAAGCGTGGGGATTTAATGTGGTTGACGCAATGGGGCTTAAAAGAACCGTAATCACTTCAGACACCGGAGCTTTTAAAGATTACTCTCCAATTAAAGTAGAAAGTTTTCCATCTAAGCCGTTTGGAATTGAGTCATTTCCGGGTCTTATGACTGGGCATGAAACGTGGGAATCTATTAACCAGGATAAATTTATGGCATCAATGAGACAGGCGTATGGGTGGAGGGGAGAGGTTCCAACTAATCAAGCAATCGTAAAACAGTTCAGCTTAGAAAAAGTTGGAAAGTGGCTACTAAAAATCATTAAGGAAAATTATGAAATTAACACACTCCATAATTAATAAAATAGATCCAGATAGAACTATTCGGGCAATTGGGGCGTTTGCTCATGAAAGGTTCGACTCAAATCTAGCAAAAATCCCAAACTTTGAATTCTACTGTATTAACATACCGCACTCTAGAACTTGGGACGAAAAAAAAGCACCGTTCCCAGATAATTATTTTTTGTCTAACCTTGGAGTTATACAGTACCGAGATTTTGATTATGTGATTTGTGAAAACCCGCTAGCTTTTTATGAGCCACTCAAAAATATCGCTATGCAGGCTAATCTTCCAATGATTAACATTTGGCACACCAACTGCCCGTCGGGATGGACTAAGGAAAACTGGGATAGTCAACCATTTGATAAAGATATTAATGTTTTTATTACAAAGTATAACGAGCTGGTTTGGACTGGACAGTTAGGCAAATATCACGTTATTGATCACTGCATAGATACCAGCGTTTTTGTTACCGCAGAAATGCTTGGCAAAACAAAAGAAAACACCATTTTTAATATGGTAAATGACTTTGCTAATAGGGGCAGAGAGCACGGATTAAGCTTATTTAAGCATCTGACCGAAGGACTGCCAGTAAAACTATTGGGAGATAGTCCAGGAATTTCTAAGGCGGCAAATGGAGTAGATAATCTGGTGGAAGAAATAGCGACTAGCTCAATTTTCCTTTCAAGCAGTATTTCCAGCCCGCTAAGTATGAGTATTCTGGAGGCGGCAAGCTGCGGTCTAGCTCTGGTATTAACGTCTTGTTCTGGTAATCCAGACTATTTTAATGAAGAAAACGCTTTTATTTTTTCTCCACAAAGACCACAGGACGGTAGAGAGTATTTGGTTAACCTACTGCAGGACAAAGACTTACGTGAAGAGTATGGAAAACGTGCAAGAGCGGCGGTAGAAAAATTTACGGTAGAAAGGTTTGTGACTAAATGGGAACAGATATTGAGAGCACGCTAAAGAGTTTTTCGCAGATCGGGCTGTTTAGTCATAACCCATACAACGGTATAGGTTTGTGGCTGGAGGAACAAGAGCTATTGCTGACGCTGGTTGGAGAAAGTAAAAAATATCTAGAGATCGGATCACACAATCTTGGTTCTGCACTTCTTGTGGAGCGGCACGCTAAAACAAATGAGATAAATAGAGAGGTTTTTGCTGTCGATCTTCAATTTTCTCCGTGGGCACAGCTTAATTACAGTAGGGCGAAATCAGACTTAACCCAAATACAATGTAATTCTAACGATATTCTGAGTTATGAGAAAGATCTGGCCGGCGTAGATTTTGTGTTTATTGATGGCTACCACTCTTTTAGTCAAGTAATCAATGACTTTAACGCTGCCGAAAAACTTATGACAAATGGCGGGATAATTGCTTTTCACGATACCTCACCATATTTAAATAAAGAAGAACATAGAAAAAAATGTTTAGAGTTCGCAAAAAACAATTTTCATGAATTAATTACCAGCGAAGAAGAAGATTTTTACGTTGATGAAGCAATATGTTTTTTGGTAGACCAATATCAAAAAAAGAGCAATGTCCGAATAAACTGGATTGACTGCACTCTTGAGTGCTACCACCCACGAGAAACAAGACTCAATGGGTGGATTCGCGGCAAAACAAGTCCTCATTCTGCAATTTGGGCGTTACAAATACAAAAAGGAAACACGTATGAAGGTTAATATTGGAAATGGGGAAATTAAGGGGTATCAGAATTTTCCAGAAAGTGTCGACTTGTCGGAAATTAATGATGCGGAGTGTGTAGAAATTCTTGCTCCAGCAATAGTTAATATTATAGATTACACCAAACTTCAGTCTGTCCTTCAGCAGTGGTATAAAAAGCTACGAATCAATGGCATTCTGATTTTAGGAGGATATGATTTAGTAGAATTTTGCAAGCAAGTTATTAGATACGAAATCAGTAAAGAGGAAAAAAATTCAATTATAGCTGGATCGGGCTGTTTTTTAGCTCTTGATGAAATCACAGACATGGTGAAAATAATTGGTTTTAAGATAAAAAAACGACAACTAAATGGTATTAGATACACGCTGGAGCTAACAAGAGAATGAAAATTCAAAGAGAGAATATAAATGGGGAAGAGCACTTAATAACCCCATGTTCTGAGTGCTGTTTTTACGATAATGTTGCAAAAACCTGTAGTTTTGGTCGTATAAAAAAATATAAAGACAAAAACCAAACTGATGGCGGGGTGGGGAATATTCCATACAGGATTTTAACATTCTGCAATCATGCCAGACCATATATCTGGATGAAGGAAGAAGAAACTTTGGAGCGGGCTAAAGAAAGGGTGCGTGAAGACAATAAAGTAAAATATGACTTAATTGTTAGACTGACCGACCATACTCAGGTGGACCTTGTAAAACCTTTTCTTGAAAGAAAAACGGCTCCAGCACATATCATTTTTTCTTTTGAGTCCATTGATATTGGAGAGCTGGTAGAGAGAGCCAATGAGTTAGATTGTTCATTTGAGCTTATAAAAATTCAAGATCCAGCAGCAAGAACTGAGGCCGAATTAGGAAGGGTGCAACGCCCCTGGGCAGAAACTGTGGACCTAAACAAAGAATACAGCGTTACGTTACTGGATGAATTTTCAAAATTAATTAATCAAGACTTAGAACAGATAGTTGCGGTGCTTGGTGATCAATATATAATTATGACAATGTTAGTCGCGAGCTTAGACGTTAGTAACATTAACGTCACGTTCGAAAACATTGAAAAAATAGCCGCAACACAAAACAATGGTAAAAATATTAGGAGTTTTGATGGAAAACGTATATGTTATTATAGCTAACCACAATTACGGACAGTACGTTGGCCAAGCGATAAAAAGTGCGTTAAGCCAGCTACACCCCGTAAAGGTTTGCGTAATAGATGACGGATCTACAGATGACTCAGTTAGTGTAATTGGTCAAGCTTTAAAAATTGATACACATAATGCGGTAAATACCAGAAATGGTCACGTTTTCATTAAACAGTCTCCGTGTGTCGGTGCATCAGAGGCTAGAAATATTGCAATGAAGCAGGTCTGGGACCAGGCCGACTATTTTCTAATTCTTGACGCAGACGATGAGGCGTACCCAGAAAAAGTGCAGAAAATGTTGGAAGCATTTCGATATCCTGGGGTTGGCGTTGTTTATGCGGATTATCATATTCATAACACTAAAACTGGAACTACTGTCCCAGAGTTTAAAAAACCATTTAACGTAAATCTATTGAGGCACGAATGTATTGTACATAGTCAGGCACTAATTTCAAAGACAGCACTGGAAGCGGTACTGGAAAACGGTAATGTGTATGACCCCGTTCTACATAAGCCCCGTGCTGATGAAAACGGCAACCCACAACATTCTGGCTCAGTCTCTGAAGATTATGACTTGTGGTTAAGAATCTCTAGGCATTTTTTAATCTGGCACATCCCAGAATTTTTGTCGTTAGTTAGGGTTACGGGAAATAATCAGAGCAGTCCAGAAAATATAACCCCAGAAATCTATCGAGAAGCAAGACAATATATGGCACAAAAAGCGAGTGTGAAAAATGAATAGATTTACAGCACCAGTAAAACAGATACCGGGTGTTACAGTTGACTTATCTGTAATAGTAGTATCCTCAACAATTAATCACAAAATGGGAATTTATGGTGCAAAATT
>Ga0070746_10001941_pt1 | contig 12308 bp, 14 predicted proteins | sample VirMetDEL_Mar_21_FD_77016 | JGI IMG/M metagenome (GOLD analysis project Ga0070746, IMG submission 77016) | Aqueous microbial communities from the Delaware River and Bay under freshwater to marine salinity gradient to study organic matter... | ecosystem: Environmental > Aquatic > Marine >... | reverse complement strand
TGCAGCATTTGACTTCTTCAATCAGTGGAACGCCAGCGGCCAGAACATGCCTGTCGGCCAGTTCCTCGACAATGACTACACAGTTCGTGCACTGATCGACTTCATCGACGCCTTCAATGAAGCAAACGGCACAGACATCAGCGTTCCTTCCAGCGAAGGTATGAACGAAGTCGTCAAAGGCTCCTACATCCTCGGCCCTAAGATCGGCCAGGGCTTCTACCAGAACATCCGTGGCAACTACGATCCGCTGACGATGGACATCTGGTGGATGCGTATGTGGAACCGTCTCACTGGACGTCCTTTCGAGGACATGAAGGATGAGGCGACGATGCAGAAGAACCGCGACAAGATCGAGCGCGGTATGAAAGACACCACTGACCCAGCTATGAAGCAGGTCATCAAGGAAGCTCTACAGGCTGCCGGCGTGAAGCGTTCAGGCCTCTACAAAGACCCAGCCAAGTTTGACGAATTCATCGTCCAGCTCGACAAGGCCTATCAGCGTTTCTACAAGCGTTACAAGCAAGAGAACGGCGTCAACCACACCAAGCCGGCACTGTTCAAAGCGACTGGTACGCACGTCAAGAACATGCAGCAGCAGCTCCAGGCGCAGCCAAAGGGCCCAGGTGAGCGTAGCGCGATGCGCCGTGCCACCAAGAGAGCCATCGAGCTCTTGCAATCCCAGGGCTACGACATAAATACAGCAGACTTCCAGGCGCTGATGTGGTACCCAGAGAAGCAGCTCTTTAGACTGCTCGGTGTCGCCCCAGGACGTGGCGCTGACAACGACTATCTTGATGCAGCCAAGCTACTAGCTGAGAAAGAGGGAAAGACTTATGAGCAAATCCAAGAAGCACTCCCCGCAGCAGAGCGAGACGGGGTCGATAGTGGAACAGGTTCCATCGGACAAGATGGCGAAGCTGATCGAGGGCCTGGCAGCCCTGACGCCGGTATCCTCTCCCAACTCAACACCTACGAACCAGATGGACCTTCCGGACGGGGGGATGCTGATGGTGGACGATCCGGACCAGTAGTCGGCTCACGTCCTCCCACACCCACAGAAGTACAAACACAGCTCGATAGCATCGAAGATGCCTTATATAACTTCGAGCCCATTGTTGTTGGTGCTCCAGGCACCACTTTTGAAACTGGTCTCAATTCGATCGAAGCTGTCCGCCGGCTGGCTACAGTGTTTCAAACGACACTGGCCATGGTGCCGTCGTCGACAAAAGCCGAAAAGATTATGTCGGACATCGTAATGCCTGAGTACGACGGCATGGGTTCCAACTTACAAGTCCGCGTAATGTTGAGCATAAGAGAAGCGGCGAAGGCACTAGGTGTTAGGCTCAGTAAGACCCCAGGCACCGGCAAGTATAAAAACATGCCTCAGCCAGATCCTGAACGCACCAGTCCTGGTGCCGGTTTGGCAATTGTCAACGAGCAGCGTCTTAAAGATAAAGGCTATGACACGCCGGCAAAGAAACTGTTTGTCGTTACCCATGAGGCTCTGGGTCACACGCTCGAGCAACAGAAGCTGGACGAATATAAACCTATCGAGCGTTTTCAATACAGCGCAGGTGATGGCGATTATCCCTTCTCATTCGATAATACACCGCGTGGTGATCTCGCTACCCTGATCGACAGTCTGAATGGCCAGTTGGTCGTTGGTACGAAGAACGCAACAAAACGCAAGCACAGCAACACCGCTGAGATCGTCAAGGATCTTGAACGGATGTATTACGAAAACTTCCAGGTGCTGGGAGAAGACTTTGCGATCACGCCACACGGTGTAGCTTTGTATAATCTGATTGGTGCCGAGACAGGTTTTGGCCCAGCTCTCACAGAAGAGACAAAAGCACACATCCAAGCGACGGAGCGGCGTACAGGCAAAGACTTCAAACGGTTCGTTGAAAGTCAGATGCGCGGGTACTTCTTCAAGCCGGAAGAACAATTAGCAAACGGTATTGCGTTTGCTCTACTGAACCCGCGTTTGTTCAAGCAGCGTTATCCAGCCGCTTACAGCTACATCAAAGAGCTATTAGCAACTGGAGAAGAGAGTAAGCATCGCCTGAACCTCTACGCAGCACCATTTAGTGTCCTTTTCGCAGCTATGATGGCGATGTTTGCCGTAGGCGACGGAGAAGACCAGGAAGAAGACATGGATCCAGGCGCTCTCTCGATGGGCGCTGGAGCACTAACAGCATAGGAGTGAGACATGGGCGCACCAAAGCATCCCCGTAAAAAGTCTCCTCCTAGAGCCGGCAACGGTGCCTGCCCACAGAAGGCACCAAAGCAAAACTATTTCTCGACCCTCATGCAGACAGAAGAGGGCAGGAAGCTGCGCCAGGAGTGGTCGCGCAAGAAGCGCAAGAACCCTGGCAGACCAAGGGGAGTCCCTGATGGCTACCGCAAAGCACAAATAGAACCCATCAGGGCTAAGATAAGAAAGGAAGCAACGGAGATTGTGAAAATCATGGCAGAGAAGTTTGAAATCGAAAGCGAGTACGCCAAGGAGGCCCTTACAACGGCCGTCGAGGTGATGCGTGTACCAGGTGAAACCCGTGAGAGGCTTGCAGCCGCACGGCTTGTCCTGGACTTTACGAAGCAAAAGCCGGCATCGAAAAGCGAAGTAGCTGTATCGAAGGCCGAGGACTTCCTTGCTTCACTGATTGAAGACGATGGATCCGAAACTAAAAGCAGTTCGTAAGCGTCTCTATACTGAGTTTCCTTTTTACGCCCAAGCAGCACTTTCTATCCGTACCAAGGCCGGCGACATCTCCCCTTTGTCGCTCAATCCTGCCCAGGAGATCCTGGATGAAGCGGTACGTAAACAACTTGCGACAGACGGCAAAATCAGGGTCATCATCCTGAAAGCACGGCAGCAGGGCCTGTCCACGTATGTGGGTGGCTACCTATACTTCGCGGTGTCGCAACAAAAGGCCCGTAAGGCGATGGTGATCACTCACCACGCCGATAGCACCAGGGCTCTGTTTGACATGACCAAACGCTATCACGAGCACTGCCCTGAGATCCTGAAACCTCATACGAAGTACTCTTCGAGAAGGGAATTGTCCTTTGACATTCTTGACAGCAGCTATGTGGTCGCAACGGCTGGCGGTGACAGCGTCGGTCGCGGAGAAACTCTCACGCATGTTCATGCATCCGAGCTGGCCTTCTGGCCTAAATCTTCTGCCCAGGACATTTGGAATGGTCTGGTCCAAGCGGTCCCTAATACGCAAAACACTGCTGTATTTATCGAGTCCACCGCGAACGGTGTGACCGGCACCTTTTATGATTTATGGCGGGGAGCAGTCGAAGGTAAAAACGGGTTCGTTCCAGTGTTCATTCCCTGGTTTGCAGATCCAACCTATCGCGAAGAGGTCCCTACTAAATTCGAGCGGACGCCGGAAGAAGAAGAGCTCGTCGAAAAGCATGGTCTAGACGACGGGCAGCTCATGTTCCGGCGCCGCAAGATTGCACAGAACGGCATCGACCTTTTCAAGCAAGAATATCCGGGAGAGGCCGAGGAAGCTTTCCTGACTACTGGCCGGCCTGTCTTTAACCCAGAGCAGCTCACAAAGTGCCTCGATAGTGCCCGTGACGTTGAAGAGCGTCTTGCGCTGGAAGCAGATGAGTGGGTTCACAATGCAAGAGGCGAGCTGACAACTTACCGTAAGCATGATCCAGGAGAGCGCTATGTGGTCGGTGCAGATGTGGCTATGGGCGTCAGGAACGGCGACTACTCGGTCGCACAGGTCCTCGACTCCAAGAAAAGGCAAGTTGCGACGTGGCGTAGCCAGGTTCATCCAGACTACTTTGCGGAAATCCTCTACGAGCTAGGCCACTACTACAACGAGGCCCATATAATCGTGGAAAACAATAGTCACGGCATCCTTACGTGTACGCGGTTAGCCAAGGATTTCAACTACCCCAACTTCTACACTGAAGTACAGGTAGACAAGGTCACTGACCGTGAAACCGTGAAACTAGGCTTCACCACAACATCCAAGACCAAGCCCCTGGTCATCGATCAGCTCCGGGCCTCAATGCGAGAACGTGAGCTAGAGTTGAATGACAAGACCACAATCCGAGAGATGATGACATATATCGTGACGGAGAGCGGCAGCATGGAAGCTGAGCCGTCCTGTTTTGATGACACTGTTATGTCCCTCGCTTTGGCAAACCACGTCCACGAGGGCGCCTGGGAGCCTGTAGACATCCCTCAAGAACTATACATAGAGACGGTGTAATGAGTGAGTATCGAAAGCTAGACGATAGCGAAATCGTCAAGATCGTTGACGACAACATTCGCACGTCTGTCGGCTATTATGATAGCCAGCTCAGCCGTGAGCGGAAGCGTACCCAGGATTACTATAATGCCATTCTGCCTAAGCCGGCACATGATGGTAACTCCAAGTATGTAAGCCAGGACGTCTACACAGCGGTCCAATCCATGTCCGCTGCACTCCTGGAGACATTCGCAGCCGGAAATCGCATAGTGAAATTCAGCCCACAGGGACCAGAAGACGTTGAGTTAGCCTCAGTTTGCAGCTCGTATACAGACTATGTGATGTTCCGCCAGAACGATGCTTTTGCAGTATTCCAGAGCGTGATCCATGACGGCCTAATGGCCCGTGTTGGTGTCGCAAAGGTCTACTGGAAAGACGACATGTCTATGGAAAGTCAGGCATTCGAGAACCTCACACAGGATGAGCTCGACATGCTTCTGGCTTCTGATGAAGGCATCGAGCTTGTAACCAGTGAAACGGATGATGTTGGTCTCCTGTCAGGTGAGATTGCAATCGAGCGTGATACCAGCCAGGTTGTCATCGAAGCCATCGAGCCAGAGAGCTTTGTCATCGAGGCGCAGGCACGTAGCCTAGAGGATAGCAACTTCTGTGCACACAGGGCTCGTATGACCCTCACAGAGTTACGGGAACTCGGCTATGACGAAAAGCTGATCGAAAAGATTGGCGACCACCAGGACGTCGAAATGGAGACAGATCCTGAGGTCTTGGCCCGGTTCGAAGGTGTCGACCAAAATCGTGGCTTCAACGCACAAGGCTACCAGGACCAAGTGCGTTACGTAATGGTTCATGAAGCTTATGTCATGCTCGACAAGGTCGGCTCAGGCATAGCAGAGCTCTACAAGGTCACAAAAGCCGGTAATGTGCTGCTCGAGTGTGAGCCATGTGACCGCCGGCCATTCGTTCATTTCTGTCCTCTGCCAACGCCACACAGTTTCTATGGTAGCAATTTCGCAGACCGGCTGTGTGCTACACAGAACGCCAGGACCATCCTGACCAGGTCGATCTTGGATCACTCTGTGATAACCAACAACCCGCGCTACATGGTCACCAAGGGTGGCCTCAGCAATCCTAGAGAGCTCATTGATAATCGCATAGGCGGCCTCGTGAACGTGACCAGGCCTGACGCTATTGCACCAATGCCGCAGGCGCCGCTCAATCCCTTTGTCTTCCAGACGCTCAAGCAGCTCGATGAAGACATGGAAGACAACACCGGCAGCTCTAGGCTCAGTCAGGGCACAAACAAAGATGCGGTGTCGAAGCAAAACAGCGCTGCGATGATCGAGCAACTGGCGACCATGTCACAGCAGCGCCAGAAGATTATAGCCAGGAATTTCGCCAATCAGTTTGTAAAGCCGCTATTTCATGAGGTTTACCGACTTGTCGTCGAGAATGAAGATCAGCAGAAGATCATCGACATCGCCGGCAAGTACGTACAGGTCAACCCAAGCGCCTGGAAAGACCAGCGTGACGTCATCGTTGAGCTGCGTCTGGGATATGGCGAACAAGACCGCGAAGCTCAGAAGATGCTGTCTATCCACGGCCTGCTGTCCCAGGATCCATCATTACAGCCTCTTTATCAGATCCAGAACCGATATCAGATGCTTAAATCCGTGATGGAACAGCAGGGCATTCTGAATGTCGAAGACTATCTGACATCACCGGACCAGCTCCCGCCGCCGCAGCCTGACCAGGCACAAGAGATGCAGCTACAGATGGCAGCTAAGCAGATCGAGCTGCAGGAGCGTCAAACCCAGATTGCAGAGCTCAAAGCCCAGACAGACGCTGAGATTTCCCGTCTTAAGCTTGAGCTCGAGCAGGTTAAGGCTGAGGCATCACACGCCCTTCAGTCTGACAACCAGGATCTCAGAGAAGAGCAGTTTGCCCATAAGCGCATGATCGATGAGGGTGAGCTGGAGATCCTACGCCGCAACAGCACAGATGTTCGCGGCATCGCCAGCCCGACTGGCTAGACCACAATAACAAGACAAGGAGAGCCTCATGCAACTGCAAGAGGATGACCTGGTGCGCCTTGGCCACCAGGCCGACGCCCTATTGGGCTCTGAGGTCTTTGATCGAACGATTAACGACCTCGTAAACCAGTCTTTCCAATCCTTCTGTAACTCCGAGCCAGGAGACACAAAGGCACGAGAGCTGGCTTTCAACCACTACAGGGCTTTGGTCGACATTGTATCGACGCTACGTCAGCGCGTCACAGTCAAAGATGAGATCGAAGCCAAAACCTCAACCGCTGACAGCAAGCAAGAGGGAAGCTAAGCACCATGCAAAACGTGCAAAACGATGCAACCTCCGGTGGCCTGGAATTAGACCAGGTCGAAGACGCCATCCTAGCCCGTTGGCAGGACCCTTCTGAGAATGATCAAGAGGTATCCGACAACGAGACAGAAGAGGCGGCGACAGACGTCAATGAAGAAGAAGAGACGCAAGACGATCTGCCGTTTGATGATGAAGACGAGGAAGAAGCCCAAGACGACCTCGAGGAAGAAGAGGACTCGGATGATCAAGACATTGAAGACCAAGATGAGACGGAAGATGAGTCGGACGATGATCGCGCTGTCGATATCGATGACGAAACTGAAGTTGAAGTGTCTGTTAATGGCGAAACGCATTCGATATCCATCGGCCGCCTCAAGCGCCTTGCAGGCCAGGAAGCCTCGCTCACCCAAAAGTCTCAAGATGTCGCTCGACAGCGCAAAGATGCTGAAGACGCTATCAATCGAAGTCATGTGGTTCTTCAAAAGCTCATTAATGATGCTGAAGAACGGGCTAAGCCTTACGCCGATATCGACATGCTGGTCGCCAGTAAAACGATGGATGCGGAGGACTTTGCTCAGCTTCGCAAAGAAGCTTCGGATGCCGAAAGCAACCTGAAGTTTGTACGCGAGGAAGCTGACACCTTCTACCAAGACCTACAGAAACAACAGCAATCAGCGCAGCAGGAAGCTGCCCGTGACGCTGTAAAGGTTCTGCAAGAGCAGATACCGGAGTGGAGCAACACGCTCTACAACGACATCCGGTCTTATGCTGTCGCACAAGGTCTGCCCCAGGAACAAGTTGACCAGTATGTCGATCCTATCGTGATCCAGCTACTGAATAAGGCCAGGTTGTTCGACCAGGGTAAACGCGTTGCAACCGTTAAGAAGAAGGCAGCCAAGAAAAAGGTCCTAAGGTCTAAGAAAGCGCCTGCAAACGCCGAGTCCCGGCAGCAGGTTCGCAAGCAAAAGGCTGTGGACAACCTCTCGAAGACAAGAGGCCATGACTACGAAGACATAGCAGACGCAATCCTTCAGCGCTGGGAGAGCTAGTTACCAACGGCTTTACCAATAGGAAGGAACCTATCAATGGCCACCTTTACAACATATGACTCCGTAGGCCTCGCCGAGGATGTCCAGGACCTGATCACCACGATCAGCCCAACCTCTACGCCTATGTATACTGCAGTCCGCAGCCAGAAGGTTTCGGCACGAGTATACGAGTATCAAGAAGATACGATCGCCGCCGGCGCGGATAATAAGGCAGTCGAAGGAGCCGATCCTTCAATGGCTACTCTGTCGGCAACCACCATGCGGACTGGTACAACCCAGATCCTCACCAAAGCCTTGATTGGAAGGGCCGCAGCGTAGCAATGCGCTGTTTAACTCCATGTGAATTGCTGGGAACCCCCACCGCTGTAAAGCGAGGGCAATCAGCAGCCAAGCCGTGGTAACACGGAAGGTTCAACGACTATCCCGAGAGGGAGTACACCCAAGTGGGTGGAAGCGCATGGCATCCCAAGTGGATGAAGATATAGTCTGTTCTCATAGGTAACTATGAGCAGCCGCAAGGCGGCGAGAGCCTAACGAACTCTCGTGAACATCAAAGTCCAAGTCAGCGCCACAGCAGACGCCGTCCGCACGTATGGCAGAGCCAAGGAAACCGCATATCAGCTCGGAAAAGCCCTGAAATCGCTTAAGCTCGATATTGAATTTGCTTATGTCGGTCAGGACAATGCCAAGGTGAATGGTGGATCATCAACAGCCCGTGAGATGGACTCGGCTTCGCAGCTCATCGCATCTGGTAATACGATCGATGCCGGAAGTGGCTCAACAGACCCGCTCACAGAGGCCAAAATCCTCGACGCGCATGAGGCCTGTTATACTGCTGGTGGTGAGCCATCGCTGCTCATGATCAAGCCAAGTGACGCCGAAATCGTTGCCGGCTTTACCGCCGCGTCTGGTCGTAACCGGACCTTCAACGATGAGAACCGCACACTGACGGCGGCCGTTGACGTGCTCGTCAACCCATACGGCACCCTTCAGGTGGTCCTCAACCGTGTCCAAATGTCGACACATGCATTCTTGCTTGACCCGACAATGTGGCGCTCTGCTGTCCTCCGTCCAGTCACCCGGACGCTTCTCGCGAAATCCGGTGACTCCGATAAGCACTTCTGTGTTTACGAAGGCGGCCTGATGCACCTCAACCAATCTGCTTCGGCACAGATCAACGGTCTGTCCTAAGCCGTAAATGGCGTGGCCAGGACCAACTAGGGTTTTTTGCTCTCCTTGGCCCTAGCCTGGCCACTGCCTTTTTACTCAAGGAGACACAATGCAAGACAAGACAAAGCTTTTCGACATCGACACCAATTACGACCAAGACAGTGATGGTGTTTTCAGGAAGCACACCCAGCACATATCCCAGGAATTCCTGGATGGACTGAAAGAACAACGCAATGCATCCCTCGACCAGCGTGAAGGCGAGTTTATGCGTGTTGCCAGCATCCCAGTCGTGGTTGTCGAGAAATGGATGCGTGAGGGCTTCGATCTTTTTAGCGGCCAACACAGTGCCCACGAGATCGTCAGGAAGCTCAAAGAAGAAAACCTCGAAGCCTTTTTGACCACTGATAAGAGGGTGTAATGGCAGCCACCGGTAAGAAGTTCAGCAAGACCGTCACAAACCCTAAAACAGGGCGCAAGAAGACTGTCCGTTATGGCGCCAAAGGCTACAGCATCGCACCGGGCACCAAGAAGGGTGACAGCTACTGCTCACGCTCTGCCGGCCAGATGAAGAAACATCCAAAAGCAGCCAAAGATCCCAACAGTCCGTTACGTCTTTCCAGAAAGAAATGGAAATGCAGCGGATCTAAATCTCGCAGGAGTAAAGCATGAGCCTCTACAGGAACATCCATGCCAAACGAAAACGCATTGCTGCCGGCAGCGGCGAAAAGATGCGTAAAGCAGGCGCTAAAGGCGCACCAACGGCTAAGGCTTTCAAAAAGGCTGCCAAGACCGCCAAAAAGAAGCCAGCAGCGAAGAAGAGACCCACGAGGTACGCATAATGAATTACGGAGATCTCAAGGCACACTTCAACGACCTCCTCAACAGGTCTGACATCACCTCGAACCTGACGACCAGGTTCATTGACCAGGGGATCTCCCGCATCCAGCGCCAGCTCCGTACACCGCTAAACGAGAAGACTAAAACCTACACCATCACATCGAGCACCTCACAGGTGGTCCTACCAACTGATTTCCTCGAGATCATCTCACTGTACAGCGGCCCTTTCGAAGTCACCCGTGTGACGATGTCTAAGTACAGAGAGCTTAACGACAACACCTATGATGGAACACCGCAGTACTTTGTGCGTGAGCAAGAGAACCTCAAGCTGTTCCCAACACCAACGTCTGGCACAGTGACGCTGTATTACTACGGCGAATTCGACGCTATGTCTGCCGACAGTGATGAGAACAAGTTAGCCCAGGTCGCTCCAGACCTTATCATCTATGCCGGGCTCACTTATGGGGCAGATTACTACCTGGATGAACGTAGTCAGCTTTTCGAACAAAAGTATCAAGCTTTCCTCGGTGAGCTGCAGGAGCAGGCTAACGACCAGGAGCTCAATGGTGGCACCCAGGCGATTGGCGCAGCATATGATTACAGGGATGTAAGCAATGGCTAGTACTTCATTCTTCAAGACTAGCGGCACCTCAGCGACAACTGAAAGCACGATACAGACCCAGGTCGACTCTGCCACAGCTTCAGCAGCAGCAGCTCTTGTCTCTCAGAATGCTGCAGCAGCATCTGCCACCGCAGCGGCCAACGAAGTAGCATCTGTCGACCAAACCATCTCCAACAAGTTTGGCGCCATTGTAACGACCACGACGACAGGTGCAGAGGGCACGAGTGCTGCCGTAAGTTACAACAGCTCGGCCGACACCCTGGCATTCACAATACCTGTCGGAGCGACTGGAGCAACCGGCGCCCAGGGATCAACCGGGGCTACTGGCGCCCAGGGGCCACAGGGCGCAACCGGTGCCCAGGGAGCGCAGGGTGACACTGGCGCTCAAGGCGCTACGGGCCCACAGGGCGCAACTGGTGCCCAGGGAGCGCAGGGTACCCAGGGAGCGCAGGGTGCCACAGGTGCCCAGGGGCCAGCAGGCACTATTGCTGTCGGCACAGTCACAACGGGATCTGCTGGTTCATCCGTTGCAATCACCAACAGCGGCACCAGCTCTGCTGCAACACTCAACTTCACTATCCCTCGAGGCGACACTGGCGCTGCAGGGGCTGCGGGCGCACAAGGCGCACAAGGTCCTCAGGGCATCCAGGGACCCGCAGGATCAGACGCAGACGCCATACCTATGGCGATCGCATTGGGGTAACAGGACATGGCAAACACCTTTAAAAACTACACCAAAGACGGCTCTGCAGTTGGCGCCAGTACGGACATGGACGTCTACACTGTACCTGGTTCAACCACGGCGACCGTCATCGGGCTAACCGTCGCAAACATTACCAGCTCACAGATCACGATTGACGTTAAGCTGATCACATCGAGCGGCGACGACACCTTCATCCTGAAAACAGCACCTGTCCCAGCCGGATCAGGCATTGTGCCGATCGGTGGTGACCAGAAGCTTGTGATGGAGACTGGTGACATCCTGCGTGTCATCTCCAGCGCAGCTAACTCTGCAGACAGCACTGTCAGCGTACTGGAGATCACCTGATGGGTTATATAGGAGTAAAGCCTGCCGGCATCAGCAGCGCGTCTCAGGTTGAGACGAACCTGCTGGATGTGGACAACATCACCATCGACGGCAACACCATCAGCAGCACTGACACAAACGGCGACATTACTCTCGATCCAAACGGTACAGGCGACACCATTGTTGCGTCGGGTAATGTGGGCATCGGGACTAACGCGCCGACAACCTACGGAGACAGCAATACAAAGCTGGCTGTCGTTACTCCGACCAGCAACGCAAACGATGTGAACATTCGCTTCGGCACGAATGACGTGAAGGGAATTATTTTCGTCAACGATGTGTCTGGCGATGGCGTTGGATTTGGGACGACGACAAACGACCACGTTCAATTTAATACTAACAACACAGAACGAATGCGTATCAACGCCAGCGGCGACGTGCAACTTGGAACCACCACAAACCACGGCGACAACAATCAGGGCGGAGTTACATTTCAAGCCGCTACTTTTGACCGGATGATAATGAACATCGGCCACACGGACGGCAGCAGCAGGCCTGTTGTGCGGTTTTATGGCAATGCGTCGACGTCTTATTCAGGCGACATAAGAGTCGACGGTTCATCAACATCCTACAACACCTCATCCGACCACCGCCTCAAAGAAAACGTAGCCGACATGACCGGCGCAATCGACCGTGTGAAGGCGCTGGCACCCAAGCGGTTCAACTTCATCGCAGACGCCGACACAACGGTTGACGGCTTCCTTGCACACGAGGCGCAGACCGTTGTGCCAGAGGCTGTGACGGGCACACACAACGAGGTGGACGACGACGGCAACGCTGTCATGCAGGGCATCGACCAATCTAAGCTGGTGCCTCTCTTGACCGCATCATTGCGCGAAGCCATCGCCAAAATCGAAACACTCGAAACCGAAATGACTGCCCTCAAAGCGCGTGTCACGGCACTGGAGACACCATAATGGCTTACATCGGCAAATCTCCTGACGGCACTGGCGTCCGCGCTA
>Ga0070746_10001940_pt1 | contig 12318 bp, 16 predicted proteins | sample VirMetDEL_Mar_21_FD_77016 | JGI IMG/M metagenome (GOLD analysis project Ga0070746, IMG submission 77016) | Aqueous microbial communities from the Delaware River and Bay under freshwater to marine salinity gradient to study organic matter... | ecosystem: Environmental > Aquatic > Marine >... | reverse complement strand
TGCAACTCAAGTTGCTGATGAATTTCATCAAATAACATTTAATGGTACTACAACAGGTAGAGCCGGTAGTAAAGTAACGGTTACAAACATAGCTGCAGATAAATGGCATGTTGAAGGTACATTGCTGTGTACTGGAGCTCCTGCTACACCATTCTCTTAAAAACTAAAATATGCCATTAAGTAAATACTCAGCAAAACAAAAAAAACTCGCAAGAATAGCGCCGCCTAGAACCAAGATAACACGCGCTGACTTTAAGGCTTTAAAGAAACGTAAAAAGAAAAAATAATGAAAGTAAAAGCGCCAAAAGGCTACCACTGGATGAAGTCCGGTAGCGGAGCACCAAAGCTAATGAAACACTCTGGTAAGTTTGTAAAACATAAAGGAGCTAGCTTAACCGCTGACTTTAAAGTTCAGAAGCTACATAAAAAATAAACCCTGCTCGGGTTAGAGCAAACCAAATAATAACAATTAAAAACCAAAACCAATGACGTTTTTTTACCAGACTCAATCGTGGAGTAGTCAACCACAAATTTCCGATGAAACCAAACAATTATGGGAGCATGTATCTAACAAAGCCAGTTGGCGTATAGTGCAGCTACCTAATGGATTTTATCAAACCGAGTACCAAGACCCTAATAAAGAGACTTGGATCGACGTTACTCGTCGAGAAACTATTGAAGGCGCTGAACAAGCAATTGACAGTTCAGTTGAGCATTACACGAAAAAGCTCGACTATTTAAAAGGTCCAAAAGTAGTTAAAACATTTAAGTAGTAATTTTAATTTAATCTAATTTAATTCAATGCAAAACTCACAAGAAATAGTGAAGAACTTAAACTTTGGCAGCGATGCTCAAGATAAAGTCTTTACTGGTATTACTAAATTGACACAAGCCGTTAGCTCTACATTAGGAGCTAGCGGTAAATGTGTAATCTTAGAAGACTTCATGGGACGTCCTATGATAACTAAAGATGGTGTAACTGTTGCTAATTCAGTTAACTTACACGATCCAGTAGAAAACATAGGTGCAACACTGATAAAAGAAGCAGCTAGAAAAACAGTAAGCGAAGCAGGTGATGGTACAACCACCGCTACAGTATTAGCTCACTCAATACTAGAACAAGCTAAAGATTATAAAAGTTCTCTAAGAGATATTAAAAATGACATAAATAAAGCGTATAGCCAAACTGTAAAATACTTAGACAAAGTATCTATACCAGTTGAAGGCGATATGATTGATCAAGTTGCTTCAATATCTTCTAACAACGATACAGAGCTAGGATCTATTATAGGTGAAGCGTTTAAAAAAGTAGGTAAAAACGGTACAGTTTTCATGAACTCAGACGGCGCTGATGAAACAAGTGTTGAGGTTGTATCTGGCTCTCAGATAAACCAAGGGTTTGCAAATCCAAACTTTGTAACAGATGTCACTAAACAAAATGTAACACTAGAAAAACCTCTAGTACTATTGGTATCATCACCAATAACAACAGTAAGAAAAATACAAACAGTATTAGAGCATGCTGTACAAAATAACAGAAGCATACTTATAATCGGTGAGCTTGAAAAACAACCGATGAGTGCTTTAGTTATGAATAAAATTAAAGGCAATATAAAAGCTAATGTAGTTGCACCTCCAGGATTTAATTTTTGGAAAAAAGACTTTTTAGATGATATTGCTGCAGTAACTGGTGCTACTCATATCAACGAAGAGTACGGAGACGATATAGATCTTATAACACCTGATATGTTAGGTGAGTGTGAAAAAGCTGTATCAGACAATAAGTCTACAGTTTTAAAAGTCACAAGCATACCAGATGCTGCAAAAGAAAGAATTAAAGCTATAGAAGATCAACTTAATAGCGATACACCTAGTTTAAAAACCGAAAAACTACAAGAGCGCTTAGGCGTATTATCAGGCAACGTAGCGGTTATAACTGTAGGTGCTAATTCTGATGTAGAGCTTAAGGAAAAGAAAGATCGTGTTGATGATGCGATTCACGCTACTAAAGCTGCGGTTAAAGAAGGTATAGTGCCTGGCGGTGGTATAGCTTTACTTAATGCCGCACAAAAGCTTAGTGGCAAAACTGAAGGTGAAAAAATATTTATAGAGGCAATTAAGTCGCCTTATAAAGTAATACTTAATAACGCAGGTTTAGACACTACTACACAAGCTAATAAAAAAGGCTGGGGTATAGATGTTGTAACTGGTAAACAAGTAAGTATGATAAAAGCTGGTATTATAGATCCAGTGTTAGTTACTAAAACTGCATTAAAAAACGCAGTATCTGTAGCAACAACAATACTCTCAACTGATTGTGTAATTAATAATATGAGAGAGTAATGAGAGCTATAGGTATATTTTTAGTAATAGAAGAAGTTAAAGAAAAGCCTACTAAAACAAAAGGTGGGCTGCTTTTAACTGATAAAATTAAAGAAGACATAAGATACCGCAAAGGTATTATTAAATCTGCCGGAGACTTGGTAAAAGGAGTTAAAGCAGGTGATACTATATATTATGACAAGAACGCGGGCTTTAACATAGAGATAGATGAAGAAGTTTTATTAGTAATAAAGCAGCAAGATGTCGTTATAGTTCTATGAGAAAGCTGGAAGCCAAAGATGTAAAAGACATTGGCTTATTTAAACACTATCGTATAGTTAGAAAATGGGCTTGTAAAAATAACAACCTAAACGATGCTGATCTAGAGCTTTTAATTTATTTTGACTGTATGGATTTATTCACACGTCAAGACTTTTTAAACGGTACTTATACATACTCTTGGGATAAAAGAAGATGGCAAAGACTTGTAAGAGAAGGTTGGATAACAGTGTGGAGACACAGAAATAATACAACACAAAAATACAGCTTATACAAAACCTCGGTTAAGTGTAAGCTTTTAATAAACAAAATATACAGAATATTACTAGGTCAAGAAGATTTACCTACAAGCAAACAACGTAACGTAATTATGCAGGGTAAAACTTACACTGACAAAGTAATGAAAAAAGCAATAGAACTAATTAACAAAGATAAAACTAGATAAAATAAAACAAAATGGCATACGGAGATATTATAAACGATCCTTTTAAACCGAGTAATGAAAGCAGAGAAAAAAACAGTGTAGAAACAGTCAATAGAGCTATAGTTGTAAAAGATGCTAGCACTAAAGGAAGTGGGGCAATAAATTATTTAAACTTAAGTGATAAATTTAACATTAATCAAAATACTCTTTTTTCAGGTCAAAACAGAGCTGGCGTATATGTTGGAACACAAGGAGATCTTTGTGTTTTACTATCAGGTCAATCCGCTCCTGTTGTAACTGGAACAGCGACATCAACTGTAACTAATAAACTTAGTGATTCATCAAAAACGTTTGTTAATAAAGCTAACAAAAGTGGAACTCACGTGGCTCCAAGAGATTTAGTGGTAAATACTACAGATAACACAGTTGCTTCTGTAGCTTCTGTTGCAGACGGTGGAGATATAACATTAGTTGATATTGCAAATGTTGCCGCTAACATAATGGCAAGTGGCGAAAGTTACGAAATATATAGAGCTGTATTGTTTCAAAACATAGCAGCTGGATCATTTCTACCAATACAAGTAGACAGAGTTTTTGACTTTGGCACAACTGCAGATGATATAATACTTATATACTAAGCAATGAGTTTATTAGGTAATAAGATATTTGTAACATATTGGCGTAATGTACGCAACCTGGTGGAAGAGGTTTTTAACCTACGAGCAGACAATACAGAAATAACAGCTGATAGTATTATATTTTCTGCTGATGATACAATAATGTAAAAAATTAAAATAAAAAATGGCTAAACAATCAATAAATATAGGCTCTTCCGCTAATGACGGCACTGGAACACCTTTAAGAAGTGCATTTGATATATGCAACGATAACTTTATAGTAATATACGCTGTTAACGGTGGATCTGCTGCTTTTCCTAGTATAGGTTCTGCAGGACAAGTACTACAGGTAAACTCAGGCGGAAGCGCATTAGAGTTTGCAACACCTACAGACACAAACACCCAATTAACACAAGAACAAGTTGAAGATTTCGTGGGAGGAATGTTAGATGGTACAGAAACTGGTATAACCGTAAGTTATGATGATACTAACGGAAATATTGATTTTGTAGTAGCATCTCAAACAGCAAATGATTTTACAAATACTTTAAAATCTAAATTAGATGGTATTGAAGCTTCAGCAACTGCTGACCAAACTGCATCTGAAATAAGAAGTTTAGTTGGGACTGGAAATAGTAATTTTGTTCCATCAGCTGGTACAAATGGACACTTCCTAGCACATGATGGTGTGTTTAGAGCACCTTCTTATACAACAAACACAAACCTAAGCGAAGAGCAAGTAGAAGATTTTGTTGGTGGAATGGTAACGAGCAATACTGAGACTGGTATTACAGTAACATACCAAGACAGTGACGGTACTTTAGATTTTATCGTGTCTGACACTACTGTAGCAGGTGATAGTGGATCTACAGCAATAACACCAGGTGATACACTTACTGTTGCCGGTGGCACGGGTATTAGTACTGCAATGTCAGGTGATACTTTAACAGTTACAGCAACTAGCAGTGGTGTTGCTCACAAAATAGAAGGTACAAACTTTACTGACTCTATAATAGTAGGTCACACCACGACTGGTACTTTAGACAGCGCGCTTAGAAACACGGCTTTAGGTTTAGATGCTATGGATGCTATAACATCGGGTGATGACAATACTTTTATTGGTTATCAAACAGGAACAGCTAATACAAGTGGCCTATCAAATACTGCTATAGGTTCAAATGCAGGATTCTCTCTTTCTACAGGTAGCTACAACACCTTTGTTGGACAAGCAGCGGGCTATAATAATGTAAGAAATGGAGCTGCGCAAAACGTTGCAGTTGGATATCAAGCGCTTTTAGGAGGTAGTAGTTCGCAGGCTAGAGAAACAGTGGCTATTGGTGCAAATGCAGCAAGATCTGCAGCTGGTTGTTTTGATAACGTATATATTGGACAAAATGCTGGATATTCCGTAACAAGTGCTGGAGAAAATGTTGCTGTAGGTTATGGTGCTTTGTATAGTGAAGACGCTCATGATGGAAATACAGCAATAGGTTACTTTGCTCTACAACAACAAAACGCAGGAGCAGACGTCTTTAACGTGGGTGTTGGCTACAGAGCTGGTGATTCTATTACAACAGGTGCAAATAACACTATAGTTGGTGGTAAAGCAGGTGGTGCACTTACAACAGGTGCTAGTAACACAGCTATAGGCTATCAAGCTTTAATGACAGAAGATGGTCATAGCTTTAACACAGCTGTAGGTTGTGAAGCTTTAAAAGTTCAAAACACTGGTAACAATGCGGTTAACGCTGCTTTTGGTCACAACGCAGGAGTTGCAGTTACAACAGGTTATCAAAATACTTTAATTGGAGGTTATGCTGGTAGAACTATAACAGAAGGTCACAGCAATACTTTACTAGGAACTGGTTATAGCGGTGGTGGTATTACAACAGGTGATAACAATATTATTATAGGTCATAACGCTGCGCCGTCTTCTGCTACTGTTAATAACGAAATAACTTTAGGTGACACAAATGTTGATTTACTTAGAATACCAGGCCTAGGCAGTACTGATGGTCATGTTCTAACATATAGTTCAAGTGACGGTGGTATTGTTTTAGCTGCTGCCGGTGGTGGTGGTGTTGCTGGTAAAGTAGAAGGAACTAATTTTACTGGTTCTATTATAGTAGGTCACAGCACAACAGGTAGTTTAAGCAGTGCTTCAAATAACACAGCTTTAGGTTTAGCAGCTATGGACTCTATAACTAGTGGAACAAGTAATACAGCTATTGGTGGTTCAGCGCTCACGGCGTTAACAGAAGGAGTGAAAAACACTGTTGTTGGCCATCTTGCAGGTGATGCAATTACTGTTGGTGGAGATAATGTGGCTATTGGCCATCAAGCTTTAAGCAATGAAGATACTGGATCTAGAAGTATAGCCGTAGGTAATGATGCTTTACTTCTTCAAAATAATGATGCTCAAAATAACAATATTGCAATAGGTTATTGGGCAGCAAGAGTTTTAACTACAGGGCAAAAAAATGTTTTAATAGGTAATAACGCTGGTGACTCTCTTACTACAGGTGCTGAAAACGTAGCAATAGGACACGAGGCTTTATCAACAGAAGATGCACGCGGCGGTAATGTAGCAGTAGGCTATCAAGCTTTAAAAGTGTTAAATGCTGGAAGCGATGCTTACAACACTTGTATTGGATATCAATCTGGTGTAGCTATGACAACAGGTGTAAAAAATGTTTTAATAGGACATGATGCTGGTAAAAGTATAACAGGTGGAAACTTTAACGTGTGTATCGGTGAAGGCACTGGTGATGCTTTAACTAGTGGCTCCACTAATATAGCTATAGGAGCATATGCTTTAAGCTCTGAAGATGGTGGTAGCACTAATATAGCTATGGGTTATAATGCTTTATATAATTTAAATACTGGAGACGCGTATAATATAGCTATTGGTTGGGGCGCTGGTCTTTCTGCTACTACAGGGCATGAAAATGTTTTTATAGGTAGAGGTGCTGGTCAATCTATCACAACAGGTTCAGACAGTGTAGCATTAGGTCACTTCGCTTTAAAAACTGAAGACGCACATGGAAAAAATGTTGCGGTTGGTTATGAAGCTTTAACAACGCAAAACGCTGGAACAGATGGAGAAAACGTTGCAATAGGTTATAGAGCTGGTAAAGCGGTTACTACTGCTACTGAAAGTGTTTTTGTTGGATCTCAAGCTGGTTTATCAGTGACTTCAGGTACTGGTGTTTTTATTGGTAGAAGAGCTGGTCAAGCTATTACAACAGGGTATAGAAATATTGCTATTGGTCCTGATGCTTTAGGTTTTAACAACACTGTAGGTCAAGATAATATAGCTATAGGTAGCAACGCGTTGAGAGGTAATAATTCTTCGGAAGTTCATCAATGTGTTGCTATAGGTAGTGATGTTTTTAACAACTTAACAGCGTCCAGTGCAACTACTATGTTTAATACAGGTGTAGGTCATCAAGTTGGTTATAATCTTACAACTGGTGTTAAAAACACTATTATTGGTCATCAAGCAGGTAATGCACAAACAACTGGTAGTAACTGTACAACTTTAGGTTTTAACGCTGAGTCTTCAGCTGTAGATGCAGATAATGAATTTACACTAGGTGATGCAAACATTACAGCGTTAAGATGTGCTGACACAAGTATTGCTAGTTTATCTGATGGTAGAGATAAATCAAACGTTAAAGACAGTGAGTTTGGTTTAGAATTTATTGATTCAATAAGACCAGTAGAGTTTACTTGGGATTTTAGACCTGAGAACGCGGCAGATGCAAAACAAGGTAAAAAACGTGTAGGTTTTATAGCTCAAGAATTACAAGCAGCTATGCCTAACGGTGAAAATGAAATATTAGATTTAGTATATGATATTAATGAAAATCGTATAGAAGCAAAATATGGTAACTTAGTGCCAATATTAGTAAAAGCAGTTCAAGATCTTTCTGCTAAAGTAAAAGAACTAGAAAGTAAACAATAATTAATAATTTTTTTTTAAAAAAAACAAAATGGAATACACACAAGACCAAGCAACAATTGATGTAGCAGCATCAGTAGATAATATTGTAATCTGCGAAACTATTCAAGCTATTGCTGAAAACGACAGAACTGAAGATCAAGTTGATGATTTATTTAGAAGTGAAGGGCATTTAAGATTAAAAATGGCTAAAGATTTATTTGTATCTACTTTATCTACGTCTCAAGCAAGTCGTATTGCTGCTTTAAATTTGTAACATAAAATGGCTAAATTAAATAAAAAATCTATGGCTTGTAATAAGCCTAGACGAACTCCTAAGCACCGAACTAAATCTCACGTAGTGAAAGCTTGTTCTGGTGGAACAGAGAAAATTATAAGGTTTGGTCAACAAGGTGTTACAACAGCTGGTAAACCTAAAAAAGGTGAATCAGCTAAACAAAAAGCAAGGCGTAAAAGCTTTAAAGCTAGACATAGAAAAAACATAGCAAAAGGTAAACTAAGTGCAGCTTACTGGGCTAATAAAGTTAAGTGGTAATGAGTAAACCAAAAAAGAAATTTAAAGAAACAAAAGTTGGTAAGTTTTTAATAGACAAAGTGCCAAGTATATTAGGTGTAGCGGGTGATTTATTGCCTGACGCTGGCGTATTAGGTATGGTTAAGGGTCTTATTGAAAAAGAAGATCCAGCCGTATTACCACCAGAAGACAAAGAAAAAGCTTTAAAGTTGTTAGAGCAAGATATGGTGGAAATGCAAGAGATATCAAAGCGCTGGGATAGTGACATGAAAAGTGATTCATGGCTTAGTAAAAACACACGCCCACTTACTTTAATATTTTTAACAGTATCTATGGTGCTATTAATATTTTCAGATAGTATAGGTGAAAGCTTTGATGTTGACTCAGGTTGGGTTGATCTTTTGAAGTCTTTACTTATAACAGTGTACGTGGCGTACTTTGGATCTAGAGGCGCTGAGAAGTTTAAATCAATAAGTAAATAAACACTAATATAAGTGATTAGTATATAGTAAATTAAATAATAATTAAATCAAATTAACATGAGTGAAAAAATAGAAAAAAAAGAATTAGAACAATTAACAGCACAGCAAACAACTAAAGTTAGACTGCTGTCAGATATTGGTGCTATTGAAGCACAAAAACACGAGCTGCTTCACGCGTTCGCGGAAGTTGTAGGTAAATCTAGAGAGTTAAATGAAACTCTAGAAGAAAAGTACGGTAAAATCAAAGTAAACCTTGAAGACGGATCTTACGAAGAAATCGTAGAAGAAGAAGTTGAAGAAGATGGCCAAGCTAATTAGAAAAATAAGTATAGGCGCAGATTACAAAAATGAAGCAATGCATTACTCCGTAGGTCAACAGGTTTACGGAGGTCATTGCATTTCTGATATATTGCACGATCAAAAAGATGGATCATATAATATATATATAGAAAAAAACAATGAAGTTATACCATGGAAAAAGTTTAATTCTAATATGGCTATATCAATTGAATATAATTTAGAGTACTAATGCAAAGTTTATATAGCTTCATTATACAACCAAAAAACGGTAGATATACAAATGAAGTAGAAGTTGGTGATAAAAAACTAATTGTAAACACAACAATGGACGATCACAAGTTTGTTAATCGAGTTGGCGTTGTAATGTCATTGCCTTTAATAGGTGATACAGATCTTAGTGTTGGCGACGAGGTTATAGTTCATCACAACGTGTTTAGGAGGTTTTATGACGTAAGAGGTGTTGAAAAAAACAGTGGATCGTATTTTAAAGAAGATATGTATTTTTGTTATTACGATCAAATATTTCTTTACAAACATAATAATCAGTGGAAAGCACCTGGTAATTTTTGTTTTGTTAAACCTATACTTAAAAAAGAAAAACAAATTATAAGCGACGAAAAAGAGCAAAAACGTATTGGTATACTAAAATACGGTAATAGCTCGTTAGAAGCGTTTAAAATACACGAGGGGGATCTAGTTGGATTTAGCCCTAGCAGCGAGTATGAGTTTATCATAGACGAAAACAGATTATACCGCATGCGCACTAATGATATTACAATTAAATATGAACACAAAGGAGACGAAGTTGAATATAATCCAAGCTGGGCAAAAGGCTGTGGACGAACTTATTAAGGTAGCTAAGGAACCTATTGTAGACTCAGGAGATGACATAACAGCTGATAGACTTAAAAACGCTGCGGCTACTAAAAAGCTAGCTATATTCGATGCGTTTGAAATACTAACTAGAATACAGCTTGAAGAAGAAATGTTAAACGAAAAGCCTAAAAAAGAAACTAAAGAAAAAACTTTTAAGGGCTTTGCTGAAGGTAGGTCAACATGAGTTACAAACAAACTCTAGTAAAAATACTAAAAGACCACGTAAAAGCCAAGGTATTAAAAAATAAAAATAAATACAAAAAGTGGGATTACGGATATAACAAAGAATACGATATGGTTGTTATATCTAAAACAGGTGAGATAGGTGAGGTATATGAAATACAAAACCTTAAAATAGCTTTACCAAAACCCGTAGATATAAAAAAATTTAAATCTAACGCTTGGCAGCATACCGAATATCCTAAAGATCTTCAAAGAATAAAATCTGTATTTGATTGGGAAGAATATCCTGAAGAATTTAAAGAACAATGGTATGATTACATCGATAATGAATTTACTTACAGAGAAAAAGGTTTTTGGTTTTACAATAAAAATGTTGCTACTTACCTTACTGGTACTCACTACATGTACTTGCAGTGGAGTAAAATTGATGTCGGTCAACCAGACTTTCGCGAGTCAAACAGATTATTCTACATCTTTTGGGAGGCATGTAAGGCCGATGTACGATCCTATGGATTGTGCTACCTTAAGAATAGACGATCTGGCTTTTCCTTTATGGCATCAGGCGAGGTGGTTAACTTGGCAACCATATCTAGCGATTCCCGATATGGCATTTTATCAAAGAGTGGACCTGATGCGAAAAAGATGTTCACAGATAAGGTGGTACCGATATCAGTTAATTACCCCTTCTTTTTTAAGCCAATACAGGACGGTATGGACAGGCCTAAGACCGAGCTTGCGTACAGAGTACCCGCGACGAAATACACGCGTAAAAAACTCGAGAACAATGAGACTCTTAAAGAACTCGATGGGCTCGACACCACGATCGACTGGAAGAATACAGGCGACAACTCGTATGACGGTGAGAAACTCAAACTACTCGTCCACGACGAAAGCGGTAAATGGGAAAAGCCAACGAACATACTCAACAACTGGCGTGTCACGAAAACCACGCTAAGATTAGGTAGTAGGATTATTGGAAAGTGTATGATGGGTTCAACAAGTAACTCATTAGATAAAGGTGGAGACAATTTTAAAAAGCTTTATTATGACTCAGATATTACACGAAGAAACCGCAATGGACAGACTAGCTCAGGATTATATTCTTTGTTCATACCTATGGAATGGAACTACGAAGGATATATTGATATGTATGGAGCACCTGTCTTCGACACTCCGAACAAACCGGTACTCAATGCATATGGCGACGAGATCGAGCAAGGAGTAATAGAGTACTGGGATAACGAAGTAGAAGGTTTAAAAAACGATCAAGATGGTTTAAACGAATTTTACAGACAGTTTCCACGTACAGAAAGTCATGCATTTAGAGACGAAGCAAAACAATCGCTTTTTAATCTAACTAAAATATACGAACAAATAGATTACAACGATGATATAACTAGGTCATCACTTGTTACGTTGGGTTCGTTTCAATGGAAAAACGGCGTTAAAGATACTACTGTAGAGTTTATGCCTAACAAGAACGGCAGGTTTAAAGTTAGTTGGGTACCTAAGCTAGAAATGCAAAACAGAATAAGACTTAAAAATGGTATTAAGTTTCCTGGTAATGAACACGTTGGAGCATTTGGTTGCGACAGCTACGATATATCAGGAACAGTTGACGGTATAGGATCTAACGGAGCATTACACGGACTTACTAAATATTCAATGGAAGAAGCACCTGCTAATAGCTTTTTTTTAGAATATGTTGCTAGACCACAAACCGCTGAAATATTTTTTGAAGATGTACTTATGGCTTGTGTTTTTTACGGAATGCCAATACTAGCAGAAAATAATAAACCAAGACTATTATACCATTTTAAAAGAAGAGGTTATAGAGGCTTTTCAATGAACAGGCCCGACAAAGTTTACAGTAAGTTATCTGTAACAGAAAAAGAAATAGGTGGTATACCTAACTCTTCACAAGACATGAAGCAGTCACACGCTGCGGCTATAGAATCTTATATAGAAAAACACGTAGGGTTTAATAGTAATGGCTGTGGTGATATGTATTTTAATAGAACATTAGAAGACTGGGCAAGGTTTGATATAAACAACCGAACTAAGTTTGATGCGTCAATAAGTTCAGGGCTTGCTGTAATGGCTTGCAACAAAAACCTTTATACCCCAATCCAAGAAAGACAAGTTAAAAGTATAAACCTTGGAATTAAAAGGTACGATAATAAAGGATCAAGATCTAAAATAATTTAAAATAAATGATTAATAAAGCTATAAAGAGTTCTTTTCCCAGCCAAGCGGTTAGTGATTTAGAAAAAATGTCACTAGAATATGGCAGCAAAGTTGGTAGAGCTATAGAACATGAGTGGTTTAATACTAAAGATGGTTACGACGGTAAAAAT
>Ga0070746_10001939_pt1 | contig 12318 bp, 11 predicted proteins | sample VirMetDEL_Mar_21_FD_77016 | JGI IMG/M metagenome (GOLD analysis project Ga0070746, IMG submission 77016) | Aqueous microbial communities from the Delaware River and Bay under freshwater to marine salinity gradient to study organic matter... | ecosystem: Environmental > Aquatic > Marine >... | reverse complement strand
GAACCTACTGTATCTGGTGTAGTTAGGTGGTGGGTCTCTTCAATTGAAATTGTTGTTACCTGGGCACTTATAGTAGCAGTATCTGTGATTGATGTATCTGGGGCATCATTTTGAGAACCAAAAATTATGTCTTTATTATTAGATCCTAATGATAATCTTTGGAATAGGGCCTCAAAACTTGAACTAATAGTATTTCCATTATAATTAAAAGGTGATAATGATTGAGTAACTATTGTTGATTTAGTAAGTTTTTCAGTCCAGGCTCTATATTCTTGTATACTACCTGTAAATGGATTAATTAAATTACCAAAAGTACTATCATATCCAATACCAAAAGTATTTCCTATTACTATTGCATTACTTGTATCGCTGAGATCAGTAAAGAAATTTGGTACTTCCATACTACATGATAAAATATAAGTATTTTTATTAAAAGTGGTATTAGTAGCAAATGCTTCAATAGTATTACCATTTGAAGATCCACTATTTAATCTAACTGATAAATTCCAAACCTTATCATTATATATAGGTCCTAAGGAGCTACTAGAGATAGCTTTAATTCTACCTGCTGATGAATCCGCTAATGAACCTGATGCTATAACTAAATGAGCAAAAGAAGCAGAATTAATATTAGAATTATCTAAACTTTGGGAAATACCAATTACTATATCATTAGTACTATTGGGGGGAACAATCGACATTAAATCAAAAGCTGTAGTAGAGCCTTTGGTTGGTAGAAATCTTACTTGTATGGTTTTAGTAGTATTAGGTATAAAAGTATCAGCGACAATAGCAGTATTACTGCCTTCATTAGGTGTTGCCATTCGGCTTTCTTTTTGGTAACTAAATGTTCTAAATCCAGTTTTATCTACCAACGGACCACCATATTCTTTCACATGGAGTACTGATTCAGGGATACCATAACAAGCAATTAAGGCTTTTAATCCACGTTCAGTGCCTTTAGTTTTTAAAAGGTAAGACGAATTATGATATAATCTTTTCCAAATTTCTTTTGCAATATCACCTTTAGGAATAGGTGCATTAGAAGCAGAAATTAAAGTTGACCCATCAGTAGGACTATACTCAAACGCTCCTAACCCATCGTCACCAATAAGGTATTCATATAAAGAAGCATTAGCAAATTGATCATAAGCACTAATACCTCTTGAAGTTAATTGATTTAATACTAAATCTTTAGAAATACCATTTTTTAATCCACTATAAGCTTCATTAATATCAGTAATACTATCTATGTAAGCCCAAATACTATCGAAGTGTTGACCTATCATTTCAACAAATAAAACATACTTATCGTTTTGAGTATTATCTCTAATATGAGGTGGGATAGTATTTACTAAATTATGTTGATTCCAACTATCAAATTTAGAAGCACTTAATAATTGTCCACCATAATATAAATTAGTATAATCATCTGTAGGTGCCCCCATCCATCTAAGAGCAGTTATAGAATCTGTCTTAACATTTGTATAAGGGTAAGTATTATTGGTTTTAGGCCACGCATAAGCACCAGATTCATAATACAAGTATCTTTCATAATAATCAAATCCTTGTATTAATTTGTTTTGTTTTGAAAGAAATATAGACTTATTTTCAAGTACAAAATTAGAAGAACTTATACTGCCTGTAATATTATTTAAATTAGCTATTGAGCTAGAATAAGTTTCTAATAATTCTAACTTATATTTAAAATTTTGTAATCTTTCAGTAGCAGAGCTAAAATGAATAAAGTTTTCAAAATGATAACCTGATGTAGTGTCTGTGTTATCAAATTCTAAGTCTATTTGAACCGCACTGCCGCTTAACATATTTTGGACCCTATTAAAACTAGAACTTACAGATCCATTAGTTAATATTTGGTCAAAAGTTTTTTGACTACTAGGTACTGTAAATATATTATCACTTGATAAAGTAAAATTAGGAGGACCTATATCTATACCTGTTTCTTCTGTTTTTTCTTGGGTTAATTGAACTGTAACTTCTAAAGGATTAATTATTTCTTCAATAATATTAAATGAATTTCCAACAGAAAGATTAAAAGGTAAAGGGTTATATAACTTAAGTAATCCTGTTTTATCTCTGCTTAAAGAAGCATTTAATATTAAAATAGAAGTTTTAGGAGTAATTAAATTAATATCTCTTACAAACGCAGAAGAATTTAATATACTACTTAAATTAGATAATGCTGTTTCAAAACTAGTTTGATTAATATTTTGGGGGGTAATCCTGATTTCTCTTCTAGAAGGAGAAATTTCGGATATAATAAAAGCATCTCTATTAATGTCTAAAATTCTTCTTTGAAAAGAAAAATTCATTACATAAGTTCCTGAGTTATATCCATAATCTCTAAGAACTTGTTCATAATTTATATCTATAGAAGTTATTTTAGAGATACCTCTAGTCCCAGGAGTATCTTTATAAGATTTATATTCTCTAAAATCATTATCTCTAATTAATAAAGATCCTTGTTGATCAAATATTTTTAATTCAATAGAATCATTATTCTGCCCAAAATTCCTTATTAATTGCTTAGTAGAAATTTGGTCTATATCTTGGGAATTAAGAGTTTCTATTGTTTGGGTATTTAACGTAGCCATTTATTAATTTGGGTTTAATGATTCTAATTTATTATTAATAGTAGACCTAATTTCATCTATAGCTAAGTTTATATCATCTTCATCTTTACCACTTGAAGATTTTTTAACATCAGCTCTCCATTGAGCTTCTGTTCTGTTAGAATATTTTAAATCACTTTCTTTAGCTTTTTCATATGCTTGTCTTAAGTCTTTAACAGGACCATTTTCATATTTATTCTGAGTATCATTCTCTAATTGACCTTGGTCAAATAGTTGTTTAAGTTTGGTTGTTAACTCATTATAAGTCATAGTTGGGTTGCCTGGATCACCTATTTGAGCTACATAAGCATCATATTCGGCTTGGGCAGCTTGGTTAGCTACTTGATCTTCTAAATTTTCGGAATCACCTAAGATTAAGTTTTGAATTTCATTTTCTAATCTTCTAATTTTACTTTCTAATTCATTAATTTGAGTATTTAAATTATCTACAACTGGTTGTAAAGGATTATTATAACTTTCGACATAATCTAAACTAGTTTGGATTATAGTAGAATGTGAATTTTCTCCTTCTTTTGGGATATCAAAAAATATTTCATTATAATAATTAAAAAATTGATCAATTTCAATGGGGGGTTTACTATTATTTAATTCACTAAAAGAAGTATCAATTTTCTTTATAAAATCATTTTTACTGTATATAGTTTTAGTAAAAATTATACCACCTTGATATTTATCAGGAATTCTATTTTCTTCATCTTCAATAGGACGAGGTATTGCCTTAGATTTATTTATCTTAGGTGTATCAAATACTATTTTAGTATTTCCATAATTAGATGATCTGGCCATTATGATTTAACTATTTTAAAATAATATTTTTCATCATAAATTCTTACCCCATCATCATTTTTATGTTTAAATAAGATTTTATAATATCTTTCTTCTTGTAAACCATTCATATATAATTTAAAATACATACCTTCTGAATCAGCACTTAATTTAGAAGTAGGGCCAAAAGGAATAATAGTTTCTTCAGTAGCATAATCAACTAGGGAATAATAGGACTCACTAGTAAAATATTTAGTGTTTAAATAATTTGAAGTAGTAACAAAAGTACGTGTAGGATATAATTCCCTAACGTTAAGTCTGAATTTAGGTTCTTCTATGGTTTTAAATTCACCTTTATTATTTCTTAAAGTGACAAATATTTCTCCTGAATTTAATATAGTGCTACTAGTAGCAGATCCTGTATCATAAGATGAATCATCCCAAGCAATATCTAAGTAAGGTGGAAAAATTGTATGAGTATCCATAGAAAAGAAATTCAATTCTCCATCATCTATAGCTGTAAATTCTTGTGAACCTGAACGTTTTATAATAAATCCATTATTACTAATTCCATTAGGGTAAGTAGCTAAATCATTACTAGAACTATAATGTTTTAATATAGGATTAGTTATATTTAAAGAAATATCTAAATTATCATTAAACCCATAAGTTTTAGTTATTTCAAATCCTGAACCAGTATACCATACACCACCCCCAGGTGATGTTGCTGTCCAACTTCCCGTAGTACCCGCAGATAAACTACTAGTATTCCAATAAGTTCCAATAGCCCCATATTTGATCGCATTATCACTTCCATCGCGGTATTTCCAAGAAACTCCATCAGTAATTTGGGGTATATTACCTAACCTACCAGTACCATTTACCCAACTTTCAGCTAAAGGATAGATTTCTAAATATTGATCTACACTTAATTCTCTATGTTCTGTTTGCCATAAATTTAAACTAGCAGTGATAATATTTTTATTACCTACTTTATTATTAACTATATCAACTAACTCAGTTGTATTAAATTGAATTAATATTCTGCTAGGATAGTAATTTGAATCAGTAGTTGATTCAATATCTCTTATAGTTAATACTTCATCAATACCTGTATTCAAGGATTGATTGGTAGGGTGAGAATATATTGTAGCGTCTTTTTCGGGAAATAAGAAGTAATGTGCCATTGTTATTAATTATCGAGTTACTCTACCAATTATGTCGCTATTAGGATATTTTAATTCAAATATTGCTGGATCCACAGGTGGGTATATAATATTATTTCGAGTAGCAGCTTCAAAATTATATTTGAATTGTGAATACCCATCATTAATACCATATTTATTTGTTATAATTACTTTACCTACATTTTGGACCCCATCAATAGTGTATAAAATATTATTTATATCTCCTATTATAATAGGTTGGTTAATTTGCCAATTATCAATATTAAAATAAGCCTTAAGACTATTAATACATCTAATTAATACAGAATCATTATTAAACCCTTTTTTAACATTAATATCAAATTCTATATTAAAATTAAGAATGGAAGCATTTTTAATATTAATAGCATCGGTTAACATTCTATATTGCTCTAAATAAGTAGCTAAGTTAATTTTAGCTGCGTTGGGTAATGTTTCTAACTTTTTCTTAAAATTATATCCTAAAACGTATAAATTTAAAGCATTAGGATTAGCAATACGTTTATTAGTTTCAAGAGATATTTGATTATCTTGTGCTATATAAGCTTTAGCAATATTACCAAATTGAACAGGCATTGATAATGTTCTAAATATGTAATCTTCTTTAGTTACGGTTCGTTTTTGAGCAGCAAACTGTGCCATAGTATTTAATCTAATATCTTGAGCTGAATCACCAGGTCCCCCTCCTAAAGCAGGGGTAGGATTAGTACAAGATAAAGAATCAACAGCATCGTTAAAAATACTCGTTTCTAAATTACCTTGGCGTGGAGTTATAATAACATTACCTATTCTATTAATAGTATTAGCATTAGTATTAGCTTGAACTCCTCCTCCTACTAAATAAGTAACTGTTAAAGTAGTATTAGAAGGAGCTTCACCATATGCTTTAGTATATAGAAAATTAGAAGGATCATAAGCAACATCTAATAATGATCTTCCGTCTCTAATACCTAATCCAACATTATCGGGATTAGGAATAATTGAAGTATCATCTCCACCTGTTGAACCAGCTCCAAAATGAATCTCTAATTTTTTATTAGACCTAAATCTTGTTGTAAATCTTTTAGATACTTTTTTAGTCCTTAATAGATAAGGAACTTGTCCATTATATTGAGGTAAATCAGGATCATATGCCTCATTATTAGGTACTTCTTCAAAAATGGTTTCTTGTGCTAAATATGGTACTTCAGTCCAAGTATTACCTTCTGAGTCTGTGATTGATTGAATTCCTATTATATTGCTATCATCTAATGATAAAGTTTTAAATCTTTCAGCACCTTGTATATCAAATGTAGCTGTTTTTATTTCGGCACTAATGGCTTTAACTTTTTTCTTTAAAAGAAAGTATTCAGGTTGTCCCCCATCAAGAGAATAAACAGTTTGTTCAGTAAGATCAGTTGAAGAGGAAAAAGCAAAATCTACATCTTTCTGTATAATGTATTTTATTCCACTACCATTATTAGGCAAAAAATCAGAATTTTGTCTTATCTTATAAGCATATTTCCAATCGGGATTCCCATTAATAGCAGGGATTTGTTGGAACAGTTCTAAATCTACAACTGCTGGAGTAGTAACAGCAGGAACATATCCTAAATTATAAGCTAAAGCATATAAATTTTCTCTTTCTTGAGCGTATTGTAAGAATACTTCTTGAATTTGGGTATCTGTGTAAAAAGAAAGAACATCACCAATATATGATGCCATTTCAATAAACATAGTTCCTGGACTACCTTCAGTAAAATCATTTAATAGATCAGGGTAATATACCTCTGCCATATTAATTAAGGCATTTTTAAAATCGTTAAAATCCTTATCTAAGTATCTTACTGGTTTTGTATTGTTAACTGTTGTAGAGTATGCCATTATACTTCGTTATTAAAATTGTCGTTAGTAAAACTTAAAGCAACCGAATCTTCTTCATCATTATTATTTAAACTATAATTAACAGTCATATATAAAATATGACCTTGGTCTCCTCCATCTCTTAAAGATATATTTTTTAAAGTAATTTCGGGGACATATTGTTCAACTTGGGGTGTTACTATAGCTCTTAATTCATCACCCGCTATAGGGGTATTTTGCTGAAAAATCCTATTTTTTAAACCTGCACCAAAGTTAGGATGATTAACTCTTTCACCAGGAGAAGTCAATAAAACATTAATTAATTTTGATTTAGCGTGATCTTTAGTTGTATAATCTAAATCAAATATTTTTTTTCTATTAAAAGGTAGTCTTGTCCCTACTGCGACTTTTTCATCAATATCGACAGGCTCTATTCTAATAGATTTTCTAAGCTTAATAGCCATTAGGGTCTAAAATTTTTCTTTTTATCAATAGCTTCCATTACAGGACTCCAATCTTTATTAATAAATTGATTTACAGGATCATTAGAAGCAAAAGTTTCTTCAGGTGTAGGTGTTACAGCAGTTTCAGATAAAAGAGAATCTAATGTAGAATTGCCGCTATTAAATGAAGGCATTTGAGCTCTTATTTTAGACCTAAAATCTTCTACTTCTACATTATTAATTTTAGATTCAATAACATGCTGTTTAGGTTGTTGGTTTAATTCTTCTTTTAAAGTCTGAATTTCACGTCGTAATGCATAGTCGATTTCTTCACGTACAACTTTTCTAATAATTTTTTCGAATGCACTTAATTTCATATCTTATGGTTTTTAATAAATATTAAATATTTTGATTTATTGGTATTTCTTTTATACCTGATTCATATAATTCAGTACCAGGTCCATCTTTTCTTACTTCATATCTAACTTTATATGTTGGTAAAACAACTTTAGTAATAACATCTCTTAAATTATCAGGATTTTTTAAATAGGTTTCAAATGTAATACCACCTAATACTGTGTTAGTATCTTGGTCTCCTGTAGTGGTATCTTGTGTTTCAGTTATAGGAAGAGATAAATTAAAGTTAGCCCATATAGTATTTAATTGGTCTAATAATATTTGTAATTGATCAATGGTACCTTGGACTCCCTCAATACCTTTATCAATAAAAGGTTCTAAAGAATCAACTTCATCTGCAAAAAATTTACTGGGGGTATTTAAATTAGATATAATCCCTTCAGTGTTTATTATTTTATCTTTAAAATCTTTTTTAAATTCTGTTATTTTTGCTATTATAGTACCACTAATAGTAGGAGTTACTTGAGAGGCTAATACTAAATCTAAAGTAGGTAATAATTTTTTTAAAATAGTAAGGATTCCGGTTTCGGGATCTGCAAAGATGTTAGTGATTTCATTTAATTTAATAAAATTATCTTTTATAGAAGTAAATTTTGCTTTAATGGCCTCTAATTCTTCTTTTAATCCTTCTAATTTTTTTATAGCAGTTTCTAATAAGTTTCTAAATTTGTTATAAGTTTGTTCAGCTTTTTGTAAAGCATTAGGAGAATCTAAAGCTAACCCTTCAAGTTGTTGTTTAAAATCTTGAGGAGAAGGAATATTAGTAATACCTTCTTCTTGGGCTCTTTTTTTAGCCACAGTTAAAATTTTATCCTTTGAATCAGAAAGAGTAAAAGATGCTTGGTTAAGAATATTATTTACTAATCTACTTATCATTTAATAAATACTTTTTTACTTTCTATATCATCTAATCTAGATTTGATTTTAGCTAGATCTTTTAAAATAACCTTATTTAAACCATTATTAACACCTGGGTTAGGTCCCATTAAACCCGAAGTCATTGGGTATTGAACTTTAAAAAACATATCTAAAGCATTAATTAGATCAGTCAAAATTTGTTTTAATTCTCTACTTCTAACTGCAGGTATATTTACATCTTGTCCATTTTCAATAGGTCCTATAAATATTTTAGACCCATTTATAAAAACATCTTTTCTACTATTAACATGAAACTCACCTTCAGTTTTAAATACAAATAAGTTTTTAGCAGAAAAAACACTATCATCACGACCATTAAATACTAATCGATCACTGTCAATTAATATTTGTTTACCTACATATAAATCTTCTTGTATAAAATTAGTTGCCATAATTAAGAAATTTGATCTGCTTCTGAAGGTCGAGTTAAATAATATAAATAATCAGCGGTTTTACTATATTTTTTTTCTTTATAACTTTTAAAATTTTGAAAATATCTACCCATGTTTTTTTTAGCGGTTGCTTCTATAGTATTTATTGTAGATGTTTTATTATTTTCTTTAAGATTAGGTTTAATAATATTAACCCAATCACTCACTGAAAAATCACTAGGGAATAATTTATGAATATTATTGTTAGGTATTCCTATATTTTCACAAAATCTAACATTATTCCAACCAGGGCAAGATTTACCATATCCCTTTGTAATTGTAATTTGATTATGTGCTACTACTTTAATATCAGGAAAAGCTTCTACAAAATATTTAATTAATTTTTCATAAGCATATGCTTGTTTAGATGTAATGTTGGGTGATGTAGTAGTCTTTTCGTTAAAAGAAGTTTCGTCTTTAGTTAAATCTGTTCTAGCCATAGGCATATCTACAGTTCCTATCCAACTAATATTAATTGAATTTGAATTTGTTAAAGGTCCAAATCCTTGTATTTCTTTTGAATATACATTACCACCCGATCCATTTGAAAAACCAAATTCAATTAAATCAACATTATAATTACAACCCCCATCTGAATCTACACTTATATTGTACCCATGTCTAGACCATCCATTTCCATCTTTAGTATAAGCAAATAAACCCATTAAATCGTGTTGGTTAGTATAACTAGTAGCAGTAACGTGACATACTAAATGTTTTATATTAGGAAGATTAGCAGCATTAACTCCATCTGCTTTAAGTTTAGTAATCATATCAGTAATAGATTTGGGATCTACTATTCCTTCTTTTTGGCCCTTGGTTTTATTAAAGATAAATTTAAGGGGATAATCTGCTTTCCCATTACCTTCCTTTTTCCATTTAATAAATTGATTATTATTTTTAAATATAATAGGTTCTCCTTCTCTACGATCAGTATCGTATTCATCTCCTGTTTCAGGATCACCACCATTTATCCCAGAATCACCCCCTGAATCTAAATCACCGCCTGCATTATTTTCGAGCTGCCCTTCTTCATCAAGTTCAGTTCCTGCTATTTCAAAACTTTCATCATCGAAGTTTATTAATCCTTCTTCTTGAGCTTCATCCAATGCAGCGAATACAGGATCATCTTCTACAAAATCTACCTCAGATGATGAAACTGATGTTATAGGGTTAGACTCATAAGCAGCACTAAAATCAAACTGAACCTGTTGAATTTGTAATTCTTTTTCAGGTAAAGTTTGGGGAATAACCTCTGAAGGGGGTTTACTAAGTTCCTCTAAAGGTTTAGGTTGAGGACTATAAGTTGAATTTAAAGAATCAACATTAGTAGAAGCTACATCTATAGGAATACTTTGATTTTCAAGTAAATAAACCGAAGCAGCATCTTTAGTTATATTTTCTTGTGAATCATTACCTAAACTAAGAACCATAGCTTTATCTCCTATACTAGGATTCCCGTCATCAGGAGCATCAGTTACATTATTACTTATAGCGTTTGTTCCAGTTGGACCTGTAGTAGTAAGGCGGATTCTTTGTCCGTTTTTACCCTCTATAATAGAATCACCTTCACTCGGGGTTAAAGGTCTTAATTCAGGATTTTCTTTAAAGTAATTCCCTAATTTTACAACAGCTTGTTCATTATCTTGTGAATCATCTAATCTAAAAATATAATCTCCATTTGCTGTCTGATTTAAATTATATAAAGGAGCATTAGGGTCATTACTACCAGTATAGCCTAGGCTAACTAAATAATTATCTAATTGTTTTTTGGCTGTTTCTCTACTGGGTGATTTAAATTCTTTTTTAAATTCAAAACTTTTAACGTTAGGTTCTCTTTTAGATCTTAATTTTTTAGAGTCTTTTTCTAATGGTAAAGCATTACTAGATGTATTATTATGAATATTAATAGCAGGAGTATAGTAATTGATTTTTGAATTAATATCTCCTTCTAAGTCATTATAAACATCATTACTAGTTGATTCTACAATTTGAACTAATTCTCCAATATTAGGATAAGTAAAAACATTTCTATTTAATGGCTTAGCAGAAGGTAAAGCTGTAGAATCGGTATAGTCCTGGTTAAATCCTACTTCTACAAAGAATATAGTACCTATATCTTCAGGACTATTATAAGCCTGATGATCAGATGATAGAATTACATCAACAACTCTTTTAGTTAGGTTTTGATTTTTTTGACTACCTGATCGACCTACTGATTTACCTTGGTTAGGATTCCTTCTTAGACTCATTTTTCGCTACTTCTTCAGCTATTGTTTGTAATTGTTTAAGTTCTTCATCAGTTAATAATGAATCACCCCCACCTGAAGACGAAGTATTTTGCATACGTTGTATTACAGCCATCATTTTAATGAGATGCTCATCGTTTTTAACACCTACTTCAAGATATTCTTTAATAAGAGGTACTACAACAGGTGCATCTCCAATATTTTGTATTAAGGGTTTTAACTCAGCAATTAAAGCATTTACTTGTTTATCTTTTTTTTTGCTATTAGAGTATATTTCTTTAAAAATATCGGATGATGTTTTTCCGTCAAATAATATTATATCAAGTGGATTACTCATGGTTATAAATATATCCAGTTTCAAGATATTCAGAATAACATTTATTAAATGAATTCTTTAATACTTTTACAACTTTAGTAATAATAGGAGTTTCTAAACCTGTTATTTCACGAATATAAATATAGATTGCTTTTTTATTAAAAATTTCTAAATAATCTCGTTTTTTTAATATTGCTAAAACCGCTTCTGCTACTAATAATTCATCATCTTTTTTAAACATGATAGGTAAAACCTTATCTATATAATCGATATATAAATCTAAAAACTCTACTTTTTCATTTCTAGTTTCTTGTCTTTCAAATTCACTTAATATCTCATTGTCAGTGTCTGCTTCTAAAGGGTCTGCTTTACCTTTTTTACGAGCATAATTTTTATTATTATAAAGTATAAGGTAGTTTTTACCTACAATACTAAAATATGAAAATGCTTTACCTTTACCCACTTTAAAGTAATGAAGCTTCTCGAGTAGGAAGCAGATAACCTCGTGTTTTAAATCCTCGAGGTCATCTACTTCAGTGTAGTAAAATTTAAAAGTATGAATGAGATTTTCAGCTAATTTATAAAACGAATGATGAATTCTATCGTTATAAATTCTATTTCTCTCAATTTGATCTTCGCTAGCTAGATATTCTATAATCGCTAGTTCAGTATCTTCTGTAAAATATTGTCTTTGACTTTTACGTCCCCTCTTTTTGGTCATTTATTTAGCGAAGGCGAAATTCATTTAATGCCTCCTGTATCTTCTTAACTTCAGTAAAAAACCAACCTATCTCATCGTCAGCAACAAAAAATCCTTTATCGTCAATTGTTTTTAATCTACGATCACAAGAATCTATTGCTTCACTTTGTTTCGCTATAAAATCTTCTAGTATTTCGTTTTTCTTAATAAGATTACGAATAGCGAATCCAGCTACAATTAATAGGGCTGATAATATTGCAATTATTATTTCCATTAGTCAGTAAAAAATGAATCTATAATTGATTTAGTTTTTTCGTTGAAGTTAGGATTATTCTCAACATTTATCGCTTTAGCTTTCCTTATAGTTTTATCAGCTTT
>Ga0070746_10001937_pt1 | contig 12321 bp, 19 predicted proteins | sample VirMetDEL_Mar_21_FD_77016 | JGI IMG/M metagenome (GOLD analysis project Ga0070746, IMG submission 77016) | Aqueous microbial communities from the Delaware River and Bay under freshwater to marine salinity gradient to study organic matter... | ecosystem: Environmental > Aquatic > Marine >... | reverse complement strand
CCACCAGAATCCTTCCCATAAGCCGCCCCGTTGCCCGATACAGAAAAAGATGCTCCTACTGAAGATTCGGACCAACACATTCCATCAGTAGAATACATTAAGCACCCATAACCACCTCCTCCTCCGTCGTCCCCCGCTGCCACCCAGAAGGGATTTCCACCAGAATCCTTCCCATAAGCCACCCCCACGCTCGCAAAAGAAAAAAATGCTCCTCCCGAAGATTCGGCCCAACACATTCCGTCAGTAGAATACATTAAGCTACCATAACCACCTGCAGTGTCCCTTCCTGCTGCCACCCATAAGGTATTTCCACCAGAATCCTTCCCATAAGCCGCCCCGTTGCCCGATACAGAAAAAGATGCTCCTACTGAAGATTCGGCCCAAGTTTTGCCATCAGTAGAATACATCAAGTTACCATAACCTCCTACTGCTACCCACAAGGGATTTCCACCAGAACCCTTCCCGTAAGCCACCCCGAAGCCCACTCCCGAAAAAGATGCTCCTCCCGAAGATTCGGTCCAAGTTTTACCATCATTAGAATACATTAAGCTACCATAACCACCCCCATCGCTACCTGCTGCTACCCAACTTACTGTTTCCGAACCGCCTCCGCTATCTTTTTTATCAGATCCCAAACCCAAACCCAATCCCAGCGCTAATGCTATCACTACAAAAATTAGAATATAATAAATTGGTTTCATTTTAAAATGAAAAAAAAACAATTATTAAAATGACGTATAGCAAAATCGTTGTCAAAGATAATCCTAATGCCGAAAAAGATGGCAAAAGAGCTATCGCAGAAATTACCAAAGAAAATGGTAAAGTTAAAGTAGTTAAATTCGGATTGCATAATTCTGGTGGTACTTTTTTTGACGGCGCTACTGCCGAAAAAAAAGATAACTATATCGGAAGGCATGATAAAAGAGAAAAATGGGGCGAAAATGGTGTTTGTACTGCTGGTTTTTATAGCCGTTGGGTTCTCTGGGAAAGCCGTAGTAAAAGCGCTATAAAAGAAGCCATTAAAAAACATTCCGGAGTTAGTAAAGTATCTATTGGTACTTTGAAAAAAATCAAAGTAACTAAACCAAATTGAAAAATAAATTAATATTATTTTTAATATAATATTAATCAAGATGTCTTCATCTATACCAAGAACAGATAGTAGCAACGTCCCTATTTGGAAAGGAGGCAAATACTGTGACGGTTGCGAAGCCTTTGATGAAGGTGTCGGTGGCGAAAATCAAGAACAACATTACGGAGGTTGTATTAAACCTCCTTGGGCAGAAGAAGTTCCTGATATAGATGAAGAAGAAGTTCCTGCAAGAAAAAAACGCAGAATCGAAGAACTTCAACACAAATTACATAGTATGAAGAATAATATTGATAAAATAGAAAAAGATATTATAGCTTTACAAAAATCTCTCGGAGATGATAAATAAATTATAGTTTAAAAATTAACTTATTAAACTACTTTCTTCTTCCTCAGCTTCTTCAGCGGCATCAGAAACGGTGTAGGCATATCGAGCCCACCATAATACAGAAATAAAAATACTAAATCCTAAGGAAACCCATTGTTTGCTTTCTACTTTAAATTTAGAAGGATGAATCATCCAAACCATAGATACCCAAGTCAATATACCAGCTATTATTAATAATATCAAACTAACCCAGTGAGCAGTTACTAGAAAAGTTAAATAGCTATTCCTTGCCCCCATCCATATAATGAGACCAAAGCCCACTAAAATAAAAGCCACTGAGGCCGAAACTACATAAATATCTTTATTCATTTTACTTAGCCAATTTTTCTTTCTTTAATTGATTTTGATATTCTTTGATAGTTTTCTTAAAAACTCTACTCTTATTTAGTTTTCTTACATCCGAGCATGTCCTGACTTCTTTGGTATTTAACCAAGCCATTAAATTGAGAAAATAACTATCTTCATGTTCAGCGATATCCTCCACAGACATATCGCTTTCAAATTCAGGAATCATAATTCCGTTTTTTGGATTGAGAGAAAAAGTGTCATCGCGGTCGTCTAAAACAAAGGTATTTTTTTCATTTAATTTACCTTTGGTTCTGGGGTCATTGTAAAGATTTTTTAATGGTTTTTTCAAATAATCTTCCTCTCCTACAATGCAATCGTCAAAGGTATAAATCAGCATAGGTTGTTGTTCTTTAAAAGGAAACATAATTTCGCACATTTTTTCTACATACTTTTTCTTACCAGCAGACCAAATAACAATATTGTCAAAATATTCAAAACAAAAGTCTAAAAATTCTCGCAAATAAGGACGATAAATTCCGGCTAAAACAGTCACTACTCCTGCGCCGGAAACAGTCACCACATCTATTAATTTCATGCGATATAATTTACGTCTATATTTTATACGATCTTCATCGCTATAAATTTTAAGCATACTAAAATCCTCTATTTCGCCATGAGTATGGACCAAAGTAGCATCTATATCTAGTACAATATTTTTATTACTAGTAGGCATATTTTATATTAATTTGTTATTATTATTTTCTAAAAGATTAAAATTGAAATTTTTATTGATATTAGAAAAATAAAAATCAAGATGGGTTCTTCAATAAGTAAAAAATTTTCTAGACCTAAATTAACAAATAAAGATATATTAAAAAAAGATATTAATAATTTTTTATCAGATATGGCAGTAAGACATATAACATTTAGAGAAAATACTATTATTCAAGCAGAGATACTTATGAGCAGAACATTAAACTATTTTGCAGATAAGGATAAGAAAATACCTTTTTTAGACCGTCAATCTCCTCCTGCCTATGATGATGAAAAAAATGAAAAAGATCTTAGCAAAAATCAATTTAGAGAATACATGAAGCGTGTAGTTTTTTATCTCCAATACTTTTTAGAATTATAATTTATAAGCAGCCACAAATAATAAGAAAGATAAAATAGCCGATTGGAAAGCTACTAATTCATGAACACTGGAATGATAAATATTGGAGAGATCATTTATGTCACAAGGTACGTCAATAGCATTAACACAAACCACTGGATCTTCGTAAACTTGATATAATTCATACATCCAGTATCCTATGGATATTAAAAAGAAAATTAAGAACAAAGCCATAAATCCATATCTAATATAACTAATAGTTTTTTTGTCAATATTTTTATTTACTCTATTAATAATAGGTGTTTCCATTTTATATGAAAATGAAAATATAATATTATAAATATTATATTACTTTAAATAATTATGACTACTTACAATTTTTTAAAAGAGGGTGATAATTTCAGAGATAAAAATTTAATTTGTCAAAAACATAATAAATGTTATAATTTAGAAACTAAAATATATAAATTAAAAAATAAATTATTTGCTATATATGCTTTTGACGATTGTAGTGATAGATTTTTTAATAATTGTCAAATTAAGAAAAATTTATTGATATATAAAGATGGACCAGAAATATATGAATTTCCCAAATTAGAATGCAAAAAATGTAAAATAATAATTTATAATATGTTATATTAAATTGATATTTTATACTAAAAAGAATTTAGTATAAAATTATGTCTAATATAGAAAAAAAAGACAAATTAGGCGAAGGAGCCTATGGTATTGTCTATGCAGGGGCCATCAAGGAAAGGGATAAAGAAGTGAAAGTGGCTATCAAAAGGAATTATGGTGACCCGGAAAATATAGGTATTTCTTGTATAAGAGAGATGAATTTTTTAGCTTTTTTTAATCATCCTTGTATTACTAAATTAAAGCATATTTCTATTGGTGATCCTTTTGAGAAGAAATGTCCCATGACACCACGGCCAAAAAGGTATGATATGAAAGAGGACAGTCATCATTTTGTATTGGAATATGCTGGTCAAAGTTTAGAAGATTATTACGAAGATTGTCAAGATTATTATCATCTCAAAATTATTATGTGTCAAGTTTTGTTGGGTGTAGAATATATTCACAGTAAAAGGGTTATCCATCGTGATTTAAAACCAGCTAATATTTTAATAGTACACGAAAAAGGTGACTTACCATATGCCAAAATTTGCGATTTTGGACTATCTTGTTACCCTTCTAATTATCGTCCTTCCACACCAGGGACAGTTACTTGTTGGTACCGATCGCCTGAAATATGTTGCGAATATGATAATTACAGTTACCCTAGTGACATGTGGTCATTGGGTTGTATTTTTTATGAAATGTTAACAAAAAAACCTTTTATCAAAATCAATAAAGATAATAGTAAATCTATCTTCAAGGAAATAATTTCTCAGCTACCAGAAAAATTCAGTACCAGAGATGTAACTGACTTTATTGGCGAAGGTGATTGTGGTAAATTTAAACATGGTTATACTGATAAATTACCTGTTGGAAAAAAACCCTTTTTAGAACATTTCAGTAAAATAGACACAATGAAATTTAATAAAGTTGGTGGATCAAAAAGGCAATTTGCTGATATATTAGATCATTTATTAGTTATGCGACCAGAAAATAGATGGAGTGCCAAAAAATGTTTAGAACATCCTTTTTTCAATATTTTTGATCCTTTCATGAAAGATATGAAAACTAATTATCCTACTGAAAAAGATCATACTAGAAAATTAAAAATAATAGATTGTATTGAGAGAAGATGGGCCGCTAATATAGCCATTAAAATATATAATTTACGAGATGATTTAAAATGGTATTCTGACCATATCATATTTCATGCCGTTCGTATTTTTGATGAATATTTAATTCATAATTATGATATTGATAATAACCCTCGTAAAAAAGTAAGTCGCGGTATTGGTCAATTATTAACTGAACATGAAGTAAATATTTATTTCTATACTTGCGTTTATATTATGTATAAATATTTTTCGACTTTATATAAAATTTATACTTGGGATAAAATATTTCCTAAACATTTAGCTGTTGAGAAAAATAAGAAAGTAGTAGAGAAATTTGAAATAATGATATTAAAAGATGTTTGTAATTATATCATTTTTCGACCTACTTTAATCGAATATTTAGACGAGGATTATTCAGAGAGAAATAATACCGAAAAAGATTTAGATATTAGAAAATATTTGTTAAATTATACTGATATTGGTTGTGATTATGAAGGTACTATGGAAGACTTATATTTGCAAATTAGAGAAGGTTTGAAAGAAACAGATTAATTTTAAATATAAAATGAGTCAAAATAAAACTCCTACTAAGAAGAAAAAAAATGTTCATTTCAAAAGTGGTTATGATTTATATAGTGATAAAAATCCCAAAGATACAGTACGAATGAAATATAAAACTGTAACTGATATTAAAGAAACTATCAAACATACTGAAGAATTATATAAAAAAGGCGTAATTACTCATGCGCGAAATTTTCAAATCTATAATGTTATGGTGCAGCGTCTAAGAGTGATCAAAGAAAAATATGGTAATAATGAAAAACTAAATATTGATGCACGTTATGAGCTGGCTAAAAAACATTTAGAAAAAATTAAGAAAAGGAGTAAATGATAGCCCTTTCCTTTTCCGCTTCTAAATAGTCTCTATCGTTACTGTTATCGGTATCCATTTTAAATAATAAAATACTTATTATTTACATAATTGGGTTGGCTAAATTGTATCTTTTATCATTTTATTTTAAAAATTTATATGGAAATAATCTAAATAAGAAAATTTTTTCTTTTCTCCATATAAATGAGTATGGAGAAAAGAAATTAAAATACCGTGAGTTATAATCCAAATATTTTTATTTTTTTCTACATCTCGATAAAAATTAATTATTCTTTCTTTACAATCTTGTAAATTTTCCACACCAAGCAAAGGTTTGGTATACATAGCTGTTAATTCAGAAACACCGGCTCTTTTATATTTAGGTTTTTGAAAACCTAAATATTCACCTATTTCTTTGTCATAATAAAGTATACAAAATTTGTTATATTTTTCTAAAATAGTAGATTGCATAATTTTGGCTGTCTGACGAGTACGGTTAAAAGGAGAGACAATTAATTTGTCAGGTTTGCCATATTTACTAATTAAATCAACTGTTAATTTTTCAATAAGTTCTTCTTGATTCTCTAATAAAGCAGGATCATGAGCAGGTTTATTAGGTGGATTTTTACCGTTGGCATATTCTTTGTCACCGTGTCTAATAAAGAGTAAACTCATTATTTAAAAATGAAAATTTTTAACTAATATTTATTTAAAAAAGATGTCTACTATATATCTTTTGGATTTTCCCGAAGATTTCAAACCCGAAGGGGATATGAAAAAATTAGAAACTTTTACAAATTTAGAGATAAAAGAAGACGATGTTTTCATGGGTTACGGTTTTACTAGTCCTTTGGCTATAAGATTAAAATATTATCAAATTCCAGCTGAAAATCTAGTAATAGTAGCAAAAACTAAAAAGGATTTACAAGATCTAATAAAGAAAGAAAAAATTAATTTCCGCGATGATTATGCTATCTTTTCTGGCGCTAAAATTAATACTACTTCCAAAGATATTAAAAGAGATATTTTAATTAATTTAAAATTACTTTCAGAAATAGCATATGATATGATAGAAGCTGGTTATCTAGTAGAAGAGAATAGAAAAAAAATTAAAGATTGGATTATTAGTTTTGAAGAACCTGTACTCAAAATTTTTGTCAATTATCACAAAATAACTACCAGTAATGGTAGTATGAGTATAGAAGACGAATTTATGATTAATCCTCAATTTAGAAAAATGATTTTAATTGTAATGTTGAAGATATTAGCTAACTTTATTATTAATAATAAATTAGCTAATATTGAAGAAATTACCCAAGCAGGAGGAAATTGGTTCCAAGAAGATACTTGGAAGGAATTAAAAGAAAAAGTTAAACTATTTAAATAAAGAATAAACTCTTTCTTTTAATTCATCGGCGTTTTTATAAACATCGGCGTTTTCTTTAAAAAAAATATCTATTCTGTTTAGTAAGGTATTTTTTTTGAGAATATGGTCGTTCCAATAATCATCATTGTCCATGTTAAAATATTTACATTCGCTAGGTTTATCCAAGTCCAAAGCAATCGGAGCCAATTCATATGCCAAAGGCATACAAAAGGCTGATATTTTTTGTGTTTTAAGAAAATAAGCCATGTTGTATAGAACCCGAAGTATATTATCTATTATTAATAAAATTTTTTCAATTTTATTAAAATGTCATTTAAATTTGATCCTAATTCAACCAAAAATCAAGGCCGTTGGAGGCTAAGGGATCCTAATGATTTTCATACTATGTGGACAGAACAAGATAAAAACTACGAAGGTATTAGTTATATCGTAGGTTCCCTTTATAGTGAAGAAAGAGCCATCCAAGCTATTAGATTTAATAAAAATATATGGGATGAGCAAAAAGCAGCCCAATGGTGGCGAGAAAATAAATCAAATTATGATAAATTTTGGAAAGAAAAAGACTGGCAAGATTGGATAATTTGGAAAGAAAATAAAGAGAAAGATTTAAAACGTATCAAAATTAGTAGAGAAAAAGGTTTATCTATTTGTCGAGATTTAGCTACTATTTTGAAATTAAAATATATTACTCCGCAAAAAATAACTATTGATTATGAATTTGAGAAAGACTGTTTGTTACCAGTAGGTTCTATACGACAAGGCAAAGATATTATCGGCGATGTAGATGTGATAATTACTTGTAGTTTAAGCAAACAAAAATTAAATAACTTAAATATTGTAAATATTAAAGACATTACTGGTGGTGAAAAAAGAATAGATTTTAAATACTTTTTAAAAGATGGCTTTGTTAATGTCAATGTTTTCGTATTCAAAGATGCTAAAAGTTGGGGTGCTGCTTTATTACATAGCTCCGGGCCTTACTTATACAATATTAGATTGCGTAATTTATTACACAGCGCTAAATGGATTAAAGGTCGCGGTGAAGGCTGGAAACTATCTCAAAATGGCTTAATAAATAATGAGGGAAAAATAGAAAATACCCCTACTGAAAGAAGTTTACAAAAGATTTTAGGAGTAACTGAAAGAAGACCTAAGAAAAGATGATTCTCCGTGATTTTTTAGACAATCAAGATATTAAGAATGAAAGAATATATTTTAATAAATATTTCTTTCATATTGAAAAAATTGAAAAATTTGATAATATAGAATATCATATTGAAAAAGATATTTTTATAGTTTATGATAGAAAATGGAGTAAAATTATTTTAAAAAATAATTATGAAGAGAAAAAATTTGATAAATTTATACAAATGTGTGATATGATTAATTATTATAAAAAAATAAAATTCTGTGTTTTTGAAGATAATGTGAGAGTAAATGACTCTTTAATTTCCACTCTCGACTTTTTTACTAATTTTGAACATCCTATAAAAAAATGGAAATTTTACCCCAACCAACCAGATTTTCCATTTACTATTAATACAGAATTAATAGCTAGTAATATTTATCATTTTGAAAAATTTTGTGAAAAGATGAAACATTTATTAAGATATCAAAATATTATAGATTTAGTAGAATTTGTTAGTATTAGAGAAAAAAGAAGATGTGATTTTTTAGAAATTTTACAAAAAGAATATGGATATATTGAGAGTAATTTAGGAGATTTAATTGATAAATTTTGTTTAGAAGGAGAGGGTTATAATTACTATTTTTATCTTAAATTTTTACCATTGATAGAAAAATGTTTACAAAAGATAAAATTCTTACCTTCTCAATATATTAAAATATATTGAGTTATATTAAAATTGATATTTATTTAACAAAAAGATAAATAAATACTAATATGGAACCTTTTGAAGAAAATTACGATTTTGACGATGCTTCTAATGAATGGATGAAAAATAAAATTAGATTAGGATGCGGACATTATAAATATGTCTGTGGTCACCTTACCACCAAAGGTAAAAAATGTCTAAAAAAACCAACAAAATTTAAAAGGAGATGCTCTCAACATTATAAGTTAATTATCGATATCAGTAACTGTAGTAAGCCAAAGGAATATACCAAAAGCTGATTTGGAAATCATATCTAAGAAATTATAAGCAATATTTTTAGGAATAGTTGGTAGGTAATAAGAGAAACCATAAAATAACCATACTGCGGTGAAAACACCATAAATAGCTTTCAAAGAATCATCTTTTCCGTCTACATATTTGTCATAAATGAAATAGAAAAGTACCGAGAAGAAAATTATAGATATAGCAAAAGCATAATGTTTATTCATATAACCATTTTCTCCCAAAAAGCCAAATAAAAGCATAAGCAAATTAAGAGGTATTATATATGTCAAAGGAATTAAATCAACATCTTCAAAAGCTGTTCCTGCTTCTCTATTTTTGTTAGTAACATACGAGGAATAAAGAGCAAAACTTAGTAGTAACATCGGTGTTGTCACTACCCAATCTAAATAACGAATACTAGTAATTCCTTCCAGAGGTACGCTATCTTCGTATAAATATTTTAAAAGATAGAAATAAGTAAAGCCAGCAATAATATTAACAGCTGTTTCACTAATAAGGGCGTTTTTTAGGTATTTTGTTTCATTATCATAGGTGGCCAACGAACCAAGTAGAGTAAAAACGGTACTACCCGATAAAGCCAGGAAAGAGAGAAAAAAACTAATATAAATACTTTTACTTAGCCCTCCTGGTTTAAGAGATAATTTAGTAGTTTGTTTCATTTTATTTATAAAATAATAATATTAAAATGCAAACAATTTATATATTACTGATAATTGTTGCTGTTATTATTTCTATTTATGGGATAATATATTTATCTACTAAATATGCCGCTAATGTAGAAATAAAAAGATTAAATAGAATTAAAAAAATAGATGAAAAAATAAGATATCCTATACTAGAAGATTTGTTAAAATTTGCTTCCGAAAAAGCAGAGGAAAATAATATTAAATTAATTCCTTCGTTTGGAACATTACTCGGTTTGGTAAGAGAAAAAGAAATTATTAGACATGATTATGATATAGATCTTTTTCTTTATGAAGAGGATTGGTTCAAGTTCAAAAAAATAATGAAAGAAAATAATAGATATAAATATAAAGAAATAAATCATTTATGGCATCATAAATATGAAATTTATGATGAAAAAACAGAATTAGGAATTGATTTTGAGAGAATTTATAATAGTAATAAAGAAATTAAATTAGATGTATTTCTTTCTTTTACAGGCTCTGGTGTAAGAGAAGGAGAAATTATATGGAAAGAAGCTTTTAGAAAAAAATTCAAAAAGGATATTTTTGAACCCTTGGAAAAAAAAGATACCAAATATGGATCTTTATATTTTCCTAATAAAAGCGAAGAATTAATGGAAATATGGTACGGGAAAGATTGGAGAACCCCTAGATAATTATGCTTGTTTTCTTAATAACCAACATGAAACTACCATTAAAGAAGCTAGAACAATAACCGCTATATATGTACCTGCCCAGCTATCATAAATTTCTTTATCTATTTCGGTACAATAAAAAATAAGAGCATATAATAATATTATTACCGAGGTGATCAAAGTAATTAAATATTTAGGATAATGATAATTTAATATATTACGGGGCAAAGAAAATAAAACAAAAGAAATAGAGGCAATAATAGCTATTATCAAAGCTGAATTTGGAACAAAAGATCCATCGGGACTATCTTTTAAACTTTTATCATAACTTATCCATAATAAAATTAAAATTGCTAATAAAGATAGATAGATAAAAATATCGCTCACAAATATTAAACTTTTTTCGTTTAATATTTTTTTACTAAACATTGTTATTTTTATAAAGAAGTTAAAATAAAATAATCTTGTTTACGATATTTATAATATTTATAACTCAAATAAGAAACTATAAATATTCCAATAATAATCAAATAAATATAAAAACTTAAAATAGGATTATATACTTTAAAAATAGCTTGTAAATTATAAGCTAATTTTCTTTTCCAAAATTCGGCTTGATGAATATTATCATTTTTGTGACCAGTACCTTCAATAATATAGGTCATGTCTTCGCATCCATTGCCCTGAATAAAACAAGGATGGGAACCATCTTTGAGATGAATTCTTTGGTCTTTTTTATCAAATTTCAACTTATTAGAAGTACTGAAACTGTGATTTAAAAATACTTCGCTTTTTTCATCTAATTTGATACCTTCCATACGTTTTTCGGTTTGCAATTTAAATAAATAACTACACCAAGTTTTTTGATTAGATTTAAGATCATATCTTTGACTATACATGTCTTGTAAAAAGGAAAATAAAAACCCGGCTCTCCCCATATATAAACCAGTATTTAAATAATTACCTTCTACGCGTTCAAAAATAGTAGCATGGATAAAACTGAGCATACCAATATTTTCCACCGACATTAATAATTCTGCTTTACTATCTTCAAATTTTTCTTTTATTTCTTCCGCGTCGCCTAACATAAGAGTGTCGAAACCATCCACAAAAATTACAATATCGTCCTCGGGTAAGTCTTTTAAATATTCCATCATTTCTAGGTCTTTCATAAAATGACCAACATATTTTTTACCCATACCTAGCTTGACTAATTTTAAATCTTTTTTCTCTGCTTGTTTTTCCAAAACTGGCAAATATCTTTCACTATGAGTGGCAACAGTAACTAAATGTAACATATTTTTAAAAATAATAAAAATGGAAAGAAGCAAAATTATATACGGATTTTTGGCTTTAAGCATAGTTGTTTTTTTGGGTTACATAATTCATCAATATGATATTAATACAAAATCCAGAGATGCCAAAAGAAAGATAATACAACTAAGAGAAAATAAAAATATTTCGGAAGATTTTATTAATTTTCCCAAATATTATATTAATTTAGATAGAAGTGAAGATAGGAGAAAAAATATGGAAAAAGAGATAAAAGAATATGGTCTCAAAAATATTAAAAGAGTATCTGCTTTTGATGGTAGAAAATTAGAAAATAGAAGAGAAGGAATAATAGATGGTTATGAATATAAAAATATTAGTGACAAAAAATGTATGAAATCAGAAATAGCCGTAACTATGAGTCACATTAAAGCCATACAACAAGCTTGCGAAGATGGTCGTAAAATGGCTTTGATTATGGAAGATGACACGGAAATGACTTTGGTACCTCATTGGGGAAAATATTTAAATGAAATAACAGAAGAAATTCCAGAAGAATGTGATATATTATTAATGGCTATTCCAAATAAAGAAAAGCCTAATAATATTAAAGTAATTTCAGAAAAGGAAAAAAATCTTGGTCGCAACGGTGTGGCATATATAATTACTAAAAGAGGTATGAAAACAATAGCTAAATTTTTAAATAATAATGTTTT
>Ga0070746_10001936_pt1 | contig 12324 bp, 15 predicted proteins | sample VirMetDEL_Mar_21_FD_77016 | JGI IMG/M metagenome (GOLD analysis project Ga0070746, IMG submission 77016) | Aqueous microbial communities from the Delaware River and Bay under freshwater to marine salinity gradient to study organic matter... | ecosystem: Environmental > Aquatic > Marine >... | reverse complement strand
TTAGCTCCTTTCCACGACAACCTAGAAGTCATTAAGGACCTCATTTACTTTTCACCAGATGAGCTTTACGACAAAATTGACGCGGTTTCTATTAGTCACATTCGAGGTCGCTCCCTTAATAATGTTTTCGTGATCATCGATGAGGCTCAGAACAGTACCCCTGAAATGATGAAGACAATTGCAAGTCGTATCGGAGCTAATTCAAAACTCGTAGTAACTGGAGACCCCCAACAGATCGACAAGAAGGGACTCTCAGAAAACAACAATGGCCTTGTACACCTACTAAAAGCCATGAAAAAGAACAAATTTGGAATGTACCTCAACCTCACCAAACAAGAACGATCAGAAATTGCTGACTTCGCTGCCAAGAATCTCTAACAAAAATCCACCATATACCTAAAAAAATAAAAAAAATCTCGGAAACTATCCTAAGTTTTATGTTATATTTTTAATAGTTTTAAATTAACTACTATTAAGAGAGTCAACATATGGAAAACTATAAGAAATTTGACGAGGATGAATTAAGTAATATTGATAAAGTGGTAACAGAGCACCCTGCCACTGGACTAGCAGGTATTATTCTGGAATATGTAGCTGAAAAAAAAGGTATTACTGATGGTGAAATTACCTTTGAACAAGCACTGGATGTCTTTGCTGATGAGTTCCCTGAGTTTGTCCTACTGATCGCTGAAGAAAATTTCATGCGTGGGTACAAACAAGGCCTTGCAGATACTGAAGGCTGGGTTTCAAACAGAGGAAAAGAAGATGGGCCTCAAGGGTAATCTAATTCTCAATCATTCAAGACTGCATAACTTTTGTGGTGTCCCTGTTACTGGGCCTAAAGAATGTTTGACGGCTTTATCGCATGTAAAGTTACCAAAAGTTCTAGAAAAAATCTTCTCTGATAGTGTCAAGGGTATCTTTTTCAAAACCAAGAATACCCACAAGAACTATAATGTAGATGCAACTTATGATGATGGGTACATTTACATTAAAGAAGACTTAGTAGACCCAGATTTGATTCTTCAAGTTTTAATTCATGAAGTATCTCACCTGCTCCAAGACACCTTCCCTGAGCGGTTTTTAGAGAATGGTGATATTATTAATGAGTTTTCTCTAAAAAGAATTGAGTTAATGAGAAGGCTTTCTAAGAGGGGGTACAACCTTGATCGAAAAGCTTTTCTTAGATTAACTTATGATCCTATGTTTGATACCTTTTTAAACAATGAGATCAAAGAAGAAGACTTAAAAGACTGCATTAAGGGTTTGTTTCCAAGTCCTTATAGCGCCCTAAGCCTTGATGAGTATATCGCAATTATCTTCGAGGAATATTTCGAAAATCCAGAGGTTGCAAGAGAATACTCCAAAGAGATTTGTGATAACATTAAAAAAGTGATGGCGGACTATTATGATTCCAAGTTTTAAAGTAGAAGTTGATCTAAAAAAGAAAGAAGCGACTGTTAGATTGTCTGTAGATAAAGTTCAGGCAGATAGCCCAGACAGAAACTCTTGGTATTACATTCAGGCAACATCGGCACTTGAAGATTACCTTAAATATAAACATAGGGGAGTTAAGGTACTAGAGTGCCTTGATGTATCTACCTATGTTTGTAATTTTGGAGCAAGTCGCCTTTTAGATGGTACGTGGAGTTTCACCTTAGAAGTTCCAGAAAAGAAAAAAGTTCCAAAAAAGAAAACCATGACAAAGACTAAACATGAGTAAAGTAGCGTGGAGAAGGCTTTTAGGTATCTATAAAGAGAGGGCTAAAAGAAAAGATATAGAATGGTCACTTACAGATGAAGAGGCCAAGCTATTATTTCTTGGAGACTGTTATTATTGTGGTCAAGAACCTAGAAGAAATTTTTCACCTTATAAGACAAGAAAAGACATATTGGCAGAGACAAGAGCTAAAAGTTGGATTATCGTTAATGGAATAGATCGTCTTGATAATGAAAGGGGCTATTACTTAATGAATTCTGTTAGTTGTTGTGCTCAATGTAACTACAAGAAAGGTTCAGACACAGTAGAAGAGTTTGAAACTTGGATTGAGAGAATTGTAGATTATAGAACAGGAAAGGATTAAAAGTTCTATGAATTTATTTGGAGAAAAAAACAAGAAAAGACTAATGGTTGTCTCTGACAGTCCATTAGCTCCTACAGGTGTTGGTGGGCAAACGAAGTATTTTGTCGATGCTATGCTTGAAGAAGGGTGGCAGGTGTTGTGCTTGGCTGGTGCAAAGAAACATCTTTCCTACACACCAATGGTCCCAGATGGTTATACGGCACAAGAATGGGTCATTGTACCTGTAGACAACTATGGCTCTGAAGATGATATCAGGCAGGCCCTAGAAGCCTTTAGACCAGATGTTTTCTGGATCATGACAGATCCTCGGAGCTTGCAAAACATCTTTGATATGGAGCATGAAATTCGTCCTTATTGCCCTATCGTGTACTATAATATTTGGGATGCCCCTCCTACTCCAAAGTTCAATGAGACATACTACAGATCTTGTGACGCCTTGGTTCCGATCTCAAAAGTTACAGCTAAGATCAATGAAGAATTATGTCCAGACGTAAAACAACAGCAAATTGGACATGCTGTAGATTTGGATGTCTATAAGCCTTTAGAGGACGGTGTAAAGACACTTCGTAGGCAGCAGGTTTTCGGAGATAGGAAAGACAATTTTTTAGTATTCTGGAACAATAAAAACCAGAGACGAAAACAAGCAGGAAGTCTTATTTATGCCTTTAAGCAGTTTGTAGAGCGCACAGATGCTGATGCAACACTAGTGATGAAGACTAATACGAAAAGTGAATATGGACAAGACCTAGAAGCTATTTGCAAAGATCTTGAAGTCAATCCCAAAACAGTTACATTCTGTAGAGATTATCTAACAGAAGAGCAAATGGGAGAGCTTTATGGACTTTGCGATCTTGGGATTAATATTAGTGATGCTGAAGGTTGGGGACTGTCTGTAACTGAAAGCCTTGCCTGTGGCCTACCTGTCATTGCTACTAGGACTGGAGGTATGACAGAACAAGTAGAGCATGAAGATAAAGTTTTTGGCAAACTACTAGATCCTGTCGCAACCACATTAATCGGATCTCAGGTGGTTCCTTATATTTTTGAAGACCACCTCAGCTTTGATCAGATTTCAAACGCTCTTGAGGAAATGTATAACCTATGGAAAGATGACAAAGAGGGTTGGAAGAAACTCACAGAAGATTGTAGAAGGACTGCCGAAGAACGTTTTGACCTAAAGTGTTATAAAGAGAAATGGGTTAAGTTCATTAATGAAGTAGTCGAAGAGAATGGCAGTTATGAAACTCGCAAAAATCACAAAAACTACAGAATTGCAAGGTTTTAAGGAAAAAAAATGATTGTAAAGAAAGTTACCGAGAGACTAGCCGAAGATTTTCGTAAAAGTTGTTTTGTTTTTGAAGGGAAGGTCTACCTAGAAGGCTTTCAGAATGTTGTAAGTACTGATAGTATTGAACAGTATTATCAAGAGGTTAGAACAAAAGCAAAAGGAGAAGAGGCATTTTCTTATGTGTATGACGCAGTAAGAAACCTATTTTATGGACACAACAAATACGAAGAACACATGAAGTCATTGGGGGTCAAATAATGAGAGTAAAAACACTCCTTGTTGGTCCGTTTTTGAGTAGGTCTGGTTATGGTCGTATGGCAAGGTTCGCACTTGAGTCTTTGTCGAAACATGAGGATAAGTTGGACCTTTACCTCATCGACATTCCTTGGGGCGCATCAGGGAAGCTATGGAAGGACTCTGAAGAACGAAGAAGAATTATTGATCTCCTTAGAAAAACGGAAATGTCTGGAGGCTTACAGAGAAACCAATTTGACCTTAGTGTACAAGTAACGATTCCAAACGAGTTTAAAAACTTTGCGAAAGTCAATATTGGTTATACTGCTGGAATTGAAACGAATAAAGTCGATCCAGTCTGGGTACAATTCGGTAACATGATGAATAAACTCGTCGTTATCTCTGAGCACTCTAAAGAATCCTATGAAAATACTCATGAATCTGTCAATGATCAGTTTGGAAATGAAGTCCAACTAAAACTACAGACACCAGTTGATGTGGTTAATTTTGGCTATACAGAAGTCGAAACTGAAGACTTAGAGTTGGACCTAAAGTACGATAACAACTTTCTTTTAGTTTCACAGTACGGCCCTAGAAAAAACATTGACAATGCTATTTCTTGGTTTTTAGAGGCTATGCACGATCAAGAAGTTGGCTTGGTTGTAAAGACTCATGGGCGCCGTAACAGTCGAATGGACTATGATAGACTTTCAGAGAGGTTCAAGTCATTAAAAGAAAACTATAAGGACTGCAAATGTGAGTTAACCTTGCTCCATGGTTCTCTAACGAACGGCCAAATGCGCTCTCTTTACCTTAATGAGAAAATCAAAGCATTGGTTAACCTGTCTCATGGTGAAGGGTTTGGTTTGCCAATGTTTGAGGCAGCTTGCGAAGGCCTACCTGTTATCACTCCTTTTTGGAGTGGGCAGTGCGACTTTTTGTCAATGCCTGTCAATAAAGGCGGTAGGGTAAAACACAAGGCTATGGTCCCTAGAGTAGCTTATGATCTTGGTCCAGTCTCTAAAGATGCTCTCTGGGAAGGGGTAATTAGAGAAGATAGTATGTGGTGTTATCCAAATAAGGGTAGCTATATGAGCAGGCTAAATGAAATGTTGAAAGATTACCCACGATTCAAGACACAGGCCAAAAAACTTCAAGCTTATTTGTTGGAAAATTTTAAAGAAGACGATAAATTAGAAGAATTTTCTCAAAGTGTTTTGGATACTGTTTCTGATATGGTTAAACACAGTCAGAAACAAGCATCTTTTGATTATGACCTTGTGTCCACAGATGCTCTACCAAAAATCTCGTTTATTACTTCTGTATACAATGGGGAAGAATATTTCGAAGGTTTCATGGAAGATATCACAAGTCAAACAATTTTCAAGGAAAAATGCGAGCTAATTATGGTAGATTGTAATAGTGAGCAGAATGAAAAAGAACTTGTGAAGCCTTGGATTGAAAAATATCCTGATAACATCAAATATATTACACTGGACAAAGACCCCGGTATCTACGCTGCTTGGAATATTGCAATTAAAGAGGCAAATGGTGAATTCATTTCAAATGCAAATTTGGATGATAGACATTCTTTAGAGTTTGCGGAGAAGCTAGGAAAGTTTCTTTTTGCACACAAAGATATTGATTGTGCATATACAGAAAATTATCAGACTTTCAAACCCAATGAGACATTTGAAAACAACTCTGCCAACAATAAGACATATCCGGTAGAGGAATTTTCAAAGGAGGCAATGCTTAGGCGTAATCCCTTACACTGTATGCCGATGTGGAGAAGGTCTTTGCACGATGAAAATGGATATTTCTTAGAAGATTACAGGTCTGCTTCTGATTGGGAGTTTTGGCTTAGGTGTTGTTTTGAGTCAGGCGCAAAGTATAAAAAATTGAATGAAAAGCTTGGGCTTTATTATTTCAATCCCAAAGGAATATCCACAAATTCTGATAACAATAATTGGAAAGATAAAGAAGAACTAGAAATTTTTCAGAAATACAAAAAACGAGAATCAAATGAGTAAGATATTGTCATACATTCTTTTTGAACCAAAAACCTTACCCACTTGGCGTACATGGGATAAGTGTTCTCAAGAGCGAGATAGGTATTGGTATAATATTCCTGCTTTGGTAGTTTTAAATAAAGTCCTATACCCCGAACACGAAATGAGACTTTACTTGTCGAAGAATGTTTGGGATAATCCAAAATCAAAAATATTTAAAACTCTAGAGAAGTTAGGTAACCTAAAAATCCACACAATAAACGCAAACTATGATAAAACAGAGCCGATGATTTGGAGGATGATGCCCTTATGGGAATCTGGTGTTAGTGCATTACACTGTCGAGACCTAGATTCTCTTCCGACCGAAAGAGAACACAAATACACTTTATATTTTGAAAAAAGTCCAAATGCAATAGGTACAATGCGGACACATAGAAATCATCATGGTATTAAGTGTAGAATGTTGGGAGGGCTTTGTAGTTATAAGCCGAATAGCATTCCAATCAGTACTAAATTTCCAAACTTCCAAATGTATTATTCACTCCGTCATAAACATGTTAACGATCAAGATCTTATGATTGATGTTTTCACAAAAGACAAGCAATTTACAAAAAACAATTTTTTAGACTATCATGGTTACTTTCAGTCCAATAAACAAAATTTTCCATGTTCTGTTGTATCAGACGAGGAATTAAATAAAATCAAAGTTACCAATCAACAGAGTAATATCTTACAGTATCTAAAAGAGAAGGGTTTTGATAAGTGGGCCGGAGAACCAGTTGACTCTCGTGGAGAAGTTACAGAAAAGATATTGTCTATTTTTGAAGTAAAGTTAGACAGTGATTTAGAAAAATTTTACAAATTATAAGAATATATGTGAAGGAGTTCTTTAGAACGATGAAGAAAAAAATAGCAATTTTGGGTTACGATACGATAAACATTGGAGATGATATTCAGTCGTTTGTGACATCAACCTTGGTAGATCCAGACTATGTGATTGTTAGAGATAATTATGATGAAATTTACAACTTCAAAACAGGTGAAAAGATAGATCGATTAGAAGAAGAAGTTGTTCTTATCATGAATGGGTGGTTTATGCACTCACCAGACAGAAAATACTCACTAAGTGGCCTAAAGTTCCCAATAAAAAATAAAAAAATAACTCCACTTTTCATCTCAACATGTTTGGCAAAAGAAGTACCTGAATTAATGAGCCTAGAAAATATTAAATGGTATCGTGAAAATCCACCTTTTCTTTGCAGAGATATGTATACCAAAAAAAATCTAGATAATTTTCAGGTTGATAATGAATTCTATGGTTGTATGACACAATTATTGACAATCGATAGTGTTGGTGACAACCCTGAATACAAAAAGTTATACTCAGATTCAGTTTTTTATGTAGATTGTTCCGCCCAAGAAAATATCAAAGAAAAACATTTCTTCTCTAACCATTATAGGCACGAACTGGTTAATAAAAACCCAATTGATAGAATGAAAATGGCTAGAGATTTACTCCAAAAATATAGATATGCTAAAAAAATATATACCTCAAGATTGCATTGTTTTTTACCTTGTAGGGCAATGGGTCTAAATGTTGAGTATGTTGGTCGTGTTGATTGGAGAACGCAAGATCTTGTGTTAAATCTTCCAAAAATTGAAGAAATGAAAAAAGTTTTTTATGAAAATTTAGAAAAAAAGTTGGGATAATATTATGAATAATTTAATATCATTTTGTTTATGGGGAAATGAAAAAAAGTACACCAATGGAGCCCTAAACAATGCGATCCTTGTAAAGGAGTTGTTTACTTCCGAGTGGAAAATGAAGTTATACTACAACGATACAGTTGATGAAAGTTTGCTAAATGATTTAAAAAAAGAAGGTGTTATACTTTCAAAAGTAAATAAGGATGAAAGTTTCAAGAATATGATGTGGAGATTCTTACCAGCAGAAGATGCATCTATAGATTATTTTATCTCCAGAGATTTGGATTCTGTGCTGTGTGAGCGAGACCTGTGTGTTATTGAGGACTGGATTGAATCTGGCAAGGATTTTTCTATAGTCAGGGATCATCCTTGGCAAGGTGAGGTAATTAGTGGTGGCATGTGGGGGTGCAAAGGTGGGAAGGTCCCCCACATCTCAGAATTAATAGAAGAATATTGTAAGACTAAAAAACAAAATCACAACAGATTACTGGATTTGATGTTCCTAAAAGAAATTATCTATGAAAAATATGCTAAAAATAGCTATATTCTACATGATGAATTTTTTAACTGGGAAGGAACGGCAGTAAAGATAAAAAGAGACAGAAAAATAGACAACTATCAATTTATAGGAGAGGCATTAAATGAGCATGGTGTGCAAAGAAGTCTCCAAAGAGAGGAACTAAAAAAGTATTTTGGAGTTGAATAAGATGAACAACAAGAATAAGATACAGAATTTTTTATTTAACTGGAACAGAGTAGATCAAAGATCACAAAATATCTACAATACTTTTGCGTCAAATAACATAAATTGCACTGTCATAAACTCCTCTGACAGAGAAAGAGAAGGGTGGATCAATCTAGGGGATGATTGTTGGACGTATGGTCAGACTTGGGAGGCATTCATTAGATTCAATGAACAACAATATGATTATATGAACATAATCTTTGGAGACATTGGATATGAAAATTATCTTGAACTTTGTAGTAGGACACAAGAAGTTTTAGACAACAATGAAAATATAGGCATCTATTCTACGGAATATAGTGGAAAAGCTTGGTGGACCTTGGACAGGACGGCGATTAGTGGTTTTAATTTTTCAGATCCAAACTTATATCCGGCTGTGATTTGTGATTACTGGTACTTAACGATCCACAGAGATGTGGCAGTATATTTCAGAAAATTTTTGAAACATTTTAAACAAAATAACCCAAATTTCAACTTGTGGCGTGGAGGTTGGGGTGTGGGTACTATACTTTGTTTGATTAGTCACTTTCAAAAGAAAGTGATATGCAGAGATGCCAAAATAAATATGTTTCATGACAATGTAACTGGCTGGGAGGAAAATAGTGAGTTCCATCAACAATATGAAGAATTTATTAAAGAGTTTAAAAGATTTACAAAAAAAGAAAGAGAAATAGATGTTTTAAGACAAAATATACACATCAGATCTGCACTTAAGGCAGAAGTATCTTTGTCGGATATGTGGATATAAAAGCATTTTACATCATAATAGGAGAATAATCAATGAGTATGAATAAACGAACATTACACGATATAGGTGTCACCTATGGAACAGATAAATCTAGACATATGCATTGTGGACAAAGTTATCTTCATATATATCAAAACTATTTTGAACCTTTTAGAGATATGGAGTTGAACTTTTTAGAACTTGGAGTAAAAGGGGGGCACTCATTAAGAACTTGGAAAAATTATTTTCAAAAGTCTAATATATGGGGGGTTGATAACAATCCAAATTGTAAATCTCATGAAGAGGAGCAAATAAATGTATTAGTATGTGAACAACACAGTGAACAAATTCTAGATACTTCTAGAGAGATTGGCGGCTTTGATATTATTCTGGATGATGCTAGTCACATAAATACACTCTCAGCAGCTTCTTTCAATTTGTTATTTCCCTCTCTTAAAAAAGGTGGTTTTTACATAATTGAAGATTTAGGTAATTCCTATTTAGACTTGTCTAATTATGTACAATTCTGGGATGGAGAGCTACAAAGAAACAAAAACAATGGTGTAGATTTGAATCATGACAGACAGACCTTAAATGATCTTTTCCTATCGTTAATCGAGAGGATGGACAAGGGTGATGAAGATATACATTATGTACATTTCTGGTCTAGGATCATTATTGTTAAAAAAGGTAATTAAAATAATTACAATAAACAATAGTGTATAGAGCAAGTACCAAAATTAATTAACATGAGATTAAAAAGAGTAAAAAATGACAAACTATTACAAATACGCAAGAAATGTTCATTCTCAAAATGGAGAGGATGGAATTGTCAAAAAAATATTTGAAGTTTTAGAAATAAATGATGGATTTGTTTGTGAATTCGGAGCTTGGGATGGAATTCACTTGAGTAACACGTACAATGTATACAAAAACAACGATAAGTTCATTCCAATCTTGATCGAACCAGAAAAGGATCGCTTTGAACAAATGAAAGTATCCTTAGCAAATATAAAAAATAAAATTATTTTAAACGAATTTGTTTCCCCAGACAAGAAGAAAGATAATTGCTTAAACAAAATTTTAGATAATCTAAACAGAAAAGATTTGTTAACAAAATTTAGACTTTTATCGATAGATGTAGACAGTTGTGACTACGAAATTTGGGACAGTTTAGAAAACTACAGGCCAACCGTTGTGATAATCGAAGTTAACTCATCGTACCCTCCGGAACTAGAAGTGTATCCATGTTATCCCTCTGGGGCGAGTGCAGGAATTGTAAACAAACTTGCAAAAAAAAAGGGTTATGAATTGGTATGTCACACTGGAAATTTAATTTTTGTAACAAAAGAAGAATTTGCAAAACTTGATATAAAAGATAATAAACTAGAGAGCTTGTTTCTGACGAGGTGGATAAATCATGAATGGGTTAAAAAAACTAGTAAACTTTAGTTTATGGAGCAACAATGAAGAATATAATAATCACTGGCGGCACAGGCATGGTCGGTTCAGCCTTTAAGGGTCTATACCCAGAGTCTGACTACCCAACTAGGCATCAATTAACTGTCATTTGTGGAAGTGAATTTAAAAAATATCATTTTGAAAAAAAAACTATTATTCACTTAGCTGCAAAAGTCGGTGGAGTCAAGGCAAACATGGAGCAAGTGGCTGATTTTTATCTAGAGAATGCAAAACTTAATCAAGCCGTTTTATCTTCTGCTGCGCTAGGTGGTGCAAAAAAAGTAATCTCCCTATTATCGACCTGTATTTATCCAGATAAACCATACATTACATATCCTCTGACGGAAGATCAACTTCATTTAGGACCTCCTCATCATTCTAATTTTGGGTATGCGTATGCTAAAAGAATGGTTGACGTAATGTCCCGTGCATATCGCCAACAATATGGTTGTAATTTCATAACAGCCATTCCAAACAATCTTTACGGTAGGAATGATAATTTTGATCTGGAAAATGGTCACGTCATTCCATCTTTGATTAGAAAGGTATGGGAAGCAAAATTAGAAAATAAACCTTATATCGAATGTTGGGGAGATGGTTCCCCCTTAAGAGAGTTCACATACTCAGAAGATATTGTTAAAATTTTAATGTTTCTTGTGGAAAAATATGATGAACCAGAGCCAATAAATATTGGAAATACTTCTGAATATTCTATTAAAAGTGTGCTACAATTGATATGTGAAATTTTAGAATATAAAGGAGAAATTATTTATAATACCGATAAACCACAGGGGCAGCATAGAAAGCCAACATCTAATCAAAAACTTTTAGATTTAGGTTGGAAAAAAGAGGACTACACTCCACTAGAGGTTGGTTTGAAGAATACATGTAGTTGGTTTGTTAAAAATTATCCAAATGTTAGGGGAATTAATTCTTAAATAATTATATTTTATAAGCAAAATCTCACAAAACTTGGAAATTTATTAAACCTTTTAGTGTATAATGTATTTATTTGTTATTATTGAAGGTGATAATTGTGTTTAAGACAGCGTTTATAACAGGTGTAAATGGTCAGGATGGTTCTTATTTGGCCGAATGGTTGCTAGAAAAGGGCTATAAAGTCGTCGGAACCATTAGAAGAACCGTTTGTGACAACGAAAATAAGACGAAAAACATCAAAAAGGTGATCCAAGGGTGCCACAGCGATAGATTTATTCTAGAGGCTTGTGATGTCACGGATTCTTCGAGTATCAATAGGATTATCAAAGAACATCAACCCTGTGAAATCTACAATCTAGCAGCCCAGTCGCACGTAGGAGAATCTTTCAGAACTCCAATGGCCACTATGGATATCAATATTGCTGGTACTATCAATATCTTAGAGTCTATTAAGTTACTGGACAAGAGTATTAAGTTTTATCAGGCATCAACTTCAGAGATCTTTGGAGTCAACACAAAATGCCCTCAGAGCGAAGAGACAGCGTTTATGCCAGCTTCTCCATACGCTGCTGCTAAACTTTGTAGTCATCATTTGGTGAGGATTTACAGGGACTCTTACGGTATGTTTGCATGTTCTGGGATTTTATTTAACCACGAGTCCCCTAGAAGAGGTGAAAATTTCGTTACTAGAAAGATCACAAAGGCTGCTGCGAGAATCAAGTTAGGCCTACAAGACAAATTGCATCTTGGAAACTTGGAGGCTTCTCGTGACTGGGGTTTTGCTGGTGATTATGTTAAGGCTATGTGGTTAATGCTCCAGCAAGATGAGCCTCAAGACTTTGTGATTTCTACAGGAAAAACAAATACAGTCCAAGAGTTTTTAGATTTTGTCTTTAAACATGCAGAGTTGGACCCAAAAGATCACGTAGTTATTGACCCGCGTTTTTGGCGTCCTTTAGAGGTTCCAAGGTTGTGGGGTGACAGTAGCAAAGCAAAAGAAGTCTTAGGGTGGGAAGCAGAAGTAAAGATGGAAGATTTAGCTCTTATGATGTATGAAAATGACTATGAGCAGCAAAAAAATAGTCTAGAGTATATTCAAAAACTACAACAGGAGAATTAAAAAAATG
>Ga0070746_10001933_pt1 | contig 12329 bp, 8 predicted proteins | sample VirMetDEL_Mar_21_FD_77016 | JGI IMG/M metagenome (GOLD analysis project Ga0070746, IMG submission 77016) | Aqueous microbial communities from the Delaware River and Bay under freshwater to marine salinity gradient to study organic matter... | ecosystem: Environmental > Aquatic > Marine > Coastal... | reverse complement strand
TGTCACCTCTGCTAGACCATCTGGTTCTACCGATCTGATCCAGAATATTGGTCGCGTTGGTAGGGTCCAAGCAAACACAGGAACACTCTTGGTTGTGGGTGCTGGTCGTGTGAACGATGTGCCCAACCAATTGCATGCCAGATCAGGCATTTCTGCCGATGCTGGTATCACCTTCCCTGACGGCACCCACCAGAACACTGCTGCTGTTGGTGCTACTGCCTATGTTGCTGGAGCAGGATTGAGTCTGGATGCTGCTGGGGGAACCTTTAGCGTTGATCCAACCGCCACCATTCATATCAACGGAATTTCTTGTGACGGAGGAGTCACAGTAGATGGAGAGATCAGAGGAAATGAGTGGCATGGCATTGCATCTACAGGTTTTATAAGATTCGATGGTGGTGGTGGTGGCGGGATGGATTTTTATACCTCTTCTTCAACCAAATATTTTGAACTGGGATTTCCTGACGGTGTTAAGGCACATCAAGACTTCACCGTCTACAGATCCAGTGCTGCCCAGTTCTTCGCCAGTGCCACTTTAGTCAAATCTACTCCTATTTTTGTTGCTGCTTCTGGGATCTCAACTGATGCTGGTATCACCTTCCCAGACGGCACCCACCAGAACACTGCTCCAACAGACCGATTGACAGAATATGTGGCGGGTTTCAACCTTGATGGACAAGGTACCTCAATAGGTGCTGGTTCTTATACCGACTTCATGAGGCCCATGGAAAGAGACTGCGAAGCATATATGATTTCGGTTCGATCCCCTACCGCCATCCCTGCTGGGAAGTTGGTCAGGGTGATCATTAAGAAAGTGGACGAGAGTTACATCAACTCCAATGACTCCACTATCCAACTAAATGCCTCAAACGTGGGCAGTCTAATCGAACTTTCTGCTGGAGAGATAGGTACTACGTTGGGAATTGGTGCATCTTTGGATGCTGGTGATTTCATCTACCCTCAGTTAATCGAGGGTGCTGCTGGTTCTTTGCAAGATAAATTACAAGTATTTGTGAACTATAGAGGCTGATATGGCACACACTGATTATTTTTATTACGGAGATGCAACTGGTTCAGCGACTGGTCTATCAGAGGCTGACGCCTATGATGGTACTTCATCTTCTACAATGCCAGATGGAACCACACAGACTTCCACGTGGGGGAATATTGTTAAAACGTTGGAGGTGGGCGACCGTTTATTCATCAAGAAAGGCTCTTCCGCCCTTTCTACACCTGCCAGTGTAGTCAAACAAGGTATGTTGACCAATGCTGCCGACCATAACAATGTAAATACCCACGGTTTTGTATCAGTCATCGGATACCAAGGCAACACCAGCGATAATTTGAGAGCAGAAATAGATCTGGGTGGTTCAACTTGGAGGTATTTGGACTTCGCCAGAATCCATAACCTTAGTTTTATTAATTCTACCTATGGTGGCGATGCGATCATGCTGGGTGAGTCGTGTATATTTTCAAATTGTAGACTAGAAAAAAACGCTGCTGGTTCTTGCATCAGAGCACAGACTGGTACTGTTGCTGATAGATGTGAACTTATTAATAACTACTCTACCACTACCTCTACTGATTGCTGTGTCAATGTTGATGCCAACGATCAAAATGTAAACATCACTAACTGTTATATGCAAGGTTCAAACGGTGCTAGCGGAATTGTTAACCCTGCTACTGGGTTGGGTTCTACCAACGTGTTCAACTGCATCATCAATCTAAATTTAGATATAGATGGTGCTGGTAACTCCGATGGAGATGGTATCTATTTTGTGGATGCTTCATATGAAAGGTTTGGTCTTGTAGCCCACGGCAATATTATCCACAATGCTAGAAATGCTTTCATGCTTGGTGTAAACGATACCAGGTTCGGAGGAAGCATGATGAGCAACAATATTATCTCCTCCTGCCAGAAAGTAATCGAAGGCACTAGCACCTATCCTGACTTCTATTTTTGGCCTCAAAACTCACTAGATACCACTACTCATGCCAGTGAGCGTCAATCTATCAAGATGTACAATAATTTCTTTTATGCCAACACTAGCAACGGAAGATATTTGGGTAGCCATAACGATACCCAGTTGACCAGTGATCCGTTTGTTGATGTCGCCAACAAAGATTTCACTATTGCTACACCATCTGATTTCGGTTATGCACAGGAATTCTTACAAGATGGTGCTTCTGGTGACACCATCACCGAGAACGCACTGATGTACTTCAAACTTCAGGCTGCCACTTCAGCACCCACCGTGGTCAACGTTTTCTAAGGAGCAACATGGCACAAGGAGCTACTAGAACATTATTGGATTCCGCTGGAGGTCTGATTATCGGCCCAGGAGAATCTACTGTTCTGGTGAATAGTATGCCTATTTCAGTCTTGGGCGATGCAATCACCAGTCACGGGGAGAATCAACACCTAGCGGCATCAATGCTGATCGGCAGTCCTAGATCTGTCCTTGCTGGGGGTGTACCAGTCGTAAGGCAGGGAGATCCTTCTACCTGCGGTCATATCTCTACTGGATCTGGAAACGTACTAATAGGATAAATCATGCCCAGTTACCCACACACTACATTTTCTACCATCATCACCAATCCAGACGGGACCACTGCTGGTGTGGAGATTCCAGATCCTCAGTACACAGACGAGGAAAAGGCTGTTATTCAACTTGCATTGGATGGGGAAAGCCTATTCAACAATCCTGTAGAGGGAGCGATCTCTCAGGCAGGAGCAGCCGCGTCTAATGCCAAATCGTATTTGATCACCCTAAACGGTGCGGCGGGTGATCTATTAGGTCAACTTGATGGAGTCATTGCCTCCATCACGAGTCTCATCACCGAGGTAGAAACCACATTCAAGAAGCATACTGCTAGGGTTAGCGGTGCGTCTGGTGGAACGTTCTATGACGTTCCAGACGGTCAGTTATATGGATTCAACGCCCTTCAAGGGATTGCGTCAGCATTTAATGGTGCTAAGGACGCGATGAGATCAGATGATGATCCAGTGGAAGACAATTATTCTATCCATTTCTCATCTATCTTAGGTGCTGGCAAGACTTACCTGTCGGATATCAAAGAGTATTTCGGCGGAGACGGAACCAAACTTGGTGGGTTTATTATCTCTCCTACTGAAGAATTAAATCTAGGCACAGGTGACATTAGCATTGTGGACGGACAGATCGGTGCGTTCACTGTTGCTGGTGCGGACATCAGGGGGAGGGACAACGCGGCACTGTCCAATTCTGTCACCTTCCTTGAGAAGTACAGTAGAGGAAACATGGTCCTAAGCATGAACAAGGATACTGCATTCGGTGGTACGTTGCTAGACGGCCTAGAGACACCAACACTGAAGGCTGCACTTGACGCCGTAGACGACGTATAAATAGAACAGTCGATTTCAAATACCGAAGGGGGAGTTTTCGAGATGTCTGAAAATGTAGATAACCAATTCTGGGACGTGGATATATTTGGTTCATGGATCGAAGTTGGAATGGTGGGGGTCGTTGTTTTTGGTGGTATGATGATTGCACTACCAACACTCCTCACATTCTGGAAGAAGAGACAGAAGTTGAGTGTGTGGCCTTGTGACATCGGCTACAGAAAGGTCCACTCCAGGATCCATGAGTTCCTAACTGAGTTGAGGGTAAAATCGCACGGATCTAGAAGTTGGGTGCTGCAGTTTCATAATGGAGGTAATTTTTTAGATGGTACTTCGATCAAGAGATTCTCTCTAACCCATGAATCATGTGCAGTCGGTTGTTCAGAGACAGTGTCGTCGCGACAGAACTTGCAGGCAAGTACCTTTGTTGAATTATTGGATATTTTGACCGAAGAGGATTGTGATGGGTCGGCTAGGTTGACCTCTGATTTACCAGACTGCCATCTCAAGAGGCACTTGGAGGCTAACCACACACTCCTTTATTCCATCGTTCCTCTGAAAGATGCGAGACAACTGCTTACGATCGGTGCATTGTGTGTTGAATGGTGTGATTGGGATTCAGCGGACGTCATCGATGATGAACTTCATTCTCTTCATATAAAGATGTATGCTAAATATGTTAGCGGACAGCTACTAGACGGAGGCAGGGGTTAATAATGCCAGATAACAGCAGATGGAGAGATCTTGACCTAGATTTCATTCCCCACCCAGTCACTGGTGATGTCACTGTGAAGACTGGGGTGGAGGCTGTAAGAAGATCTGTGCGTCATCTGGTGATGCTGGCAAGGTATGAGAAACCATTCAACCCAGATATCGAGTGCGGCATTAGACAAATGTTGTTCGAACCGTTGTCTCCAGTAACCGCACTACACATGAGACAGAACATCATTTCTGCGATTAATCAGTTCGAACCCAGAGCCGAGATTCTAGAGGTCCAAGTGCTCGCTAATTACGAAAAAAACGCTTTCGATGTCACCATCTATTTCAGAGTACAAAACGTGTCTGATCCAGTGGTGGTAAACGCTACCCTAGAAAGGCTTAGGTGAGGATAAATGGCAACTGGCAAAACCAACCTAACGATTAACGAACTAGACTTCGATACCATCAAGAGCAACCTGAAGGGGTACCTTCAGGGGCAGACTGCCTTTGCCGATTACAACTTCGAAGGTGCGGGCATCAACATCCTGCTGGACGTGTTGGCATATAATACGCATTACGAGGCATTCTATAATAACATGATTGCCAACGAGATGTTCCTAGACAGTGCTGTCGACAGGGACAACTTGGTATCAATCGCCAAACACCTAGGTTATACCCCATCCAGTGTTAGAGGTGCGGAGGCTATCGTCAATATTACCCTCGGTTCTACCGTTGGTTATGGTGGCGACTACTACCTCCCCAGAGGAGAAGTTCTCTCTACCACCAAAGACGGAATCGCCTATTCGTTCGTGGTAAAAGATCCAGTACAGATCGATCTTACCGCTGCTAATGGATATCACTTCAGCGACGTTACTCTGCAGCAGGGCAAGATCAGATCTACCTCGTTCCTATATGACAGTAGAGATCCAGACAAGAAGATGCTGATCCCAGACGAAGATGTGGATACCAGCACCTTGTCGGTTAGAGTGCAAACAAGCACCTCGGATGATACGGGTTACACCAATTCATGGACTCTAGGGTCTAATTTCAATGACCTTACCGCTACCAGCAACGCATATTTCTTGCAGGAGTCAAAGGAAGGGCAATTCGAGATCTACTTCGGAGACGGAGTAATCGGGAAGGCTCTTGAGGATGGCAACCTAGTCATCTTGTCCTATCTGATCAGCGACGGAGAAGCAGCAAACGGCATCGGTAGGAACGACACTGCATCTTCCAGATCTTTCAGTTATGGAAGCGGCAATACGGTCGTGGTCAGTTCAGAATCTAGCGGAGGCAGTGCAAGAGAAGATTCAGCATCTATTAGATTCAGAGCACCCCTTGGATACCAAGCACAGAACAGAGCGGTTACGGTAAGAGATTACCAGAGCATCTTGGTGTCGGACTACCCAGACATCGAGAGTGTGTCTATCTGGGGAGGCGAGGATGCAGACCCACCAGAGTTCGGTTCGGTCATTATCTCTTTCAAGCCTCAGTCTGGACTCATCATCCCAGAGGCGAGAAAAGAGTCCATCGCCAAGAGTCTACTAGAGAGCAAAAATGTAGTCGGCATTAGGACCAAGATCATCGACCCAGACTATATCTACATCAGGGTAGCTAGCGATATCTCATACAATGTAGATACAGTGTCGTTGAGCGATGCCGCTCTCAAGACCTTGGTCAAGAACAACGTTGAATCTTGGATTAGCGAGAATCTGGAGAAGTTCACTAAGGGACTAAGATACTCCAAGTTTGTCAAGATGATCGATGACTCTGATTCCTCTATCTTGGGCAACGAAACGTATATTACCATGGAGAAGCGGTACACCCCAGACGACAACGTCAACCAGAGCTTCAAGATGGACTTCGGTAATGCCATCTACCATCCACACCAGGGTCACATGGCAGGAGAGGTAAAGAGCACCAAATTCGAAATCAGTGTTCAAGACACACTGAAGACCGTGTTTGTGGAAGACGATGGTAACGGTACGATGAGGATGATGGAATTCATCGACGGAGATTCTGTGCTGTTAGACTCTGACGTAGGTACAGTGGATTACGTGAAGGGAACCGTCAGTGTGAGCGGTCTGAACATCCAGAGGGGTGTAGACTACGCGGAAGTCAGGGTACGGGCGAAGCCATCTAACAGAGACATTGATAGCAGCAGGAACTCGATCCTCGTCGTTGATCCAGATGACTCTTCAGCCATCGCCATCACCTCGGAAGTCTCAACCACAGGATATTGACTAAATGCTATTACCCCTACTATACCCGCAGCTTGAGAATCCATTCATCGACCTGGCTGGTGTGTCCTTGGATCTCGACCAGGGGGTATCCAATCTGGTGGCTGAGAGGGTACCACAGTTTGTGGCGATCGAGCACACCACCTTTCTGACATTCCTCCAGCAGTATTACGAGTGGATGGAAGAAGAGGGAAATCCGAAATACGTTTCCAATAGGTTATTGGATTACAGAGACGTTGACAATACCCTCGATACCCTCCTCGTTAGGTTTCTGAGCGAGTTTGCCGACGGTCTACCCTCTACACTTGCAAGCACCCAGACCGACAAGAGGAAGATGGTCAAGCGGATGGTCGATTTCTACCGTGCCAAGGGTACGGAGAAGAGTTACAAGACATTCTTTAGGCTGCTCTTCGGTGAGGAACCTGATCTATACTATCCAGCCGAGGACATCCTCACTCTGTCTTCTGGTAAGTGGGTTGAACCCACCTTCATCAGGACCACTGCCAACATGGCAGAAGCCTCTATCCTCGACCTGCCAGGCCGAAGAGTCCATCAGAGGGGTCTAACCCATGGGGCGATCTCAGCATATGGTTACGTTGAGAAGGCAGAGAAGAAGTTAGAATATGGGTATGAGTTCTTAGAAGCAGAGATCAGCGGAGTATTTGGCAGTTTCGATCCAGAAAGAGAAGTAGTATACGCGGTCACTGGTGGTGCAACTGCAGGAGAGTACTTGTTCCCCATCCTCAAGTCTGCGGGCATTTCTGCTGCTGGTACTGGATATAAGGTAGGAGACGAAGTAGTTGTAAGCGGAAGCACCACTGGAGTGGGTGCCAGAATTTATGTGTCGTCTGTAGGAAAGCGAGGAGACATCCGAGGTCTGGATATTCTGGACTACGGGATCTACTACAAGGGCAGGGACGCACTAACCGCATCGGTAACCACCTCTGGTTCTGGAACTGGTGCAGAAATCGTCCTCGTCGGTGGTGCTGGTTCACAGAATAGAGAAGGATTCTGGGACGGAGAAGACGGCATCTTGTCTGGTGCACATAAGATGCAGGATAATGATTACTATCAGAGTTTCTCTTATGTAATCAAATCCACTAGGAATATCAGCGAATATAAGCAAATCTTCAAGAAGATGGTGCACCCCGCTGGGTTCAGGATGTTCGGTAACTTCCTGCTGTCAGAAGACTTAGTGGTTTCTGGGACAGCAGATAGGAGTTATAACAAGGCAGAATCCCCCATCATTGGTCACTATACACCATATACCTTCTCCGATGATAGGAACCTCAGAGCGAACGGGGTAGGCGGGTCTGGCGGGTTAGACCTATACCCAGGCGGTTACGACTGGAAGTTAGCAGCAGGTAACACATATTACAATGCATCCGATGACGTATCTCCCCCCTCCCCAACTTTCTTTCTAGGAAACTCGGGTCCTCTAGGTGGGTTTACCCATTCCGTGGAAAGTACGGGAACTGCAGAGTCTTATGGTCCAGGTGGATCTGGCAACCGAGTACAGGGTGCTCAATTCGCGATTGAAGGGGCCGCGGACGACTTTGATGGTGTGTCAACAGGAACCACTGGTGGGGACTATTGGGAAATCTATCCTCACTGGAATGCCAGGGATCTCAGAGCATTACCTCAAACCAAAACATATCAAGTAGCTAAAATTAAAATTGATCGAAGTCCCCCATTCGGCACCGATCAAATCGTTAGACAGAAGACCCCTAACTTGCAAGAGGCGACTGGTATGTACGTCAGCACCTCTCACATCGCTGGTAGCACCTACGCGTTCGTCAAGGTCTTATCTGGTCTGTTTAGGAACAGCGGGGAGTCTGTTTTTGGTGGTACATCTGGACTGCTGGAAGGCCCCAGCGGAGGTCAAACCGCGAGCATAAATAGTGTGGAGAACTCCCACTCTACGTCTTCCGACACTCTGGAAATGGGTGCCACCACTATCAGAAACGCTCTTTTTGAAATAGAGATCGAAGGTCTATCGCTAGCATAATAAGGAACGGTAATGTCATTTAAAACATCGCTCAAAACTTACCTTCTGAAGAACGTCATCAGGGATCTTACGCCTGGTACGGAGAACTCTCTATTCTTCTTCATCGCTAGAACAGAAGACTGGGGTGGTGTTACTCCAGAGTATGTCGACAGCACAGAATCTTTAAATGATGTCTATAGAAGAATGATCACTGCTAAGAAGATCTCTTCTACAGAAGCATGTCTGGTTGCGCCTTCCAATGATTGGCAAAGTGGAACCATCTATGACATGTACGCTAGCGACAAAGATATGGCATCTGACACCAGATTCTACACGACCAACGACAGCGATCAGGTGTACAAGTGTCTAAAGAACAACGGTGGGGCTGCCTCTACGGTTCAACCAGTTGGAAGTGGCACGGAAGTCATCAAGACTTCAGACGGATATGAGTGGAAGTTCATGTTCAGCATCCCTGAATCTTTGAATAGATTTAGATCCCCAAATCTGATTCCGATCAGGACCTTGGACGTTGATGAAGATGATCCCCTAAGGTACAGGGATGACAGGTTCCCCCAGTATTCGGTGCAATATAATGCCGTGAAAGGATCCATTTCCTCGATTGAGTTAGATGGGGTTGGCGGCACATATCCAGCACAGGTCCCCCTCAGGAATACCACCGCGAATGCCACCACTTTTTCAGAAGTTGCCAATACTGGTACCACCGCCTATGTAAAACTCGCCAACGCTAACGCATCGACAGCAGATAACTTTTACAACGGATATGAGTTACACGTTGTGGCTGGAGATGGTGCAGGAGAGAGATTAGGTATCTCCGACTACGAAGGAGACACCAGAAGGGTAATTTTGGATGGAAACTTCTCCACGGTGCCCAACACCACAACCAGCAAATATGAGATCGTGCCCAAGGTAGTCATTTCTGGAGACGGTACTGGTGGACAGGCAGCCGCCGTCATGAATGGAGGAGTAGAAGGATTTGGATACATCTCTGACATCAATCTGCTTAATATTGGCAGAGATTACACCCATGCATCTGCCGAGGTGACCACCGTCAACCCAGGAGATGGTGCCACTCTAGATGTCCACCTGTCATCACCCAACGGTCATGGGTCGGACCCAGAGGCAGAACTTCTGGCAACCAAGCTGATGATGCTAGTCAGGATTGAGAAGGACAGCAGCGGCATCACTGGTAACAACAGAGATGGAGATCTCCCACTCCGCAACGACTACCATCAGTACGGCATTATCCGCAACCCAATCTATGCCACTGGTGATAGAGCAGGTGAAGTAGCGGGCATCGACTCTGGTTCTTTCACCGACATCATTATCGACGCACCCACTGGTGATGTGTTCGGATCTTCGGACCTCCTTCCAGGCGACTTTGTCGTGGGGTACACCAGTAAGAGTGCGGGTGAAGTACATAGATTCGCTAGAAGCACTGACACCAGAAGAGCGATCATCACCCTCAGAGACAACAAGAGTGCTTTTGCTGCTGGGGAACTTGTGGTCGGCACCTCTGCTACAGGAGAAGCAGGAACGGTATGGACCTCTTCTGGAAAGGGTTACGGTTACTATAAATACTCTGAGGACACCGTACCAGTTCTAACCAACGACACCTATCGCCTTACCACCAGAATGGTGATTGAGACTACTGGTGCCAACAGCGGTGAGACTTGGGAACCAACGTCCATCACTCTAGATCATGCATTGGTTGGGGCATCTGGTTCTTCGGCAGCAGTCGTGGAATTCGTACCCCACCCAGACTCGGTAACTGCAGACATCTACGTCACCAACGTAGTTAGGCAAAATAGCGGTGCACCTGACTATGGGTTCACATTCGGAGAGCAGACCATCAACCTTTCAAAGGTGGCAAAGGTCAACGAAATTCATATCCCAGAGTTCGTTTACAACTCTGGAGACGTCTTATACATAAAGAATGCAGCCTCTATTGAAAGAAGCATCGAACAAGAAGAAGAATTCAAGATTACTCTTGATATCTGATCGGAGATTAAATGGCACTATCACACGATCCTGATACCACGAACAAAGACCCCTATTACGACGACTTCGATGCGTCTAAGGGTTACTATCGGGCTTTATTCAAGCCTGGTACTGCTGTTCAGGCGAGGGAATTGACCCAGATCCAGACTATTCTACAGAACCAGATTGAAAGCATCGGCACCCACATCTTCGAGAACGGTGCCGTCGTTGCTGGTGGTGGTATCGCTGAATCTAACGTAGCAGCCATGAGAGTTGATACCACTAGCTCCCTGTCTTCTGCCAACATGTCAACCATCGTAGGGAAGAGCGTTTCTAACGGAATCGTAAATGCGAAGATCCTGAAGAGCATCAGCGGTTCCACTCTTCCAGTGGATGCCAACCAGATCCTCGTATACCAGTACACCTCTAACGGTGTGTTTGCACCCGATGACGTTATCAGCACTACAGATACTTCTGGGATCACATTCTCTATCGCCTCTGCTGGCGGTTGTGCAGATGCAATCATCCCAAATGCAGCATTCGTGAGTGTAGATCAGGGCGTCTTCTACGTCGACGGATTCTTCGTCTACAACTCACCCCAGAACAACTCCCCATTCAGCATCAGCGGTGTTACCAACGCAGCAGGAGACTTCAGGTACAGAGATTTTGCTAACCCCACCGCATCGGTCGGGTTCAGGATCTCCAAGTCCACCATCGACAGCGAAGTGGACCCCACCCTGAAGGATCCTTCCAGCGGCTTCTACAACTACAACGCGCCTGGTGCCGATCGGTACAAGGTCGAACTTACTCTAGACCACATCCCCTTCAGCGGACAACTCGGTGACTCTTCTGGCCTCACCTTCGACACCAGCAGCTACTTCGAACTGCTTAGGATGGTCGGAGGGGTATCCACCAAGACGGTCAAATACACCGAATATGCAGAGATCGAAGAAACTCTCGCCCGCCGTACCTTCGACGAGAGTGGTAACTACACGGTCAACTCTCCCAAGATCAGAATCACTGATCATGGTGATGTGTTCACCCCCGCCGACACCACCAAGTTCGCAGTGGGAATCGAACCAAACAAGTCGTACGTAGGTGGATTCGAGGTCGACACTCAGAGCACCTTCTTCCTAGAAGTCGACAAGACAAGAGACACCGCAGTAGTACCAGATAAGAGCGAATTCCTGAACACCCCAGTAGGCAACTACGTCCTAATCGACAAGGCGAACTCTGGGTTCGGAATTGGGAATATTTCCAACTTCTCTGCCACCGACTCTCTGGATACCTTCCAGACCTATAACATCTATCAGGATGACAGCGGGTTCGGTCCCAATCACCCAACTGGTCAACCATTTGGCACCGCCAGAGTTAGAAGCATCACCAGAGATACGGACGGGATCAAGGCATCCTTGTTCGACATCAACCTATCTGGTGCCACGGCATTCAACAAGGCAGGATACCTAGTATCCTCAGCCTCGGTTACCTTGGGCGGTCATACTGGTTCGACTGGCGACTTCTACAAGATCTCAGCAGTCAACGGAATCACGGGTCCTCAAGATGCAGACCAGAAGTCCCTCATCTTCCCAGTCAAGAACCCAGGGCTAACCAGCGGACTCGGTATCGGGCAGGACGCATCTTTCGTAGTGAGGGAGACCAGCAAACTCCACCTTGCGTCAGGTTCCAACGTTGCCACCATTTCTATGACAGATGGTAAGAGCCTTTTGGGTTCTGACGACGAAGAGTTTTTGGTGTTTCACTCTGCCACCTTCGATAATGACTCTCCCGTCGAACTCCTAGATGACGATGCTTATGATGCCACCGTGATCAACGCACTGCAGAAGAACTCCACCCTGAGGATTAGCGGTCTGACTGCTGGTCCTGTTGGCGGTTTGACCTTCTGTGTCAGCCATCCCGTCCTATATGATACCAACCTCTACACTGGTGGCGACTACCAGAGGACCCTCACTAGTACTACTGCCACCAAACTGACAGTGGTATCCACGACTGTGGTAAGCAGAGA
>Ga0070746_10001929_pt1 | contig 12334 bp, 26 predicted proteins | sample VirMetDEL_Mar_21_FD_77016 | JGI IMG/M metagenome (GOLD analysis project Ga0070746, IMG submission 77016) | Aqueous microbial communities from the Delaware River and Bay under freshwater to marine salinity gradient to study organic matter... | ecosystem: Environmental > Aquatic > Marine >... | reverse complement strand
AGGTCAACCGTCTGAGATTGTAGAGAAGATTGTAAGGGATAAGAACTATCTGGACTCCACCAGAAGACTGTTCCTTGAGGAAACTGCAAACAATACAATGGTTCTGTTTCCAAATATCAAACCATTCATGGCCATCAATCATCTCAAGAAGATATCAAATTCAAAACAGTACAATCAATCACCAGCGTGGTTGTTCTACGAAACCTGTAAGGGATTTCACTTCAGAACACTAGACGGTCTTGCAAGTCAAGAAACCAAGTGGGAGTATGAAGAGAACATACCGAATACGTTAGATGAAAAGGGTGTGATTAGTGCAGAAAAAAATCTACATACTATGAATAGTTTCTCGATTCAACCGACAAGAGATACTATATATAATATGAGTGAAGGTCTTTACTCATCGAAGTTAAGAGTGCATGATTTGTATAACAAATCAATCAAAGATTACGATTACAATTATTTGGACAGTTTTGCAAATGATATCCACACAGAAACTAATGGTTCACCAATTGTTTCAGACTCAATCGACAGTTCTACAGGTAAACGCCTGAGTGACCATTCGGACACTAAACTATTTGTTTCGACAACAAGTAGTGGAAAACATTTTTACGAGACTCAAGACTATCCATACCAAAGTGACAACTTAGAGAATACACTACAACGAGGTAAATCTAGAGTGCAACAGTTTGAAAAGGGTATCAAGGTACAAGTCCAAGCCCCAGGCCAAACTTACATACAGGCAGGTGACATCATCCAACTCAAAGTTGGACAGACATCTGCAACATCAACTGGTAAGTATGATATGCAACACTCTGGAAGATACATTCTCACTGCACTTAGACATCAATTCAATCTCACTGGTGACCCCAGACACACAATCTATATGGAGGCGACCAAGGACAGTCTAATCGAACAATTACCATCAAGTGGCGCCCAGTACTCTAACAATGGGTCGGCCCAAACAGTAACCACATAGGAGGCAAGTCATAACAACTCAAGAAACCTTTGTCATGATAGTTAAATCACATAGAGAAGGAATTCACATGAAAGCGAAACAAAAACAGAAACTAAAAAAGTTCACCAATTTGCAGAGACAATCAAGGGAGTTAGAACCTATGAAACCAGAGGAACATAAATACATTAAAGAGTTGTTAGAGAAAGTAGACCATGAAAACATTTCACGAATTACAAGAGGGAGTTTACGACCCCAATATATTTAAAGCCATATTCATGGCAGGTGGCCCCGGCAGTGGTAAGTCATACGTTGCAAGGCGAACCACTGGTGGGATGGGTATGAAAATGGTCAACAGTGATGACATCTATGAAAAGATGTTGAATGACGCTGGACTTGATACCACACCAGAAGACATTTATTCAGACCAAGGACAAGAGATTCGTGGACGAGCGAAAGGTGTTACCAAACGTATGCAAGGTAACTTCCTTGAAGGACGTTTAGGACTCATCATTGACGGTACAGGTAAAGACTACGACAAGATTGCAAAACAGGTACAGGGCCTGAGAGCTCTTGGTTACGAAACCTACATGATATTTGTCAACACATCACTTGACACTGCACAGGAACAGAATGCAAAACGCAAACGTACACTTCCAGAGAAGGAAGTTACTGCAATGTGGAATGCAGTGCAAAACAACATTGGTAAATTCCAGAGATTATTCGGTGGTAAGAACTTCATCATTGTCGATAATAACATGGCTGGTGAAGACGTATTTGAAAAGGTCTGGAAAAGATGTATGTTACTGATTCGCAAAAAGGTCACGAATCGCATCGCAAAATCGTGGATTGCGAAAGAACTCGCAAAGAAAAACAGAAATTAATTTAGAAACCCTTGATTTTCAAGGGTTTTTTTCTTTATAAACCCCTTGACATTGTTCTCATAACATGATAGCATAACTATAGAAACTGAGAGAAGAGGTTCTATATTATGTACAACAGTTCAACAGATGCCTACCAAGCGGCTGCAAAAATCATGTCTCATGATTATGCAAACAAGTACGCAAATTACTGGTCTAAGAAACAGAAGGTAATTAAAACTGGTAAGGCCAACTTCAAAGACTCTGGTCGCCAGAAGACTTACAATGCAGAATTCGCTGCCATTGCAGAGTATCGAAACAAATATCCCAATGACGTAAAATTCAAACGATTGAACTGGAAACAGTCTCAAAAGTATTTCAAGAAGATTGCAAAGTCTAAGACATATCAAGACTTGTGTAAGAAAGAGGATGCATCACGTTATGGTCGATTAGACCCACAACTTGAACTTGCACACTTTCGTGGACGCACCGCTGGACAGGCGACTTGGTATGGTACGATGCGTCTTCAAGAATCAAACTGTCCTTACACAATCATTCATGAGTTCGCACACTTGTGTGGGAATATGCACCATGACATTGGATTTCGTAGGGATGTAATCAAACTGTCTTCACGGTTCTTGGGAACTGAGTTTGCAAAAATGTTAAAAGGTCAGTTTAAGAAGGCCAAACTGAAAGTTACCGTATCGCAACACATTATGACACCAGAGAAGTGGATTGAGAGTGTGATGCGTATGGAGAAAATACGAGAAGGAAATATATGATGAAAATATACTTGGATATGGATGGTGTACTTGCAGACTTCTTTACAGGGTTTGCAAATCACTTTGGAAAAGACCACTGGAAACAAATCCAGAATAAAGAGAAGTCGATACAGGAACTACAAGGTACTGACTTCTTCAACACACTTGATACCTATCCATCAACAATGGAGTTAGTCAACTTTGTACAGACGCTTGTTGGTGATGATGATTGGGGTATCTGTTCTTCACCACTGAGAGGTGATAGAGACAACTCTGCATATTGGAAGAGAGTTTGGTTAACCAGACACTTCATCTTACCGAAGATAGAGAACCTTATCTTTACTGGTCAGAAAGAAAGGTTTGCAATGGACAAGATTGATGGAAAACCAAATGTCTTGATTGATGACAAACCAGACAACGTAGGACGATGGACTGCGAAGGGTGGTATCGGAATCAGATATCAGGCCAATGAGGATAGTCTTGTAGACCTCAAACAAAAGTTGATAAAAGTTGTAGAAAGTTCTTGACTTTTGTTGTGATAACAGGTATACTATGTATAGATAATGAGAGAGGATGATTCGCTATGAAAGTACTGATTGAAACAAGTTGTCGTGAGAATTATGCAGCCCACAATGGGTTCACTGGTGAGTTCTATTGGAAGAACAAACCAGGCGGTTATTACATTGTCGAGGGCGCATCTGTTGATGTGGTCGAGAAAGAGGTTGTTCCTCTTCTTGACGAAGAGCCCAATGATGTACACTATGAGTACGTCACCAATGTGGCCGAGGTGGACGATGACTATGAGTCATGGTTCATGAAGTCGCAGAAGGAGTATGACCCAAAGGGTTGGGATACTCTGTATCTGGACACCATTATCCGAAAGGGTAAGAATGGTGATTGGTTCAAGAAACGTGGTTACATCGCTGGGATGTTCAACCAAGACCGTGAGGAGTTCAAACACCTCGCTGGTAAGTTCATTGGTTGGGTTGATAACCTTACCACTGGTAAATGTGTAATGAAGATTGAAGGAGATGAACGTGCAACAGTTTAGTGATTTAAAATTTCATAAGTTCATGGATGGTATCGCCGCCAGTGTGACGTATGGTGAATACGAACTGTCGGTTGTACAACACTCTAGTTCTTATGGTGGTACTGGTGGTCTGTATGAGATTGCAGTATTCAAGGGTGATGGTATGGTTGAGATGCCAGGCATCACTGAGGATGGTGACACTGTAAAGTGTTTGTTGTCTGAAGAGGATGTTACAGGAATCATGAAGAAGATGATTGCAGTTGGAGGCCCGCAGTAATGTTGTTCGCAAAGTGGCGTGATTGGACACCAGAGGATTGTTACAAGGGATATGAACTTGGACTTCAAGAACATGAGTACGATGACAATCTCAAGTGGGATTGGACAATCTACAAGTTTGTAGAAGAACGGTCTTACGATGGCCGTCCACTTGCACGAAAGGTATTCACTCAACAGATGTACGAAGAAGTGTGCAGTCTGGATGTGTCACCCTATGAACGAAACAAGGGTACAATTCGTGATTTGTTTCAAAAACAAGTCACAAAACTACTTGACAATGACAGTGAATGATGGTAATATAAGAAGTAAAATGAGTGAGAAAGGTATGGTTATGTGATGGATTACGACACACTAGAAGAAGCGGTTGCAGCCGCCAAGGAAATGGTTGTCGATTTGGAAACGATTGTGAAGATTACTATTGAAACGAATGGTAAGTATCAGTTGTTTGGAACTGGAAAGGTTGTACAGGTCGTAGAATGATTGAGATTATTGGTGCATTGATTATTGCAAATCTTATTTTGGGTGTATTGACATGACCGAATATGATTTGTTATGTTTGCGAATTTCTAAGGTAGAAAAACACCTAGAGAAGATGCAAAAGTGGGGGTGTACGTCTTGGGCAGTAAACTACTGGCAAGGTGTATTGATGTCGTTGTATAATAGTATACCAGAAGAGAAACTAAATTGATGGAAAGGTTTCAGTTCGTAAAGGGTAGAAAATCACCCAAAGACCATATCATGTTGTTCAATGGTGTTGCAGTCAAGTTTGAGGACGTTGCAAAGATGTGTCTTTTCTTCATGAAGAATGAAGACAATCTGTATCCACCAGAGAAGGGGTTCAAGGGAGCCAAACTGTTCAAGGAATATATGTATGAGGTTTTGGAGACACGACAGATTCCACAGGACAGGAAGTATGAAATCAAGAAAAACAAACTAACCAAAATAACTGAGGAAGGTGAAATCTATGAGTAATCAACGAGCCGGAAAATGGAAATCTGCAACACTGCGTGATGGTGGTGGAATGCAACAAGTGAACTTCTTCAAGTACGCAAAGGAAGTACTTGAGAGTGAGGGTCATGAGGACGCCGCATTTTATTTTGAACAGATTGAATCGTGGTTGCGTGAGGGTAAATCACTACCACAGGATTCACGTTCAATCGCACACGCATTGGGCGTATAATATAAGGAGTAAAAAATGAAATATCTAATATTTGGTATCGCCATTCTGTTTGGGTTGGTGATGACAACATCTGCAAACGCAGAAACAACGAAAGACCACTTCAAGACAGTCTTTCATAAAACACCACACTATGTCGAGGTCTGTTATGACAAACGAGTTAGTGGAGATAAGACAGGTGATACACTCAAGGGTGCAATCCTTGGTGGTGTGATTGGTAACAATGTCGGTAACGTAGAAAATGGTGGCGCTATTGGTGCAATCATTGGGGGTATGTTAGGACACAACAATAGTAATGCATCTGGTGGTACGAAAACTATCTGTCAGACGGAGACTAGATATACAGAGGAGAAGAGAACAATCTATTCTCACTCTACGGTGACCTTCATGCATGAGGGCAAGTCATATACATTGAGGTTTCAAAAATGACATATGAACCAGATAAATTCATGTCTCAACCAGACGGTAAAATCGTCTACGAAGAACATATTCGATATATCAAGGATGAAAACGGTGTGTTGACTAAACACATGGTGACCAGACACTTCTATGGTGATGGTGACTATCAAGACGGTCAACATTCAACACCACTAAGTGGCCCAGATTGGTAATATGATTCTTGCGGTACTGACATTACTGACGGCTCTTGCGATATCGGCAGTCGCAGCCTATTATAGTATCATTGGACTGATTGCAATTTTCAGTTCGGCGGTGATACCTATTGCAGTGATGGGAGTTGTTCTTGAAACAGGTAAGTTGGTGACTGCCGCATGGGTATATCACCACTGGAAGAGAACACCAGTACTACTTAAAACCTATCTTATCAGTGCAGTTGTTGTACTGATGTTTATCACCTCAATGGGTATCTTTGGTTTTCTATCAAAGGCACACATTGAACAAACCACTGTCAATTCAGACAACACACTTCAAATAGAACTAATCGACTCAAAGATTCAAAGAGAACGTACCACAATAGAACGTGCAGAGAACACTCTCGCACAGTTAGATAATGCATTAGAGAAATATGTGGAGTTGGGTGCGGTCACCAAAGGTCTTAACGCAAGGAAAGAACAGGAAGGGGAACGTAATGAACTCAACACTACGATTGATGAATCAACAGATGCAATCGCAACTCTCACGAAGGAGAAGTCAGAACTCAACGCAGACAGAATTGCAATTGAAGCAGAAGTCGGCCCAATCAAGTACATCGCAGAACTTATCTACGGAGAAAGCTCGACAGGAGTACTTGAAGATGCGGTACGAGGAGTTATCCTCATAATCGTATTTGTATTTGACCCACTTGCAGTTCTTTTGTTGGTTGCGGCGAATCAGTCACTTGTGCAAGAGAACAGAAGACGTAGACAACGTAACAGTGCAAGACGTTCACGACAGAGAAAGAAACAGGAAACTGCATGGGAAAAGAAGGTCAAGGAAACCAAGGAACAGGGTATATTGACCAAGGTAACCAGAACCGCTGATAACGGTACAAAGATGGAGTTTTACGAATGACAAAGAATCTAAGAGATTATATCAACCATTTAAAAGAATTACATCATGAACTGAACAAGGATAAAAATCCTACCAAGGAAATGAAAGTTAAGAAACTGAATCTCAAGGACGAGATTTTCAAATTGGAACAACAATTCGCAGAGGAATATTGGAGTAGATGAGTCTATTGAGACTATGGCAGTACGCATTAGGTAGTTACAGTGACGAGAAGACAGAACCTTACGACAGGGGAATGTTGATTATCAGAACAGGATGGGTGATATTACACATTGTCACCTGTCTATTCATCATCGTAGGAAACGGAAGGGTATTAGAATTATGGTAGAAGACAATAGGACATTTTTTAGTAAACACATGGGTGTAAACGAATACGCAGACAGAACAGCCTGTGTCTTCAAGAACGAACATGGCCATTGGGAAGTAGATTTCTGGCAGGCGGATAAACTACAAGAAACAGTTGTTATGAAAACAGAACAAGGTGATGAGGTAGTGTTTCATAACGAGACATACGCAGACAACGCCGCAGAGAATTATGTATTAGGGTATTTTAAATAATTTTTATAATAACCCTTGACACTTAGGGGTTTATTTGGTATAGTAATAGCAAGAATGAGGTTGTACCTCGTCTTGTATAAAGAAGGTAGGATGTTCCTACCTGTTGTTAACCAGTATGGAGAAAAAATATGACAACGAAGATTAACTTTGACATTCCACGGTCACTTAGAGAGTGTCCACCAGAAGTATATTACAATCAGAAGGGTGTAGATGGTAAGCCCTTGTTCAAGGGAGTACACTTTATCAAGCGTATTGTACTCAACCGAGCAAGTGTAAGTTTTCGTCTTGAAGACCAGCCTCGTGAAGAGGACGCTGGTGAAAATCGGACATATGAACTGACCACATCATACCGTAACAACCATTTCATTTATTCAAAGCCACCACAGGCGATTACAAAGGACATCAATGACCCCAAGAGATTTCGTGGTGTTGGTGGGTTTGGTCGTGACAGGGCTCAGGATGTATTGGGTTGGGAGACGATGATTTATGATGTACTTGAGTTTGATTCACCATTGGATGAAGATGCATTCAAGACACTGCACAATGAGACAGACGAACACGTTCCAGCGTTTCAGAACACCAAGTCAACTTATGTAAAGTCTATTGTGAACGCTGTTCACAGTGGAGTGATTAAGGATGATGATGATGCAATCATGACGCATCTGAAGAGAATTTGTCGGAGGCGTCCAGATTGGCACACATCAATCCTTTCTACAGTACGAAAGGAACACATCTCACGCATCAAGACAATGAAGGCGTGGAACACAAACTCTGCGACTGAGTACGCTAAGGAGATGAATCTTCCTTATGGTGGTGACAAGAACAAGAACGTCACTGAGTTGGGATATGTTCGTAAGAAGACATCGAACAAGAACACTTTCTGGGATGCAATGGTCACCGCATCAAAGGCGGGCTTTGCAAAGGTAGGTATCTACACATGGGTTGATGAACCGAATCCATCGACACTTGCAAACAAGAGACAAGAGATTGTTGACCAGTTTGAGAAGATGGAAGAAGACTTTCAGAAGTGGATATCATGGTATATTGACATGGATATCGCAGAAGTACGAGAACGTGGGGAAGGACGTTTCCCTGTAGAGTTGAGAGGTTTCCTTCCACAAGACACACAACGTGACGCTGATAACAACGGTCACGCCGTGGAGACAGGGATTATCAACTAAATGAACCAGTAAAATAAATAAGTGTACAGGGGATAAAACCTCTGTACACACTCTCAAGGGGATATACATGGATAGATACGACTTATATGCATTCATCATCGCATTGACACTTGCATTCCTTATAGGTTTTCTCATGGGAGAAGGAACACTAGGCATCGCATTGGTAACAGGTCTAACCACATATATCGGTATACGCCTGTTGGAGTACATATGAACAAGATGTTAATATGTCTATTGGTATCACAGAACATAGTGATAGCCGAGACAGGAGAAAGAGATAGAATGTGTGTGTATAAATGTCAAAAGAACGAGAAAGAAACCGTATATACACATCCAGTATATCAATGTCCTAGAAAGTTGTACATAGATGACAAAACAGAGTAAGTACACACAACGACAATGGGATAGAACAGTAGGATGGGGAACAGTACCAGATGAATATAGTCACATTTCCATTGAACATACAGATGGACAGGATAGTAAGACAAGCGAAGAGAATAGAGAAAAGGTCTATAGAACTGTTAGAGAAATACAGGAAGAATGGACACTTGATGACCCAAGATGGGATGAACGATGGTTGCGGTAGTAGGGTTATCAAAGATAGGTAAATGGGGTAGATGGTATCAAGTATTATCCAATGGACAGAGTAGACCAGTATCACATATATGGACTATAACGCCTGATAGGATAAGGTATTACTGGTTATACTATAGACATCATAAGAGACAGAAGAAGCAATCATTCGATGCGATATTACGTCATGCGGAAAGATATCCCAGAGAAACCCATAGAATCCCATGATTCCCCATAAATTAAAAAAAGGTTAAAAAGAATATAGCTGTCTTGTGATTAAATCCTGCGGCCTATCGGCGAATCGAGCCGAATCACCTGCCGAATCACACACGAAATCCCACGAAATGTTACCAGAACAACCTATGGACAGACTGTCGCACCTCAGAAGCCCTTGATTTATAAGGGCTTTTTCTTTGATTTTTTTTGGCGAAAGCCCTTGACAACTCCTTGACAAACTGGTATAGTTGCTATGTAGAGTGAGAATAAAGACTAATTCTAATAACTAATGAGAGGTAATAATATGGATAGAGTGATTTGGACTGACGCAGAAGCTTACATGGGTAGAGGTATCAAAGACCCAGAGAATGACCATGAGTACAACACCACTGAGTTTCATAGTGGCCCTGAGAACAAGAGAGAGTGTCCTTGTGATACTTGTCCTATGTTTGATATGTGCGCCAAGGATGGTACTGAGTGTAGTGCGTTTAGGAATTGGGGAACTAATGGTGACTATAAGGACGAGGATGTTCAGAGGTTGCTAAGGGTGGCTGCGTAGTGAGAGGTATACTATTGTTTGGATTGTTTACCTTTGTGATGTTAATGATGCTGGCCAAGTGCGCTGGTTTATAGAGGAGTTGTTATGAGTACAAAAGAGTTTACCGTACAGGAGATTGCAGAGTTGAATAAGGAGTTCGACACAGCGAATGCGTTCACCAAGTGGAAGTTTATGCAGACCCCAGAGTATGCACGGCTGCCAGATGCAGTGAAGTATACAGTAGAGAAGGAGTGTCTCACGCATTACTTTAATATACTGACTGATGGTATGCCTGATTGGAAGTTACCTATCTCTGGTACTATTCCGATTGCATTACTGAATCCATTCAGAGCGGCCGTGGAGTATTTCACTGGTACTGAGTTGAATGTCATTGAACAGGACGATACCAACTTCAAGGTATTCGCAAAGGGATATTACATGATGGATTAGTACTTGACATTTGGTTGAGGATGTGGTAGTGTATGGCTATGATATGGGTATCCCCTAAAACTGAGTGGCGATTGATAATCTATAAATGCAATAAAGATACGGAGATATAATTGACAGACAAGTTTCATTTCAAAGTAATCTACCCAGACGGAGAGGTAGAGTATTGGTTCAACACAGTCGCTGAGACAATCTCTGAGTTGTCCAGACTACAGAAGATACATGATAACAAGGTTCAAATCAAAGGGCCATTAACACTATAAGGGGCCTGTAGTTCAACTGGATAGAATGTCAGTCTACGAAACTGAAGGTTCATGGTTCGAGTCCATGCAGGCCCGCCATAAGGAGTTCATATGAATAAGACAGAAGAGATAATGGTCAACACTATGGAAGAGTGTGGCGAACTAGTGCAAGCGTGTTCCAAAGCGATACGCAGAGGAGAGATGTTTCGCAACTCTGATAGTGAGGTCATGTTCAAAGAAGAAGTAGGTGATGTCTATACAATGATATGTCTACTGGTTGAACATGGTTATATTACATGGGATGAGATAACTCAACGTGAAAAGATTAAACGTGCAAAGTTAAAGAAGTGGTCTAAGTTAGATATCTTGGATGACCCCTACCCCCCAAAATCTGAAGGGTACAACCAAACTGTAACGGTCAAATATAATGAACATGGATATCCCAATGCAGAGGAAACACTTGCAAAAGGATATGCAGCTGGTGTCAGTTGGTCTTCAGAACCTATGAGTGAATATGAAGAGAATGAATGGAAACGTATTGAACAGATTATGGAAAGTCAGAAACGTGGAAAAGAATCTATCTAAGGTAACCCCTCTACATGACCTTACATGGTATGTGAAATGGGTGAGTACACTTCTGGTGATTGCAGCCGTTATGTGTCGTTCTCTTGAATTGCATCTATATGATATGGTGTTCAGTCTGTTGGGAGTAATCGGATGGACATTCGTTGGTCTGCGATGGCACGACAGAGCACTCACTCTTCTTAACACCGTATTAGGTGTACTACTTATCTTAGGTATTGGTAAGTACTTCGTTTCTTAGTGGTGACGCCCCTGTGGTGGAATAGGTAGACACACAAGACTTAAAATCTTGAGACTTTTAGTCGTGCGAGTTCGAGTCTCGCTGGGGGCACCACCGCCGAATCACTTGCGAATCATCTGTACGATTCGTTAGAAAAAACCTCTTCCCTTTCAAAAAATCCAAAAATCCGACTCGTAAGTCACTGATATTACTGAGAAAATAAATCTGTTTTTTGCCCTTGACTTGTTATGAAAACAATTGTATAGTATAGGTATAGTGAGAGTTAAGGAGAAAAACATGACTATGACCCTTGAAAATTTGACCACCCTTCAGACTATTGTTGAGGAAGAAGTTGAGTGGATGTTTGGTGACGTTGTTGGTACTGGCCAAGGTATTGGTTCTAGTGACATTACTGCTTGTATGAATGCTTGTGTTCCTGCCGTCAATGGACGGTTTGCGATTGACCTTGGTATCATGCGAGGTATGATTAACGATGCGTTGTGTGCTTTAGAAGAAGGAGTTGCCTAATGAATTATACTACAGTACAAGTTCCTGTGATTACTATGGACGAACTGACAAAACTTCAGAACGAATATATGTTCTTTGACAAAATTCTGAAGAAGGCTCAGAACAAAAAGAAAAAGACTCCAGGCAATGGTTTCGTCATTTGGAACTGCAAAGAGAAAATGAAACCACTGGAAATGATGTTTGACGCAATTGACCAAGGAAAGGTTTTGATTAATGACTAATATTGATAAAATTACAAACGCCCTCGTAGACTTCATTACCTATGTGGATGACTTCTACAACGAAAAGTCTGGTATCTATCCTATCAAGGGTATGACAGACAAAATGGTTCTCAATGCGGTTCAGAAATATATCGCCGAATCAGCCGCTGACTTTTGTGGTGATTCGGTCGATAGAGAACGAGTTCGTGACATTATCCTCGCTGACAATGGACTTCAGTGGGGATAAACCCTTGATATTACTAGGCTTTTTATTTGAAAAAAAAGTGAAAAAAGGCCTTGACTTGTTATGAAAACATTGATATAGTATAAGGGTAATTGAGAGAAAGGAAACGAAATGGCTTATATTTCACAAGAGAAAAAGAAAGAACTTGCTCCTGCCATCAAGGCGGTATTGAAGAAGTATGGTATGAAAGGTACTATCGGTATCAACCATCACAGTTCTTTGGTTGTTAATCTAAAGGAAGGT
>Ga0070746_10001928_pt1 | contig 12334 bp, 11 predicted proteins | sample VirMetDEL_Mar_21_FD_77016 | JGI IMG/M metagenome (GOLD analysis project Ga0070746, IMG submission 77016) | Aqueous microbial communities from the Delaware River and Bay under freshwater to marine salinity gradient to study organic matter... | ecosystem: Environmental > Aquatic > Marine >... | reverse complement strand
TTTGAAATAATCTCTACAAACACTTCTTTAAAACCACTATTTTGTAACCTTTCAAATTGTTCTTTATTCTCAATTAACCAAAACACTTATTAAAACTTTACTTATAGAATTTAATATAATTATGTCTTAGGAAATCTCCAAATCCACTTATATTAAGTTCTTGTTCTCTTAACTTTACTATATTTCTGTTTACGTTAGCAACATTATTTTTATCCCCGGTTATTAACCATGGGATTTGAAATCCAATATACAAACTATTTTTAAATATGGCACTAGTTTCAGTATAAAGATTTTCATTTGTTTTTTTAGCAAAGTATCTTGTAAATTCTCCTAACTCGTAATCTTGTTGAGTTGGTAAAGGATAAAAAGGAGTTGGGGTGGATGTAGGAAGTTTATCAGGATTTTCTTTTCTAGCTGTAGAATAAGCGTAGTTTGGAGAAGTAAATCTATAATCGATTTCAAAGGTACCTGTATCTTCATTTTGGTTTGAGGGGGTAGATTCTGTTAGTTCTAGATTTTTACCATCATTAGGATACCTACCAGTATAATTTTTTCCATCAATAGTTTTAAAATAAGATCCTACATATGGTGTGTTTGATCCTACAATGGATAATTCTCCATTAGAATATAAATCAGGGGTTATATGTGATTTTGGTAAATACATTATTTAGTATATCCTAAGTAATTTTTAGTTGATCCTTCTTTAAATGTTGCGTATTCGATTCTTTCAGTATTAGTAGTATAAGTAGATTTACCGTTAGAATTTACTGTTAATCTAACATAATTTTTTACACTTATTTGTTTAAGATTGCTTTTAGCTGATGAATTTCCTGCTATTGATCTAGTAATGGCTGATTCTACGTTGGCAAAGTTTTTTTTCAGGTTTCGAGCAATAGCTTGAGATCCACCTTTAGTTCCACTCCAGTTAGGAGCAGCCGCAAAATGAACAGTATCGTAAGCCCAGCTTCCTCTAAAATCACCACCCCATACTAAGTTATGTTTGTAAGCTATATCAGGAATTCCTAATTCTACCCATTTATCGGCATTTGCTTTAGTTTGAGGTGATAATCCATATAATGGAAGTGTAGATGCTGTTTCTTGGCCTACTGGTTGAGCTTCTCTAACAGACATATCTATTGCTAATCCCCATATGTGAGCTGAGGCTAAACCTACACCTGTAACTGAATCTAAAGGACGTTGTACTGAGTTAATAGTAAATTGGTATCCGTAAGGATATGATGTTAATAACTCGTTTAAGAAACCAGAGAATCTAGATTGTACTATATCTGAAGAGTTTAATAATCCTAAGATTTCAGGAATTCCTTCAGCTGTAATACGTTTAGTTTCTTTACCTCTTATTCCTATACCTCTATAAACATCTCCTTTAATAAAGAAGTAACTTGGGGTTAATTCTGAGTCTTCTACTTTACGGGGTTCTTCCTCTCTTTTATCTTCAATAGCTACATCTAAAATTTCTTCAGTAGTTACTTCTGGTCTATCAGCGAATAATTTAGGAATGCTTAAAGTACCGATTCTAGTAACCCATTTGTTGTTTTGGAATAAATGGTCTAGTTCAGTAATAATAAATTCTAGGGTTTCACCATAGTTTTTAGGTAAGAATCTTGAGTCAATAGTTAATTTGTCAAAAATTCTAATTCCAGATAAACCATCGAGTGTTAAAGATAATTTAACAGGTAAAAATCCTACAAAAGGAGTAGGTATACCTTTTCGTTCAGCATCCCAAGAAAGTACTTTATTAAAAAATTCTTTTTGTACTTGATTAAATTTAATAAAAGTAGGTTCTTCTTTAACTGTGGTTGTTAAATATAGGTTAGGGATAATATAACCATTAATAGTATCACTTATAGTAGTATTAGCAGGAAGACCAAATGATATTTGTGATACATTTTTAGATGAAGATACATCACCTAAACCCGCTCCTGTAAGTTTTATTAGATATCCTTTGTAAGTGTTTTGAAGTTTTTTCCAATCTACTCTATCATTAACTAATTCTCGATCAGCCTTATCAATGTCTAATTTTGAAGGGATAACCCTATCTACTAAACCAATATTCCATTTACTAAAAATAGTAGAATCTTCGCCTACCCCTCTACCTCCAGCTTGGGCACCAATAGCAATTTGAGAACCTAAGTTTTTATCTATATTGGTTTCTAAACTATAGTCTAAAACCATATTACCTTCAGGTAAATCTCCGGTTGGATTAAAGCCATAAATGTTAAGTACTGAAGTTGAAGGGGTTTTATAAAATGGGACTTCATCATATATTTCAAGTACTTGGCGAGTTACTTTTGTAGTAGTAAATGTAGCTTCTTGAAATTGACTTTCATTAACTAAAACAGACTCAGTAGGTTGAGTAGTTGGGGTAGAGGAATTAAAAGTAGTATCAGAGGTATTTACATAAGCTCCAGTAATAGGATCTACAGTAGTACCACTAGGGGGAACATATTGAGCTTCACCTACTGCTTCAAAAGTAGTTTCATAGAAAGGTTTATTAACTATTCTAACTCTTAATTTATTTACGTTACCTAATAAATCATTAGCAGTATTAAGTAAAGTTGTTATAAAGTTATAAACACTTAAACCTTTTTCACTATCAGTATTTTGTTTAATAATACTTTTTATATAATCTTTTTCAAAATAAAGATTCATTACTCGACCTACGTTAATAGTTTGAGAAGAACCATCTGTAATAGTGTCGTGAAATTTATCTATTTGAACTCCTTCATCTCCAGCAAATATTTTTAATTCTTGTTGGCCCAACTTTTGATTAAACGAAATCATCATTTTATTGGGGTCACCCGGGAAACTCCAAGCATTACTGTAACAATAAGTATCAATACTAGTATCTATTTGAATATGACTAGGGTTTTTATCTTTATCATATAATAATAATTTTTTATTAATAAATTCTAACAAAGAACCTAATCTTAAATAATATTTCCCAGATTTAGCATCATTACCAAAATAGGCGTTACATGAAATTACTGAAGCTCCTGCATTTAAAGCAGTGGGTTCTAAATCTAAAGCTTTTGCTTCTTTTTCACTTAATTGCTTTTTAGTTGGAGAGGCTGTAAAAGTATCTTTAAGATCAGTTACTTCAGTAAATTCATTACTAGAAAATCTGGTTTGGATTACTGTGGTATTTCCTAATTGTTCAAGTTGGGTTTGAGCTAACATATCAATAGCTACCTCTAAAGCAGTAGGTCTATCTTCTTCAGGAGTATTAGCATCGTCTGAACCAGATGGGTTTGGGTTTGGAAAATTAATCGATTCTAAGGATGTATCTAATTTAAGACTTTCAATTACACTACCTATAGTAATTAAAATTAAATTAATAGTGTAAGAACCATCTTTATTAAATCGCCAAGAAAAGTTTTTTACAGCTCCTAAAAAACCATCATAATTACCTTGTGATTTTTCTCTAAGCTCATCAATTTTAGTATAAAAATGACTTGCTCCTTTTCCTATGCCTGAAAGGAAATCATCTTTTAAGGATAAAGCAGCAACATCCCCTACTGTAGCGTATTGGGTTGTTGTAGTACCATCATCGTTTGTGGTTTGAAGAGGAAATGTACTATTACCCCATTCTAATAACATAGTGTACCCTAATCTAAGATAAGTAGATTCAATATACTCAAATTGTTTACGGTTATTAGCTTTAATTTGAATTGTAGCTTCTCTTAACGAACCATTATTATAAGTTTTAGAATTAAATCCTTCAATACCAGGCATAGGGTTTAAACCAAAATCAGTTCCACCATATCCATAATTAAAATCACTATTTGGAAGATTACTAGTATTATTAGTAATACCAAATTTAGCAGTATTATTATTTAATGTACCTCCTTGAAGTATTAATTCTTTAGATAATTGATTACCCCCGTATCCTTGTAAGTCTAGGTAATTATTTCTAAATTCAGATCCACTATTACTAACAATTCTATTTTCTTTAACTTCTTTATCGTAGTATAAAATATCTTCATCAGATATATTTACTGAAGAAATAAGACGTATCCAACTGCCTTTGTTATTAGCCCAAACTACATCCTCATTAGATCTAAAAGATTTACCTAAAATCTCTTGTCTAAGTTTAATTTGGTCTTTGACATATTTTAAGTGGTCTTCACCTACTATATTACCCATAACTTATTGATTTAATGCACTATAAGCCGATAGTATTGAACTTAAATTGCCAGGGATTCGTAATTGTATTCCAACAGGTGGAAATAATGAATTTTGAGTATATTCAGCATTAGCGGCTGATACTACCCACCATAGTGAAGAATCGTTATAATATTGTTGGGCAAGTCGATCATACCTGTCTCCATCCGTAGTAATGACGTATAAATCATTTATACTACGAGGAATAATTGGATACTTGACTGTTTTATACAATCTAGTACCTTCTAAATCTCTTCTAATTGGTATATTTCTATAACGATCCATTAATTATCTTGAAGGTAAATTTATTGTTGATTCTTTTTCTACTCTTAATTGCCCACTAGCTCTAAAGATATTACTTACTCCATCAGCATACAAATTATTTGATGCTATACCATCAGCATCTTCTAATGAAATAAATCTTTGAGTAATATTTTCAGCGCCATTTATATCTTTAACAGTTTCAGGTAAGAATTTGTAAATAGGTCTAAATGTCATACTTACCTCAATTCTATGAGGTAATTCTTTTACTTTAGGATCTCTAACTGAGATTCCTCCTAGATCTTCTACAATACCAGATTCTTTAGAAGGGATACCAATTTCCCAAGTTGTGTCATTAGGAATAGTGTAAGTTAAACTTTGAATAATTCCTGGGGTTTCATAAAAATATCCACCTACTGTTAATCTATGAATATTACCTCTCATATATCCATTATCGGAATAGTTAGGAGCAAGAGTTGATTTAATATAATTAAGTTTTTGATACATTATAGATAACTCTTGAATAGATTGAGCTACTAATGTGTATCCCATACTTACAGTGTTATTAAAACCTTGGTAAGTAAAAAAATCTTCACCTCTACCTATATATTTAAAGTTATTCCACCCAGCATTCATACTATCTGTAAACGAATTAATATAAGCTCTAAAGTGGGCAAAAACTGCTTCTTTAGGGTTATCATTTACAATAGTAGCTATTCTAAACTTAACTAAATCATTTTTAATTTTATCGGTTGTTACAGCTTCGCTTTGGTAAAGATATAATGAATTAATTTTATCTAAACCTCTAGGATCATCATCACGACCTTTTTGAAAATCACTTCTATTAACACCACGTGCCCCAGGATTTCCTAAATTAACTCTTCGTTCAATATTAAATTCACTATAAGGAAGTGTTTTGGAAATAAATGATTTAGGTTTATTTTCTAAAGTTTCTCTAAAGTCATTAATAAAAGTAGTTGAGCCATCTTTAATAGCAGGGAAAGTAGCTATTTGAGATTGAGAAAAAGTAGAGAATTTTAATGATGAAGAACTAAGTGGGAAAGTATTATCAGCAATATTATTACCTCTAAGTACTGAACCTCCATATTGTCTTGAAGGGGAGTCGCCTCCTATTTTAATATAAGTTTTACCTAGTCCATCATTACCGGCTTGAGGACCTCCTAAATAAGCATATAAATTTTCAGGATTACCTACGTTTTTATTTACAAAACTAACAATCCCTCTAATTAACCTATTATTAGTTAAAAAGTCTCCTAATCTGCCTAAAGCTGGGGCTTCTGTATTTAATGCTATTAAGGGGACTCCTATTATTTTATTAGCGTATAAATTAAATAATCTATTATTTTTACCTTCAGTTATACCATCGTTATTACCAGTATTAAAAATTCCACCTTTAATTAGGTTTAAGTATTGAGGACGAGAAAGTAAATCGTTATTACCAGTAAAATCTATACCTTGTTTGTTAGGATGACCTCCTATAGCAATACCTGCTGCTGCTGCTAATGTTGAAGCGGGGGTCCATGTGCCGTCGTTAGCTTTATTTACGTTAACTAATCTTACATTTTCGGGGTAACCCGCAAACATTCTAACACCACTTATTGATAATAGATTTTGTTGAGTAAGAAATGTTGCTCCTTTAGCTAAAAATGGATTTAAATACTTTGCTAATCTTTCTTCGTCTCTAAGAATACGACCTGGTAGTAAGCTACCTCCTCTAACTAACCAATCTTCTCCACCAGTTCTTCTTAAATCTTCAACTGTGAGTCTATCGATATAGTTATCACGTAGAGTAACAAAAGGTTCTCTACTCCATCCCCCACCTGGTCTATCACCAGGAACATCTGGAGACTTAAATCTGAGGGATTTAAGGTCGGTTTTTAGATCGATTAAAGGCATTTACTTATCCTGGTAAGTTATCAGTGTATTTAGCAGGGGTGTTACCATCTAAATCTAATTGAGAAGGTTTTGGTTTGCTAGTAAATGAAGGGTTACCATTAATAGAATACTCATAATGTAATCTAGATTGAGGATTGGCACCACCCATAGTTCCAGGTGTGCTTCCATCCCATTGAGTTAGGTTTGAACCGTTTTGTGTTAATTTGTTTAATAATCCCATGGTATTTTATTTTATTATAAATATTAAACGTTATAAGAAACTCCAGAGGTAGCAATAGCATCACTAAGTTTTCTACCATCCATATTAATTGAGAAGTCCTTATTTGCTACTTTTCTAAGTAAAGCTATCATTTCGTTAGCTTGAGCTTTAGTAATACCTTCGCCACCACCTTGAGAAATGTTTGGAGATACTACAACACCATCACCTTTAGCTGTTACTGCGGTGGCACCATATGAATCTGTAATGGTAAATGGTCCTTTATCTGCGGGGGCTATACCATCAGATACTGCTGCTCCTACAGCTAAACCAGCACCTCCTAAACCTGCTACTAAAGCAGCACTAGCTCCTAATGAGATACCCCCAGTAGGAATAGCTAATAATATTCCAAAAGCAGTTGCTAATCCTATCATTAAACCTAAGCTACTTTTAAGAACAGAATTTAGAGTATTAATACTTTCAGTTAATTTATCTTGGGCTGATAAAGCGGCTGCTCCAGCTTCTGCTGACTCTGCTTGGGTTTCTACTCCGGTTGCTAGACTATTATTAATAGCGCCTTGAGTTCTAAGAATTTCAGCTAATCTGTCTTTACTTAGCCCTACAGCTTTAGCAAAGGCTTCTTGTTGAAAATATCCCATACTTTGGAATTCAGCAATTGAACCAAATTGAGATACTACTTCTTGGGTTAAACCAATATAATCATTAGTCATTGCGGCTAATCTGGCTCTTTCAAGATTTAATTCTTTACCTGTAATAGCTTCAGCTGCTAATTCGTTAGCGATAGAAGTTTCAAAATCTAATATACTAGATTGAATACCTTCAATATCTTTTAATTGAGTGCCTAATGCTTTTGCTTGGGCTACAGCTTTTTGTAGCTGGCCAGGAGTTGCTTCTAGGTTAAGGAGAAGGGCACCACTTTGGTTAGCACTATCTTTTAAAATATCTCTAAAACTTAAAGATACACCTGTTGAAGCTTTAATAGATTTTCTAGCAGATTCAGTTTGTTTACTTAAATTACCCCCAGCACGACCAGCAGCAACAACACCTTCTTCTAATTTTGCGGCTTCTTCAACAGATAAACCTAATCGTTTAGTAAGATATGCTGATTCATTTCGTATATCAGTTGTAAATAAATTAGCAGTTCCTCCAAGTTTAGCATTTAAAGAGTTAGTAGCTGCTGTAACGGATTCTAAGTTTACTCCTAATGTTTTAGCTGAGAGAGCAGTACGGGCTAAGGTTTGGTTTATAATAATTGCTTCACCTTTAGTAACCCCAAAATTATTTCTAATGCTAGTTGTTTCTTCATCAACTTCTTTAAGTCGATCAATCATATATTTTAAACCAGCTGCTGCTATATCCTTAATATTAAGTTTAAGAGACTTAAACTTTTCATTTGCAAGAGCTGCTAAACCACCAAATCTGTTTTGTTTATTTTCAATACTCTCTAAAACCTCTTCAGCAGCTTTAATCTCTTCGTTCATAGCCTTAAGATCTTCTTCACTTAATTCTATGCCTTTAAGTTTAAGTTGGTTTATCCTATGTTCTTTTACTGCTTGGAGGTCAATTAATCTATTTTGTAGTTTAGTAATTTCAGATTGTGTTAAAAGACCTTTTTCTTGTCTAGCTTGAGCTTTAACTAAGTCTTCTACAATTTTAGAAGTATCTTTAAAATCTTGTTTAAGACCTTTACCTAATCGTTTAGCAGCATCACTTGCACCATTAAGTTTATCTTCTAATTCACTTTTTAATTTGTCACCTATAGAAGATACGGCATCAGCAATAAATGCTAATTCTTGATTAAGTTCTTCTGCTGACTGTTGTGCACCATTAAATAAGTCTCCTAATGCCATATTCTGATATATATGTAATAAATATTAAAAGAATATGTTTTTATTTGTATTTAGAACTAGCTGCTTTAAATTGAGGAGTATTTATTTTACCTGAGCTGTCTACTAGGTTTTGTTTTTTATTATCCTTAGGTTTGGAAGCTTCATTAACTTTATCAAAATGTTCTTTAAGTTTAAATAAAGTAAATCTTCTTAGATAAATGGGCATGTTATAAACTTCACTCCAAGTATAACCTCCTCCTCCATGAAATACAGTTTCATGAACTTCAGTAAGAATATTTTTTCTAAATTCAGAAGCGTTTTTAGGCGTCAGGCCAAAAAAAGTTAAGTCCAATGGGAATTGAAGTTCTTTCTCCACTCTGTCCACGAAAAAAAGTAAGGTCAACATCAGGTTGAATTTCGTTGATATAAGTTCTTAATGCCCTGGCATCTTGTGCCAGGAGATAATTATCAACAAATTTTCGAATATCAGTTTTTTCACTACTTCCATTTACTGATATAATCATATGTTTTAGGCGAGTAGTTAAATCTGCTGAGGAGTTAGAGTTAATTTTTTTAAGGCCTTTAATTTCTTGAGTAATAGAAGCTTCATCACCGTGAGTTAATAGTTTAAATTCTATTACAACTCCAGTAGCAGGAAGAGTAAAACTAAATCTATTTTCACCCTGTGTAAACAAAGATTCATTAATTGGTTTATTTTCTAATTGAGATAAGTCAACTGTATGGGTTTCACCTTGATATGTAAATTTATAATCTTTGCCATAACCTAAAATACGAGCTGCTATCATAATAGCATTTTTGTCACCAATAAGTAAATCGTTATAATTAATATCACTTACAATAAGTGATTTCATTAAGCGATCTAATACAGTACCTTCATTAATATAATTAATGTTTGTAAGGATATCTTCTTCCTTAGCAGTCATGTATTTAATTTCAATTTCGCCCGAAGAAAGGGGGTTATCTTTAGAATAAAGTAAACCTTTAGAAGGTAGTTCTACAGTTTCAGTAGGTAATTTAAAATCCATATCTTTTATTAATAATAACTTTTACATTAATACATATTAAAATAAAAAAGAGCTTAACCGAAGCCAAGCTCTCTTTAAAAAATATTCGAAATTTTCTTAGAAGTTCAAAATACAGTAATCAGGTTGTACTGTCATAGAGATTTCAACTGCTTGATCTACTGTGTCCCAGTTGTAATCGCCAAAGCTAGCTTCTGTAATTAAAGCACCTTTAATAATCCATTCTGAAACAACGTCACCAACGGGGCCAATTACGTTAAAAGTTAAATCTTTCTTATAAAAATCTGAGTAACCATCTCTACCTGTTACTGATTCGTGGTGTAAACGAACCCATTCCATTACAGCTTGTGCTCCAGAAGGAGTAATTGGGTCAAATAGTGTAAAGCTAATTGTATTCCAAACTGTTTTACCTTTAACAAAGCGTTGAACGTTAATATGGTTAAGTGGAACACTACCTTGTGTTAAAGATACACCAGATACCCCTTTTACAATAAACGATGGAAAACCATCCATGTACATTATAAACCTATTTGGTTGTTTAGGTTCAAATGCTGTAAAGAAAATTTCGTTCGGGTCTAATACTGCCATTTTGCTATATAATTATTTATTATAAATATTCTAATTTTTAACTTTTACGCTGGGAACGTAGCTCCAGTTGGTAAGATGTTAAAGTCTAAGTAAATGAATTCAGCTGTTTTAGTTGGTTGTAAGTAAATTTGACCAATTAACTGATTTCTATCTACAACATCAGGTGTGTTATTGCTTTCATCCATTACTACCTTAAACGCGTATAAACCTTGTCTTTGAACTACTGATTCTAAGTATGGGTTTACTTGGCTTAAGAAATTATTTCTAGTAGCAGCTGTATTTTGTTCAAATACTAAGTTTTTAGCAAGTTGACTAATATAGCTCTTAAGATCAATTAATAATCTTCTAACATTTACTCTATCAAGCGCCGAAGCTTGTCTTTGTAAAGTTTTCTGACCATATACTACAGTTCCAACTCCTGGGAATGAAGCGATTGGGTTTACTTTACCTGAGTATAATGTGTCTCTGTTAGATGATGATAATCTTCTTTCAGGGCGAATTACCGTAGTTAAACCACCTCTATTAATACCCGCCGGAGCGAACCATGGTTCAGAAACACTGTCATTAAACGCGTAAACTCCCGGAATCATTGTCGAAGCTGGTACCCATACTTGGTTACCTGTATCTGGGTCTATAGTTTGTAACCAAGGCCAGTAAGCTGCTGCGTATGAACTGTTTCTAGAGTTAGCTTGTGTTACAACCGTTGGGATAGTTGAATTGTATCCTACTAAATCTACTATATAAATTGCATCTCCTCTTACTTGAGTATTAGTAATAGCTGTAGTAATTTGTGAAGTATGATCTTCGTTTAATAGACCAGGAGTAGTTAATACATTAAATTGGTAATCATCTTGGTTTGAAAGAAGATTTAACATATTATTGTAATCACTACCTATTAAACCTTGAGTAATACTACTACCACCATTTCCAATAGCTGTAAACATATTGTTGGCGCCGTTAGCATTAATTACAGTACCTGTACCTCCACTAAATGTACCTCCTAAATACCCTGTAGAAATAGCACCGTCAACTGATCCACTACCTGCTAAAGGAAGAGAACCAGTATATTGTGACTTAGCATTACCTGCATTATCAAAGTAATCTGGGGTTTTAGATGTTACAGATGCTACTCTTATGTAACGTGAAGCATTAGGATAATCACCTTCTATTTTTATGTAATTTTCAATTGTGTCGTATGTAAATTTCTGATCACCAATTACTCTAGAAATATAATTATTAGCTTTAGGATCTAATGATAAACCAACCCATGTTTCAAGAACTGATTTATTATTATCATTATCATTACCTCTTCTAACTAATAAATCAAAAGTACCATCTGTTATACTTGGATTTTGAATTTCCCATCTTATGTTATCAGCAGAACCTGAATATAAAGAACCTGATCCTCCTGGGATAAAAGCTCCTCCTGATCCTGTATTGTTAAATAAGATACCTTTATCAAAAGCTTCTAAAGTAAATGAAGCAGTTAAGTAGGCGGCATCAACTTGAGCAAATGATTCAGAAATACTATGAGAAGTATAAATAGTAGATGTAGCATAATCCCAAGAACCAGATACTACTCTAGTTACTAATAGAGATTCACCACCATTCTGAAAATAGTTATAAGCTGAAATTGAGGTGAGGAAAGTAAATTCGTCACTACCACTAGTAAAAGTAGTACCGAAACGGCTTTGATAATCAGAATATGAAGTTACTACTGTAGGAACTTCTACAGGTCCTTTAACGGTGGGACCAACAATAGCAGCACCTACTGTTACAGGTTGCTGCGTGATAAATGACTGGTCGTTTTCTCTTGCTAATACGCCAGGTGATACTAATGTCTCTGCCATTGTAATTGGGTTATTATTTTATAATAAATATTGAGAAAGAATTTAAAAATTAAATATTTTTTGTAAATTCTCCTGTTTCTAAATTAATAGAACCTTCACCATATTTATCTTGTAACTCTTTACCCAATTGAGTTTTTCTTTTGTTTAAGTCTGAAATTTTTGAAATTTCTTCGGATTTTTTAATCTTTAGTAATTCTATATTAATTTCTAACTCTCCAATTCTAGTAATAAGCTCAGATTCAGATATTTGAAGGTCTTTTATAATTTCTTTTTCTTCAGGGGTTAAATACACTTTATCCATAATATAAATATTAAATTATTTTTTGTTAGTTAAATAGTTTTGAATTGCTTCAAAAACTTGATTTGGTGTAATTGATTTTTGACAAATATGCTGTTTATCAGTTCCTTTATGAATAGGACACCAATCCCAATCGCCGGCGTCAAATA